>ENA-UOXK01001170-UOXK01001170.1-mixed-culture-metagenome-genome-assembly--contig:-NODE-1170-length-19187-cov-39.154506_pt1 | contig 19187 bp, 21 predicted proteins | sample MGYA00238160_ERZ761638 | MGnify/ENA primary metagenome ERZ761638 (study PRJEB28912, sample SAMN08777098) | mixed culture metagenome | isolation source: Freshwater growth medium | place: USA...
GTATCCCGAGAACGAGGCGCCCAAAACGCCCGGAGACGAAGCCGCTGGGCTATCCCCAAGTAGGAGACACCCGGTACATGTAAGACAAAACTTGACAACAAAACTTCGCGGCAACCTCGCTCGACGAACATCCCCGCAGGGCCCAGGGGGGAGCGAAACAGCATGTCAAACTCGGAAGACGACGTTGACGGAGGCGGGTTCAAAGGGACGGCTTGCACCCCGGCGGGCTCGTCGTGCCTGCTCACGTGCGGCGAGGGCGCCCAGGACGGTGCAGCCTTCAACCTCTCCTCGTTCGGTGCTCTGGAAAAGGTGTTTTGCACTGGCGGCACTCAATGTTCCCAGTACGGCACGTACCACCATGGGAGTTATGACGACTTTTTCACCACGTGTGGGCCGCTGATGCCGTCGGTCAAGGGGTGCGACGGCGCAAAGGTGGCGCAGCCGGTGCTCGTGCGCTCCAGGTGTAACGTAAGCGAACGCCTGCGTTACGATCACAATGCCGCGGCCACACTGCCTGCAGACTGCTGCCAGGCGATCGGCGACTTCTCCACGCGCCGCTGCGAGGTGCGAGAGCAGGATGGCGCGCTGGAGGAGGGGCCGGCAGCCCGAGACCCGATTCTCCTCCGCCACCTCCGCTGGTTCTTCGGAGGGGTCTTTGGTAAAGAGGGGAATGAGGAGGACGAAACTGTTGACGAAACTGAAGGCGACGCGGGCTCCGGAGGCGAGCCTCCGCCTCCGCCTCCGAGCCGACTCGTATGCAGCTTCGAGGCGGCCGATCCATATTCGATGCGCGTCCGTTTTGAGTACGTGTGCGCGGCCGAGTACGTGGCCCCGGAGGGCGAGGAAGACGACCAGTCCCATGAGTATGTGATCACCCTCCGCGGGCCAGCAGCCTGTCACTTCGGACTCGCGCCCCCAACCTCGCCAACTGCATCTGTGCCGCCGCTATTGCCAGCCCCGCCCTTACCGCCCTCCCCCTTTCCCTCCAACCCTTTCTCGCCCCCGTCGCCGCTGCTCCCCCCCCCCTCCAAGCCTCCCTCGGACCTCCTGCCTCCAAGCCTAGCGCCGCCGGCGCCGCCGCCATCGTCGCCCATCCCGCCTCCCGGCTCACCCGTCGAAGACCCCTCGGCGCTCGGTGCACGCGCTCACGACGACGCCCCTTCGGCTCTCCTCTGGACTGTGAGCGTCGTTGGCGCCCTCACCGTCCTCGCCCTTACGGCGCTGGTGGCGAGGCGCTTGACACGTCGGCGCTCGCACCGCTCGCAAAGGCTCCGGCTGATGCGGGGCATTCAAGCTCAGGCGGAGCGCACCCTTGGGAGCCAATTGAACTCGTACATGGATGACGGGCCCGACCAGATCCTCTTGTCTTCAGGCTCGACCCTCAACCTTGCATCCGATGCATGCACGGTGTCGCCCTTGCAGGCCGCCCCAACGGCCCTTACCAGCCCCCTGGACCGCGACCGTGGCGTGGATGGGAGCACTCAAGCGTCGAGCGCGCTGCTGCCCGTGACGAGCGCGGCAACTCGGTCGCTAGTGTCGAGTACACGGAACGCGACCAAGTGGCTCGAGGACAGCGAGCTGTGAAGGGAACGCAACCAAGTGGCTCGAGGACAGCGAGCTGTGAACTCTGACCACGCTCGCGCGCTCGCGGCGCCGGCGTGTCGATCGGACGACCGTAAAATCTCGATCTCACAGATATCAAATCTCGATCTCGTCAAATCTCAATACTCCAAGATGGACTGTCAGTCTGTCAGGAGCTGTGTACAATGGGACCCAACCGCCATGCCAACCGCATGTGGATGTTTCCGGTCGGGTCGGGTTTACAACTCGACGGACGAACGACGTACCTCAACAACGCGAGTTATCAGTTAAGAGTAGTTTTCATCGGCTGCACGGGCCTGGAGCCTCAGCGCTCAGCCTGAAAATACGCCACACCCGCGGCACCCGAGGCGCGGTTCCGCCAATGTGCCTGACCGCCCTCGCGCCGCTGGCGGTCCGCGCGGGCCTAGGCCCTAGCGGCCGGTGGGCACGTATTCATATATAACAAGACACCTACTGTGCGCGTGTGGTCTGTCTCTGTGAGTGACGTCGGCTTTTGCCTTTTCGCTTTCCCTCCTTCAGAACTGTCAAACTCCAGTCCGTCCAGTGGCAGTGCGAATGAACCGAAAAATGCTCTATGGCGCCGTGACAAGCACCTCCATTGAACCATGAACGTGACGTGCGGAGCCGTCCTTTGAGATGTGGTGAGCGCGGGGGGACCGCGACGAAACTGACTCGTGACTGACTGGTACGCACGAGCGAGGCGCCCGCGTTGCGCGCATGTCTACCGTACAGAACTCCCCCGGCTCCCCCCGGTTACCGGTAAAAAGACACCGGGGGAGCCGGGACACACACGGTTACCGGTTCAAAGACGCCGGGGGTAGCCGCGACACACAAAGTGTGTGTATTCTGAGCGGGCAGTAACAGTGCCGTAGCACCGGTTGTCGCGTCTGTCGTGTTAACGTTCATACCGTTACCGGTAGTATACTGATCCATGTCGCTGCCGCAAGGTGGTGAGATCTGATGGCATGGCTCCCAGCGTCCGCGTCTACTGCCTCACCGTGCCGTGCAAAGAAGGCCTTCACGACCTCGCGTCGTGGAGCGTCTCGGCCTTTGGTCCATCGTCGAGCGTCGCATCAGCAGCAAGCGGCACGCTCGTGACTCACATCTGGGGATTGTGGTCCAACACTCCGCCGTACGGAAAGTACAAGTGCAACCACGAGTGCGACGTGAAGCTCAACAGCAACGCACAGCGAGTCGTGGTCAACCGCACGGTGGCTCGAGCCTTTCTCAACGAGGACGCAGAGCTCTTGCACTTGTACCATGCTGCTCCCGTGCCAGTCATGCAGAGTGACATGTTACGCCTTGCAGTGCTGTGGCGACGAGGCGGCTGGTACTCAGACTTGGATGTGCAGCCGCGGACGCCATGGGATCGGATGCTGCGACCGGACGCAAGTGTCGTGGTCTTCACCGAGCCGGGCAGCACCCTTGATGGCAACACGACGCGCCCGCCGCCGTGCGGCTCCCGACGCGAGCGTACCTTGTATCGACCTCGCATCGCATACGATGCGTTTTACGTGGACCGACCGCGGCACCCGTTCATCGGCCACACACTTGCGCTGTTGAAGCAGCGCGCAGCGCATGGGCGGCCCTACCAGGGCCGAGTGCTACGCTTCAACCAAGCTTCGTCCGATTGCGACGTGTTCTGGTTCACAGGGCCCGACCTGTTCACAGTATCCCTCCACACCTACGTGGCCTCCGCGGGGACGAGCGCGCACGTGCTCGTTCATGATGAGCGTGTAACCGCTCGCCTGGTCGACCTCGGCAAGATGGGCGATTATGGCCGTCATCAAGGCCGCGGTCAGCGCAATGGGTCTCTCCCACCCAGCAACAGCCGACCGCACGCACACGCCGACCGCACGCCGTGCGCGCCGTGTTGGGCGGATGTCGAGGCACGCCTGGAGCAGATGGCGCTCGTGGGACGTCTCGCAGGGCTCTCGGTGGCCGGTGTGCTACTGTGGCGGCTCGTCCTCCGTCCACACGGCGCCTTGACTATGACTTGACTCTTGACGTCCACATGGTCCACAACGACACGGCGCCTATCGTCACGCTTTAGGCACTTGTTTAGACATAGAGGTCACGCGCCGGGCCTGTCACCGCACAATTTCGTAGCCGTATACATTATTTCGTAGTCGAATAACCGTCGAAACCCGTACGGCGGCGTATCGCCGTACAATCGGCAGATGCACGCCCCTCTCTAGTAACCCTCACTCACCAGAGCGAAGCGGGCGCGGCGCGGCGAGCATAGGCTTCGCTCCAAATGCGCGTCTGGTCCGAGAGGAGAGACGTCCTCAACAGCTCTTTCGCCTTCGCCACCTCGAGCTTCGCTGCCGCGACTGCGGCAAGTGACTCAACCATCGCCTGCTCGGACACGTGCGAGGCGAGCCCGGCTTCGGCCTTGTGCATCGTGCAGGCGCGCTCGAGCGCGCGCGGCCGCGCCGACGCGAGCGCGCGGCGCATCTGCGCATTCTTCTGCGCCAAGCGCTCGCGATTCTCCAGTTGCTGCGCTGCGGATGCTGTGGCGAGTTCGAGGCGCCACCGATGAGTCGCCTCATCGGTGAGGTCGACGTCCGTCACCGCCTTGACCGCCAGGATGCGCGCCCTGGTGCTGAGGGCGTGCTGCTTGAGCTGCTCGGCCTCGCGTTCACGCCGCACGCGCGCCTCATCGGCCTTGACAGCTCGATAGCGGCCTGCCTCGTCATCATCGATTGAAAAGTCGGTGACGGCTTGCGTGGCTGCGAGCACGGCGCGCTGCGCGGCATTGGCGCGCGCCAGCTCTTTTCGTTCGGCCGCCCGCCGCGCAAGGGACGCCTCTCGCATAGCGATCCGGGCGATGCCGGCAGCCTCATCATCTATGTTATCGTCCGAACGTGCGATGCTTCCTGCGCGCCGTACGCGGTCGCGCATGTCTTTGTTGCGCTTCTGCATGAAGGTCTGCTCGTTCTTACGTCGCTCTTCCGAGGCTGCCGCTGCTGCTATGCGCGCCTGACCAGCAGCTTCGTCCATGATGTCATTATCCACCACAGCGGTGCTAGCCTTCAGCCTTGCGCTCACAGCGGTGTTTTGCCGCTTGAGGGTGGCGGCTTCCGTGTTCTTGCGCTCAAGGTGCTCCTTTGCGACCGCCACCTCCATTCCCGACGCGCCCTATTCGCCCCACACGAAGGCTTACGACCTCGGCCACCGGCCGGCCAGGGGCCGTCCTTCCGCTCCTCCCGGTAACGCGACCGGTCCCAATTCGTTTGGAACCGGACGAAATTTGTTTTTCAGTCGCATGCATGGCGTTCTGTATCGCACGTTCTTCCTAAGCACATCATCGAGATCGAGTCGACGAGTTTCGTGTGATCAAGGATAGAGTCGGACTAAAAACAAACCCCCGTTCAGAGGGATTGTGCGATTGGTGCGCCGGTCTCTCACACGTATGGGTGGCGGTCCGCGCCGCCACATTTCACCTACAAGCCTGTGCGATTAGATCTCGTCCTTGATGTTGTAGTGCGCCTTGATGGCTTTTAGGAACTCCTCCTTCTCTGAAAAGCCCGTGGTCGAGATGCCAGCATCGTCGCAGACCTTGCGCAGCTCCTTAACGCGCATCGTCTTCCAGTCGGCCGTAGCCGGATCGAACGTCTTGTCGTACTTGAGCTCGCACATCTGACCGTCCTTTGTCTTGAGGCGGGCGCACAGGCGCTTCGCGTTGATGCCGCGCGTGAGCGCTGAGCTGATGTCGCGCTTGACGCCGCCCGAGGTGCCCTCCTTAGCGTCGCCCACACCCATGTAATAGCACATCTGCTTGTCCTTGCCCGAGGCTACGTCGCACCACGCACGCATCTTTTTCTCCACCACTTCGACGTCGGTGCGCTCCTTGGGCGTCAGCTCCGCATCGATCTTGCCGATCACAGCGCGGCACACTGTGCGCAGGAGCAGAGGCATCGAGTTCAGCTGGAGTTGAGAGTTTCAGCGCTCAGCCTATGCACAGGCAGGTGGCGGCAGGGCAGGAAGGTAGTGGCAGCCGTGCCACAGCGCAGGCATCCGCTTGCGACGTTGCGACAGGCAGCAGGTGCAGTGCAGCAGCAACAGCGGCATATGAGGCACCGACGAGGCTGCACAGCCTCGGATGCGGCAACGCTGCTGCGGCGTGCGTGCTGCCGAACGCCAGCCAGCTGTCGGCGTGCACGCACCCTCGCAGTCGTTCGGATCCTCCTTTTTGGCAGCGGCAGCGAGCTGCAGCACCACGAGGACGGCGAGCAAACGGAGCGCCATATTCCTCTGCTGACGTGGCAGACGCGCTGCCTTCCGGGTGAAATCCAGAAAGCACTTCGTACTCTGTACAACATCCGCACTCTACCAATCACAAGAACGCTGAGACAGTGCTGAGACCCGACGTTTGTCTCGGCGTCGCTGCGTTCACGAGAATGGAGTCCCGGGACGCTGAGGGAATCGAGCAGCGGAGCCGCGGCGGACGTGCGATCAAGAAGACGGCTCGTGCGGCCGAGGCAGAGGCGCCACCCTCTTCCAAGCGCAAGCGGGCCGCTGCCGCCTCGTCATCGCCTGCTGCAGAGGCAAAATCGGCAAAGCCCAGCGCGGCGGCCGCAGCTGCGATGGAGCGCGCAAAGGCCGCGGCCGCGGCTGCACCACCGGCACCAGCACCTCCCATGCTGGCGCCGGCACAGCTGCCAGCGCCAGCACCGGCGCCGGCGCCGGCTGGCCCACCGGCGCCAGTGCCAGCAAACCTCGCTGCGGCCGATCGCAGCCGCGCTGCTAACGCTACTGCTAACCTCGCTGCTAACCTCGCTGCAGAACAAGTGTACAAGACGCCGCCTGGCACCGCGGTGCCCGCTGCGAGAGCGAGTGCGATGCCGCCAACTGCCGACGCCGACGCCGATGACGACTGCAGCATCGTCTCGCCGCCTCGACCTCTGCCACTCGCCTCGTTGCCCCGACGCGCTCACAGCAGTAGCGGCAGCACCAGTGGCAGGGGCGTCTGCGCCGTCAGTGCCGCCGGTGCCGTCAATGCCGCTGGCAGCTCCTCGTCAACGGTCGCGCATGCGGCTGGTACCAGCGGCGCGGGCAAGGCTCAGGCCGTCACCGCCGCCTCCTCCGCCGCCGCCGCCTGCGACGACGACGACGACGACGAGGTGGAATGCGTGGGGGTGGGCCGCGCGATGAACGCCATGCCGCACGCGCGCTACGACTGCACCCGATACCCCTTCGGGACTGGATGCCCCGCGCATCAGAGTTGCGAGCAGTGCTGGTGCGCGCGCTGCGGCGTGCCTGTCGGGCAGTGCACCTCGTGGCATGCGCACTGCACGTATACCGCCGCCGAAGACGCGGCCGCCCATGCGGCCCAGAAGAAAGCCGAGCACGAGAAGCGCCTTGCGGCCGTGGCGGTACCGCCGCCGCCGGTGGCAGGCAGCGAGGCGTCGCTTACGGCCCTTCACCCTCAGTGGCCAGCGACGCGCTACACGGCGCTCAGCTGGCTGAGCAATTGCGCAGCACACGATGGGAAGGACGAGGAGGGTGTGCTGGCGACGATGATGGCGGTAATTGGAGGCCAGGCGCAGCCAGAGTGGCTCCCTCTCCCTGAGCTCCTCCTTAATTGCCTCCCAATGGCCTCCTAAGTGCCTCCCTCTCCCTGAGTGCTTCCCTGAGTGCCTGCCTGAGTGCTTCCCTGCCTCGACTGATTCATCGGCTGATGGCCTCTGTCATCAGGTGCACGACATCCCCTGATGGCCTCTGATTGCGTCTGATTGCGCCTCTTATCAGGTGCACGACATCCCCGACTCCGTGGCACAACGCGCGCTGCGGACACTGGTGGCGTATGCCGAGGTGGTGTGCCTCGATGGCGAGCTCCATGTGCGTCCGGGCACCTCACTCCAACCGCCGCCGCCGCCGCCGTTTCCTATGGCGGCCATGCTGGCGCAGATGGGGCCGCAGATGCTGGCGCAGATGGGGCCGCAGATGCTGGCGCAGATGGGGCCGCAGATGATGGCGCAGATGGGGCCGCAGATGATGGCGCAGATGGGGCCGCAGATGATGGCGCAGATGGGGCCGATGGGCGCAGGGCCGATGGGCGGCCTGATGGCGCCGGCCGTGGCGATGGCGCAGGGGAGGCCTATCTCGCACCAAGGCGCCATGGACCATCTCGCGCTCGTGATGAAGCACCATGCTGCACGCGCCGCGGAAATGGGCCAGGGAGGGCCGCCGCGCCGATGACGAGAGGAGTCGGCAGCGTTCATTCACGGTCATTCACGTCCGAGCGAGCGAGAGGCTGTGTGCGTTTCATCGGTGGCACGGTGAGGCGCAGCGCTGCGCTAACGCTGCGCGCCTCGGCAACGTACATATTGATCATCGTTGCGCGCAGGGGTTGTCCATGAAGCAAGCAAGCAGCTAATCAGTCGAAACAACACAAGTACCTAAACAAGCGCAACCGAATACCCCTGTAGCCAACGGAGTAGGAAAGGGAGCTTGCTTGCTTGCTTGAAATGGCTCATCATGGCGCGCGATTTCTAGTTTTTTGCGTTCCCACCGACCCTATAGGAAAAGCGAGCGCGGTGGGAGAGGCAGCCAGCGCTTGGTCCTGTCCGGAAGCAGAAAATGAACTCGTTGATGAACCTGTTTACCCGGAAGACACCGCAACAGGAGACAAAGGACCTGGCCAAGGATGCGAACAAACAGGTGAGGTCGGATCAGCGCGAACTAAATCGCGAGTTACAGCGCCTGAAGCGCAAGGAGGCTGAATGTGAGGCGAAAATCAAGGCGGCCGCCAAGCAGCCTGGTGGCGCGGCGAACGCGAAGCCGCTGGTACGGGCGCTCTTAGAAATTCGCGAGCAGATAAAAAAATTGACGACAGCATCCGCGAAAGTCGGCTCGGTCGGCGCAACCGTGCAGGCGATGGCCACGAGCTCCACCATCGCGGGCACAATCGCCCATACCAGTAAGGCGATGGGGTCCATGAACAAGGCAATGGATCACGCCAAGGTGGGCGAGATGATGGCGCAGTTTTCTCAGCAGAGCGACCAGATGGCCATTAAGGAGCAGACGGTGGACGAGGCCTTTGAAGCGCTCGATGGCGATGTGGACTGGGAGGCAGAGGATGAGACACTCGCGATGGTGATGGATGAGCTCGGCCTCGAGGTGGCGGGCACAATGTCCGCGGTGCCCAAGACCCAAGCGGCCGCGGCCGCGCGGAGCCAGAGCCAGCCTGCTGCAGCGCAGCTTGGGGTGGCTGACTTCAGTTGAGAAATCATACGACGCGCCAGCCGTGACATGGTTACTATTGCCAATCCAATGTGGACACCTTGCTTATTCTTGAACCGTCTCTGTATTCGCTGAAAGTGTTGCAAACTGATATCTCTGATACGTACGTGCTCTAATAATATTAATACAACTTTCTCCGCTCTCAATTCGATTAGAGCACAACCGACAACCGCGGGGGCTGGCGTGCGAGGGCGGGCGTGTTCGGGCGTGTTCCCTGGTATCGAAACCGACCACCGAGCCGGCGCGCGCTTGAGCTGAGTATTACCGCTGAGAATTACCGCTGCCATATGAGTATTGCCGCTGAGTATCACCGCAGCTGAGTATTACGCGGCTCCAATACTTATCCAATACCATTACCAATTCAAATCCACTCTACATACCGCTCCAATTCAAATCCACTCCGGTCCTTCACCGCGTCTTGCATTGCTTGTTGACCTGCAACTCCCATGTTATTGTACTTGATGTTGAGCTTGGTCACGACCGCGTTGACCTTCAGCGCCTCTGCGATCGCCTTGGCACCGTCGTCACCGATGTTGTTGTGATGGAGGACCAACCTGATCAGGACCGCGTTGGCCTTCAGCGCCTCCGCGATCGCCATGGCACCGTCGTCGCCGATCATGTTCTTCGCGAGCGACAACGTGGTCATCACCGCCGTGCCCAACTTCAGCGCCTCCGCGATGGCTTTGGCACCCTCGTCCCCAATCTGGTTGTGCCCAAACCATAGCTCAGTCAACACCGCGTTGACCTTCAGCGCCTCCGCGATCGCCTTGGCACCCTCCGCACCGATCTTGTTCGCGTCCATGCGCAGGGTGGTCAAGACCGCGTTGACCTTCAGCGCCTCCGCAATCGCAATGGCACCCTCATCCCCGATTATGTTGCTGTTCAGGCGGAGGGTGGTCAGGACCGCCGTGGCCTTCAGCGCCTCCGCGATCGCCTTGGCACCCTCATTCCCGATGGAGTTGAACCCGAGGTCGAGGGTGGTCACCACCGCCATGAACTTCATGTCAGACGCGATCAGGATGGCGTCAGCGGGTCGGAGGTTCTGGCTCGAGAAGTCGGAATACGTCTGTTCGCGCGTCATGCCAGAGAGCATGATGCCCTTCTCCGCGCCGATCTTGGTGAGCATCGTGGCCGACTCCACGTTGAGGCTGTTCTTGAGCAAGTAGCAGTTCTTGAGCACCGCGTTGAGTGGAATGACGATCCCAATGAGCATGGCGCCTTCGGGGCCTATCATTCGCCCCTCTAAATCGAGACTGCTGAGCGTATCGGCGCGCAACTCCTCCACAGGGATGCCACGGATCTCTCCAGAGCCAGCGCAGGCAATGGCTCCAAGCAGCAGTGCTCGTGGTGGCTCACCCTCGCCCGTGACGCAGCGGCACAGATCGCGCTTCGCCAGACCACGGAGCAGGGGCAGCAGCGTGTCCTCCTGCTCCTCTACCTCCTCGCCGCCGTCATCGTCCAAATCGACCTTTCGGACCGCGGCCACGTCGACCACAAAGCCATACCCGGTGAGCCGCTCCAGGTGGAGTAGCAGCCGCCCTGCCCACACCGCCTCCCACGGCCGGCCGGCTTCGATGATTAGCTGCAAGCTGAGCTCCGTGATCTCGTCCAGCTGCCGAGGGTCGGCGTGACCTTCGCGCCTGCACAGCCGCGAGCAGAGCGCTCGGCGTCCGAGCGCACGCCACGCTCGGTTGACGCCTTGAGCTCAATCAGCGTGATTACGTCGACCTTGGCCAAGGCAGCTTCCGCAGCGTCGTCATTCACTGGCAGCGCGGGCGGCCCCGCGGTGGTAGACTGCGGCACGGGACTATCCGGCGTGAAAGCCGGCTCTGCAAGGGCTTCCACGCGCTCCTCATCGCTCTCAAAGTCGTCCACCGCACCGAGCAGCTCACGCAGCTCGTTGGCACGTTTGCCATCCAATCGCCGAGCAAAAGCAGTCTGAGCATACTCGAGCGCCTGCTCTGCGATGAGATTGCTGGCGCCCTCGATAAGAGCAGCTAGCTGTGTGAGCGAGCACTCATCGAGGCGTGAGGCTGACCAATCGTCGTCGTCGCACATTGCCCCAAGTGTGCGCAGCACGGTTGTGGCCGTCTCGTTTATGGGGAAGACGGTGTCTTCAGACGGATCGAGGTCGTTGAGCCAATCATTGAGTCGCCCCGCTCGCCGCGCTGCCTTGCGTGACCACTCGACCTCCTCGCCCTCACGCCCACGCACGCGGACGCGACGCCTGCACTCCGCCATGTCTGCGTTCATGTGAATCTCTCAAGAAAAGGCGCCACCACTGGAAGGGCGCGGATGGACCCAGCTCTGTGGGAAACAGGTGTCTTTACAAAGGAGTTATCCAGCTTCACACCTCGTTCCAGAGCAAATGGTGATGCTCCTCTTTCTTGCGCTCGTAGGCGACGCCGCGTGCTTGCGTTTAGGGCCGGCGCCGAGCATGCTCGCCAACGGACGCATGACCAAGAAGCCTCCCGCCAAGCTTGGCGGTCGAGGCTTCGGCGCCGCCCCTCCGACGAGCGGCAAGCTCCTCGACGAACCCAGGTATACGGCGCTGTACGAGTGGCTCCGCAGTTCTCCCTTGACCAACCTGAAAAAGGTGGGCATCGCAGAGTTTGAGGGCGGGCTGCGCGGCGTGATGGCGCTGCAGGATATCATGGCTGGCGAGGAGATCGTCGCCATCCCCGCCACGCTTGCCATCGATCTGGGCGCTGACGGCGTAGACCCATTGCCCGCTGCGCGGCGCTTTCTGGGCGAGATGCACGGCGACACAGACGGCGAGTACGCTGCTTACTGGGCGGTGCTGCCACCGCCCGACGCGGCCGACCTGTGCACACCCGACTTTTTCAGTGAGAAGGAGCTCCAAATGCTTCAGTGGCCGCCGCTCGTCGTCGAGACACGGAAGCGATCCGCGCAGCTGCGGAAGGCGCTGGGCGAGAGGGCGCCGAACAGCGGCACGCCGAACGACGTGATGGCGGTCGCGGGCGGCAACATGCGCGAGCTGCGCTGGGCCGTCTGGACCATCCTATCACGAGTCCTCACGGTCGCCGATCCGACGGATCTCGGAGGACACAAGTTGCTCATTCCCCTGATAGACATGTTCAACCACCGCGGCGGCTCGAAGCACTATCTCACAGGGCGGACGGACGGGATGCTCCGCGTCGTCGCGGGCGCGACCGTCAAGGCCGGCGAGCAGATCTTCATCAAGTACGGCACCGACCAGACGTCCAATGTCGAGTTTGTGGCCCATTACGGCTTCGTCGATCCGAAAGCGGAGACGGCGGATCGGACGCTCTTGCGCATGCAGCCGGCGATGGTGCCCGCGCTCAAGCACAGCACGCTCGCGCAAGACGAGGCTGAGCTCGATGCGCTCAAGGCGGCGGATGGACCCTATCAAGAGCAGCTCGCGCTTGGATTGCGGATGGCGCTCAAGAGGGCTGCTCTCAAGGAAGGCCTGCTCGAGGCGTAACGTTACGTCCGGTTTCACAGCCGACTAGTTGGTAGCGGGTGCCTCAGTATTCGAAACAAAAAGGAACCGAACACGCTCGAACCGAGCCCGCGCGTACGCGTTACGTACGCGCAAGTTTCCCAGTAGCCCGGCCCGCGGAGACGCCCCGCGGACGCCGACGTCGGAGGCCGCAAATCGTTCGTTAGCAAATCGTTCGGGGTTAGACGTCGGTCAAACGACGGTGCGACACTAGTGCGACATGGACAAGGGACGCCCCGCGGTCGCGCCGGTACGTACCCGCTTACTGCTCTCGAGGATCAACTCGACCACACTCGTAGACGCACCGACCGCCACCACCGGCTGGCAGCGGGCGGCGCCCCCCCGGCAGCGGGCGGCAGGCCCCCCGTCTACACAGCTGCATGCCCGTGCCCGTGCTCCTCGTGATGGCCGTGCCCATGCTCCTCGTGGGCATGGCCGTCGTGCTCATGCTCATGCTCCTTGCCTTCTGCGTGCGGGTTGTCGGCGTGGTCGTGGCCGCAAGCACAATCGTCAACATGCTCCGTGTCGGCATGGCCGTGGCCGTGACTCTCAGCGTGCTCGTGCGCGTCTGCGGCAGCTGCCGCAGCGGGCTCGTGAGAACGCTGCGTAAACAACCCCGCCCTCTCTCCCGCAGCTACGGCCCTTTCCTCGGCGAGCGCCTCGTTCATCGCTGCCGCGACCTCATCTTTCGTGAGGTCAGCCGCCGCCTTGTACAGCTTGAACATCAGCTTCGGGCGGGGCTTCGCTCTTAGTAGCGTCATGACCACCTCAACGTCAGGGCAGCCGACTTCTTTGCAGGCCAGCTGGTTCACGATGACCGACGTCTCCTTGCCGGACGGAGCCTTGCCACCCTCTTCTTCATCCCTTTCGTCCTCTGGGAGCAGGCTCTCGAGCCACTCACGAACCTGCTTAACGCCCTGCTGCTGCGCCTTCTCGGCATCGACGTCCTTCTTTGCGAACATCATTGGACTCGGAGACACGAAGCGTACTGAAGGGCGCGCGAGTGAGCGCTACGGTACCCAGGTGTCGGCGGAGAAGCTCGGGGCCGTGTGTTCACACCGAAAAGTCTGACCATTTCCTGTGGAAGCCCGGCGCGACTTAGAGACCCCCCTCGTAGGGTCGAGTGGTGGGTCCATGCGATTCACAAGACGACTTTCCGAGCACACTTCACGGAGCCGCCCACCTTCTCCGCTGGCATCGCGCTGACCGCACTGGCCGGAGCCGATGGCGTCGCATCCGAAATCTCGATCACAGTCTGTGCGTGCGCCACAACATCGCCTGTTTGTCGCGTGGTCAATCCTACTCGGATTCGCGTCCACCTGGGAATCGAAATGCGCGTACACGACGTACGATTTGAAGCGCTCCACGCCAACGTGCACCACGTCCAAGGCAGCACCCAGGGCTGGGATGTGCTACTCGCTTCCTCGTCTGTGCCTTGATGCGCGGACAGTTGCCAAGCTCTCTCCGCGGTGGCTCTCAGGGCTCGCAGGCATGGGTGGCCCTCTCCTCTCGTGGGTACCTCTGTTGCTCCTCGGCGCCGACAATGCCATGATGGCGACCGTCCTGAGCTGGTACCTGGCATTCATCATGCCAGTGCGCCATGCCAAGCTGTGGCTCCCCTTGGGCTTCGATCCGAGTGGCCACGTCTTCGTGTACGGCGCGCAGCTCGTTCCGCTCGTCTTCACATTCACAGCGGTAGGGTCCGCTCAGCCACTCGTTCGGCATTCGTGGCTGCCGCAGCTGGCCGGCTGGCTGGGTGTCTGGTTGGTGACGCTCTGCTTCCTCTCCGGCACCACCAGCGCCTTTTTCCACACTCGCGCCGAGACGAGCGCCGGATGGCTCCTCGTCGCACTCCTCCATACGACGCTGCACGGCCATGGGCCCCTTGCAACTCGTCCTCTGATCGGCGGTGCATGCCTGTGGTGCGTTGGCACGGGTGCTTTCCTGGCCACCGGCCGGCTGAGCTCGATGCGGCTGGCGGAGATTGGCTACGACCTGGTCCTCTTCGTACTCCTCAGGCATTTGGTCAGTAGTGGAGGCGCTGAAAGCGGCGACAAGCAGAGTATCGGTAAGGACAAGAGCGCGTGAAGCTGACATATCTTGTGTGCATTTGGAGGTGTCCTCATGCTAAGAGCCGATGCGCGTCGAATAATGTCAATATTAGGATCACAATGTCGCGAGACTTCACGGATGAAGAGCTGTGAACAGCGAGCCCACCATGCGGGTAGACCCGACGAGAGCCGGCGTCGCCAGCCTCGTCGTGGCGGCCAGCATCCTCAGCAGTCGCCGAAGCTCACGCACGATTCCGATTCGACTTCTTACCGAGCCTGTCCGTGGCGACGAGTCCATCATGAGCGCCAAATCCCACGGCACCACAGCCGAGCCGGTGCAGCGCCTTCTGCGGTGGGGCGTGAACAGGGAGTTGGCGGATCGAATCTGCAGCTTCAATCGTGAGGGCGCTGAGAGTTCCGGCTACTTCACCGAGTGCAGAGAGTTTACCAAGCAGATCAACTGGGCGCGCGGCATGGCCACAGAGCCTGAGCCGATCACGTTTCACGACTCGGTGACTGGGTACTTGCTCTTCCGGGCACCCGTAGGCCGCACGATGGACGCATTCCTCTCGGAGAGTTTACGACACGGCTGGCCCTCGTTCCGGCCGGCCGAGGTGCTCTGGGACCACGTGCGGGTCCTCGACGACCACGAGGTCGTCAGCACGGCCGGTACCCACCTTGGGCACGTGCTGTTCGACTCGATCGGAGCGCGCTACTGCATCAACCTGTGCTCGGTGGCCGGCAACGCCGTCGAAGCGCCGTCGAGCTCGACGCCCGTCACAGCACCTGCAGGCGAGGGCCTCAAGGCCGCGTGGCCGTTGCTGCACGAGATCGCGGCGGCGGGGGAGTGGACCGGCAGCATGCATTACGCGACAGGCGCCGATGGCTCGCCAGCACCCTTTGTCTTGAGAGGCTCCCTTCGCGCCGAACTCGACGGGGGAGGCCGCTTGACCCTCACAAGCTCAGTCACGCTGCCCAACGGCATCGAGCGTGTGGTGGCGCTCGGCGGCGCACTCGGTGGTGGCCCGGGGGCGAGCGCGCGGCTCGAAAAGTTGGGTGGCGGCGTACCGGGGCCTATCTCGGTGATTATGGCGGAGCAGCCCGGCGCGGGCATGCTGCTGCTGCGCGAGCTCAACGCGACGACGAACGCGACGCTGGTCACCTCGTCCATCATGAAGGTGGCCGAGGGCGAGCTCGTGCAGACGGCGCATGAGCTCGGATCGGCAGGTGAGGTGAGCGGCGTGCAGATGTGGCGGTTGCGGCCAGTTGTGAGAGGGGGCGGTGATGAGGAATGGATTCAGGACGAGGAGGCGTTCATGACGTCGGGCAGCCAGCTGTGATCGAGACTTTCGGGAAACAAGTTTCGAGAGAAGTTTTTATGTTTTGGAACTTCTGCCGCGGAATTTGCACAGAATGTCATTCGTCTCCTCGAAGGCAACGCGGCCGGCCTTATGCCGCTCTCGTACGAGGTGCTGAAGCAGCAGGATGCGACGACCACGAATGCCATCATCGACGCTTTCAGCGCGGACGCGAGCTTCACGGCCTTAGCTGCCGCAGAGACCGAGGGCATTCTCGCGAGAGATGCGGAGGACGCCTCGAAGCTCGCGGCCGGCATCATCCTGGCGGTAGACAAGGGCGTCCTGGAGGCCGAGCCGCCCATCGAGCCGACCACGCGCATCGATGTGCTCGGCAAGTCGGTCGACGAGGTGTGCGACATCATCCTCGACCAGCTGGGCGATGCGCCGGAGTCGGGTTGCATCTTCGTGCTGTCGGGCCTCTCCGGGACCGGCAAGGGCACGACCGTCGCGAGGCTGCAGGCGCTGCTGCCTCGTGCGATCGCCTGGTCGAACGGCAACGTGTTCCGCTCGCTCACGCTGCTCGCGCTCGAGCACTGCGCGGCCGAGGGCCTCGAGTTCGGCGAGGAGGTGCTCACGCCGGCGCTGCTCGAGCTCCTGATGACGAAGCTCGCGTTCTGCAAGAACGAGGCGGGCGCATTCGACATTCAGATTGTCGTCTCGGAGGACGAGACGCTGCTCGTCTCCGAGGTTCAGAACACGCTGCTCAAGCAGCCGCGCATCGGCAAGAACATCCCGACCGTGGCTAAGATGACGCAGGGAGAGGTGATCAAGTTTGCCGCCGAGTGCGCGGGTTCGATGCGGGCGGACGGGATGAATGTGCTCATCGAAGGGCGCACGCAGACCCTCGACTATGTGCGCTCGAGGGACCCCTGCCTGATTGCCACTGATTGCCACCGAGTGATCATGATTGCCTATGAGAGCCACTGATTGCCACCTGATTGCCACCTGATTGCCACCTGATTGCCACTGATTGCCTATGAGAGCCACCGCTGGCTCGTGATTGTGTAAGATTGCCTTCCTCATCAGGTTTGAGCTCACGCTGAGCGATTCGCCCATCATCACTGATTGAGTCTGATTGCCTCCCTCATCAGGTGCGCACGCCCTTTCGGTTTGAGCTCACGCTGAGCGACTCGTCGATCATCGGCATGCGCCGCGCCGCCCAGCGCCTGATGGCGGCAGCACTCAAGACGCTCCATCCAGACGCGTCGGAGGATGACGTGGCCGACGCGCTCGGGAGAGCGCTCATCGAGATGGCGCCCGCCGCCCCACCGCCGCCGCCGCCGCCGCCACCGCCGCCGCCGCCGCCGCCGCCGCCGCCGCCGCCACCGCCGCAGCCGCCACCCAAATCGCTTCCCGAATCGCCGCCCAAGGCCGCGCCCACGACGGCGCCCAAGGATGCGCCCACCACGGCGCCGATCGACGCGGCGGCTCGGAAGGCGGCGATGGCGGCGTATTGCGAGGCGTACCAGCTGGAGGCCACGCTCGCGACGGCGCTGCGTGATGCGTGCCTGAGACGCGCCGGCGACCCTCGCGTCGAGATTGCGACCTCGCTCGCGCATGCTGCAGGTGCTTGTTTGCCTCCTCGATGGCCTCTGAGGGCCTCTGAGTGCCCTCTGAGTGCCTCTGAGTGCCCTCTGAGTGCCATCTGAGTGCCATCTGAGTGCCCTCTGAATGCCCTCTGAATGCCCTCAGAGTGCCTCTGAGTGCCATCTGAGTGCCATCTGAGTGCCCTCTGAATGCCCTCTGAATGCCCTCAGAGTGCCTCTGATTGCCCTCTGAGTGCCGCCTCGCTCGCGCACGCCGCAGGCCCCACAGGACCATCTGCCGTGATCGCCAAGCTTCGCGGCGGGACGATCGCGAGCTATCCAGACTCCGTGCTCGAAGGACATCTCCTCAAGTGCGATGAGTTCGATGGCATCCATAAGCTCAAGACGGCGCGACCGCACCCGGCGGTGTGGAACTTTCGGCAGGTGCGATCTCGTCTGATCTCCGTATGCTCAGGACGGCGCGCCGTGCACCCCCAGTAGACGTCTTCGGCGTGCTTCTGAGTGCCTCTGATGACCTCCGACGACTTCTGATTGCCTCTGATGACCTCTGATTGCCTCTGATCGCAGGTGCCCTCAGCGGATGTGTTCGGCGTGGGCCAGTGTCATCTGGACGGGCTCGAATTCCTGAGCCACCTGCTCGCCTCCAAACGGTATCGCCGCGTTCTGTGGCTCAACATGCGCGAAGAGCCTGTCGTCTTTCTCGGAGGCCAGGTGAGATTGCATCATACCATCTGATTGCATCTGATTGCATTTGATTGGATCTGATCGCCTCGGATGAGCTATGAGTGCCCGTCGTCCGTCTCGGGGCTCTTCACACTCGGAGCTCATCACACTCGGGGCTCAGGCGTGTGGTCTTCGTGTCGAAGAAGAGCTCAACGAGAACCTCGACTATTTGAATGGCATCGCGGGGCACGAGCTTGCGGTTATGGAAGTACGTTGATTGCCACTGATGACCTGCCTCTGCATGCGAGTGCTCACTACGGCGCCCTGCTCTGGCTCGCGATCACATCTCTTCACACTTGGAGGTGAAGCTGCGCCTCGAGTGTGAAGAGGCCGCCAATGCCCGCGACGGCGCGCCCAAGCTCGACGTGTACTACCAGATCGCGGGCGGAGTGAACGAGCAACGCTCGTTGCACCTTTGCCCGCGAGCAACGGTCGCCGAGGCGTTCGCGTCTCTCAACGAGCGCTCGCCCGTCCCAATCGACTATTATCGGTTGCCTATTGGGGACGAGACGGCGCCGCCCGCCGAGATATTGGCCGAGATCGTCGCGCTCATCGGGCCGGTGGCCCTCTCCAGAGCGCCACCGCCCGCGATCGTCTTCAACTGTCAGATGGGGAGGGGGCGCACCACTACTGGTATGGCGTGCGCGACGATCCTGCTCAAGGTGTGTAACGGCGCTGATGGCCTCGCTGATTGCCTCTGATTGACTCTGATTGACTCTGATTGCCTCTGATTTACGCTGATGGGCCTCGACTCGCCTCGAATCGCCTCTGAGTATTGCCACTAACGGTCCTTGATTGCCTCTGCTCCAGGTATGCAAGGGCTGGACGCTGCCCGACGACGCACCGACCTCGCTTCCGAGCGCGGACGCCACCGACGGACGCGACCTGCAACAGGTGTGCAAGGGCTGGACGCTGAGGGATGCTGAGGGACGCCGAGTGAATCTGAGTGACGCTGAGTGACGCCGAGTGACGTTGAGTGCTTCTGAGTGCCTCTGAGTGCCTCCGTATGTCACTAATTGTCCCCGTATGTCACTAATTGTCCTTGAACGCGACCTCCATCAGGGCGAATTCAAAAGCATCCTCAAGATTGCCTTGGATTGCCTCTGATTGCCTCTGATTGCGACCTCCATCAGGGCGAATTCAAAAGCATCCTCAAGATTGCCTTGGATTGCCT
>ENA-UOXK01001174-UOXK01001174.1-mixed-culture-metagenome-genome-assembly--contig:-NODE-1174-length-19140-cov-36.769819_pt1 | contig 19140 bp, 12 predicted proteins | sample MGYA00238160_ERZ761638 | MGnify/ENA primary metagenome ERZ761638 (study PRJEB28912, sample SAMN08777098) | mixed culture metagenome | isolation source: Freshwater growth medium | place: USA...
CGATCCGGCGAAGAATGCCTGGGAGGCAGTCGCACCGACGTCCACGGCACGATACGCTTCGGCGGCGGTGGTGGTTGATGGCAAGCTGTATGTGATGGGTGGCTATGATGCAGCTGGAACGTCGCTCAGCTCTGTCGAGCGATACGATCCGGCGAAGAATGCCTGGGAGGCAGTCGCACCGATGTCCATGGCACGATACTGTTTGGCGGCGGCGGCGGTTGATGGCAAGCTGTATGCGATGGGCGGCGAGGATGCAGATGATGAGTCGCTCAGCTCCGTTGAGCGGTACAATCCGGCGAAGAATGCCTGGGAGGCAGTTGCATCGATGTCCACGGCACGATTTAATTTGGCAGCGGCGGCGGTTGATGGCAAGCTGTATGTGATGGGCGGCTATGACGGCCAAAACCGGCTCAGCTCCGTCGAGCGGTACGATCCAGCGAAGAACGAATGGGTGGCAATGGCCAGCATGGCGCTCAACACAGGGACGACTTCCCATTGTGTCGTATCCATGTGAACAAGTGTACACTCTTTGTCAACTCTAAACTTGTTAAACAATTGTCATTTCACACATTGTATTTGACACAGATCCAATTGGACAGTTATTGGACATAGATATACCATTGACAGATACGGATCACAAAAGTGCTGTTGTTATGATTACTTTTTCTGTAACGTCACACGCGGCGAGCTGATGAAAACCTACTCCTACAGCTGTCCGGTCTCAATAGGAGCTACCACCTACGCTACCCGTCACCTCAACCTTTACTTAGTGATTGTCAACCTCCCACGCTTACCTTCAAGCCGGAATTGACTCTCATCGCTGAGCCACCTGGCGGAGGCCCCTTAGGAAGTCGTATGCTTGTTCCGTCCAGGCTTTGTTTGCAGATGCACCCGCGCGTGGCGTGGCGGGGATGGCGACGGCCATCGAGAGTCGGACGAGCGCCTCCAGCCAATCCATAAAGTCAAGATGGCAGCGCAATGTGAGCTCATGCTCCACGCCGGCGACACCACTGCGCGTCTGCTCTTTGGCGGCCGGGCAGGTTCGGATCCGGGAGCGTAGGAAGATGAATCGGGCCTGTGGCAGCGAGAGCAGCTTCGAGTCCAAGAGGACTAGGTCGTCCACAAAAGCCAGCCAGCCACCGATGGCCATCACGGCCGGCTCGCCTCCGTCCACGGAGCGCTGCGCGTACTCCGCAAACAGCGTGCGGCAGAGGGGCTGGTGCTTGGCTAAGAACTTGGAGGTAGGAGGAGAGAAGCAGTGCAAGATTCGGAACTGATTGGATGACTGGCCCGGCGGAAGACCTTCAAGCACCTGTGCGGGAAAGTGGCGCGCAAGCACGTTGCGACAGAACTGCTCAAGAGCCGTGGCGACATTACAAGCAGCCCTGCCCTCAGCCGAGCCCTGGCCGTCCTCAGTCGAGCCGCTGCTCCTCAGCTGACCGCACCGCTTGACGGCGAGGCGCACCAGGATCTCTAACCACGCGGCCCGGCTCAGCACGCCGGTTGGATGGGTCGAGTGCGACCTGCGCATCAGTGTGCGCTCCATCTTGTAGCTCGTCATTGTGGGCCTCTTCTCGCCGCAGGCTTCTTCCGCGCTCTGTACGAAGTCAAAGATGGCCTCAACGTCGTCGATCGTGCAGGCGGCTGAGAGCAGGTGGAACTCATGCACGAAGTGGTCGAAGAAGGCGTCCGACCCGATGACGAAGTTGGGCCGAGGAGGTAGCTGCCGCGTGCTCGGGTGGGTCGGCAACGAGCAGCCGCGTTCGCTGCCACCGCGTTGTCGAAGCGAGCTCGCTTCTGACCCTGCTGGAGATGGTGGATCCCTCGGTCCCGTGTCGTTAGGTGTAGGACTGATCGGTCGACCTGGACCCTCTGTGGCCATGATGGACTGACGACGCTTGGTGTCAGCACCCGAGGGCGCGTGGTCGTACCGTTCGTAGCTGCCCCTTCGGAGGCGAAGCGCCCAGCTCGAAGGCGCCTCCACGTCGTCCTCGTCGTCGCACTGCAAGCCGTCTCGCTCGCTCGCCCCTCTCGCAGGCACAGTGTGGATGGTGGCGAGGTATTCAAAGGTGCCGTACACAACGGCGCGGTACCTCCAGAAGATGTCGTGCACTGCTCGCAGCATCGCCCAGCGACTCGAGGTAGTGGTTGCGTCGGCTTTTGCTCGCAGTGGCAGTTGGCGGTTGAGAATCCACCACTCGAGTCCATGTGCTCGGCTCGCATGGCTCCAGTCCCGATCGAGCATTCTTTGGAAGACCTCGTTCGTGTCGAAGGCCGCTTCGGGGGTGAGGGTGCCCTGCACCTCAACCCGATCCGCCCAGACCGTCCTCTCGAGATGCAGCGCGTGCAACGCGTGCGACGGGGAGGAGACCGCAGCTGTGGAATCGCTCTCGCTCCGCCCGCCCTCTCGCGCTGAGCTCTCGCGTGAGCCGCGGCGGCGCAACGACTGCTCCGACGCACGCCCAGAGGGAGGCGTCGGACTAAGGTACAGCGCCTGAGGGAGATGCGAGGGCTGCCTCGGATGCAAGGGCGGCACATCAATACTAGGCGGCCCATGCGGCGTCGGTGGTGCGTCGGTGATGTGCCGAGCAGTGATGGCTGCATGCGGTCCCGTCTCGTACGACGATCTCACGTCTCGAGATCTCACGTCTCGTGACGGCCGTGTTGGTAGCGGACCCTCGCGCAAGCGTGCCCGAGTCAAGGCCTGGAAGGCACGTGTCCAGCGCACCTGTTGGCCGTAGTCGGCGGGTGACTCTGCAAGCTGGGCCTGCACCTGCTTGAGCCCGCCATAAAGTTCAAGTTGCCTCGCCTCGAAATCGGTGGCTGCCTGCATCACCGCTGGCTCGCTTCCCAACGAGATCGCCAATAAGTCCAGATCGCAAGCATGCCGATGCTCCTCTCCCACCTCATACATGGCCCGCGTCTTTCGATACTCCTCCTCGCGCATCGCTCGCACGCGAGCCTTGGCCACCCAGCTACGAATACCGTTCTGGAGCACCTTTAATGCATCGAGCTCCTTCGCTTGCGTCGCCTGCTTTTGCATCATCCTCAAGATATACATTCGATGAAGCATCTTGCTCGATCTGGTAACTCCGTTCTTGCCCTTTGCCTGAGTACCGTGGCTCCCATGGCTTCCATGGCTCCCGTGGCTTCCATGGCTCCCGCGGCTCCCGATGCTCCCGCGGCTCCCGCGGCTGCCGATGCTCCCCACTGATTGGCTTCCCTGGCTCGGGCTCCCTTCGCTCATCCTATCGCTAGCGTAGCGCGGTCTCGTCCAGTGGCACACGGTGACTCCTCCGAAGCGAACGCCGCTCTGTCGAGTGTCGCCGAGGAGTACTACTTCTTCTTTGGCCTCGAGAGCTACACAGTCCGAGTCGACCGTTGACACGGTCTCTGAATCACTAACCGAGCTCTTCTGCAGCTGCTCGCGCACGCTCTTCGCGGCCATGGAGAGCCTGCGATGCTCGTCCCCTCGCCGGCGTCGGTTTTCGGACATCACGGCACCACGGCTGCCGCCTGGTGCAACAAGCTTCAGATGAGCCATTTTGTCGCCGCCACAGTCTAGCACGTCAAGGCCCGCCAATGAACTCAAGTCCACCACCTTCCGCATCCCCTTGGTTTGGCGACGCGATGACTGGATCCTCCAAGAGTTGACTGCCTTTCCTTTGTCGTCATACATCTCTATGGCGGAAATTTCATTCGATGGTGTCTGCGCTCGCACTGGCTTGACGAGCTTCGGGAGAGGAGATGGTTGCGATGCTTCTCGATCGAGTAATCTTGCGCCGCCTGGCCGAGACGGTTTCGGGCCGTCTTCGCTCATCCTTGCATTGTGCATGGATCGAGGTGACCCGTTCGCAGTTGAGCCCCTCGATCGGCCTGTTGAAATCCTCGATGGGCCTGAAGCCGCCCCTGCCAACAGAAAGGGCATCGTGTCGCGGACGGAACGTGCGGAATCAAAATTACAGTCCTCAAATTCCTCAGAAACGGGACCGATTGAAAGGAATCACCCTCTCTTCCTCTTGCCGCCCGCCCCACACCCTCCTCCCACGATGAGCTCTGCTCCGCCACCTGAACCGCCGACCTGCGACGACGACGAAGTCGTTGAGATCCCTGGAACTGACTGACTGACTGATGAAGCCTCTCCTTGATGTGCTATGCCGCCCCCCCCGCCGCTTCCGCCGCCCGCCGCGCCACTGACGGGCGGCGTCACCTCAAGCGGGAGGGAGCCGCCCGTTGAGCGAGAGAGGCCGAGGCTGGGCGGCATCACCTCGAGGTCGCATAGCCTCATCATCTCGTCCAGCGCGCCTGCAGCGAGGAGAGCACTCGCCTGGCGCTGCACCGGCGCCAGCGGCAGACCATCGACGCGAATCCGATGCAGCAGCACCGGCCGCGCGGGCGGACGCACCTGTCCGCACGCGCGCCGGTACGGGTACACACGCCAATCGAGGCTCAGCATGTGCCCCGCCGGCGTACGTAGCGTGAGTGCGGCGCAGCTCGCCTCGCACAACACGACGCCGTTAAGCAACCCCGCCTCACGCAACGCCTCGAACTGACGCAGCAGCGCGTGGGCGATCGCGATGCCCTGCAGGTCGCACAGGAGGTCGTGGACCGACCAGATGGTCGGTGGAGCGTACCGAAGCGCCGCGCCGCGTGCGTCAAAGAGGGCGGTGCCGCCAGAGGCAAGCCTGGAGCGGCTCGCTACCCCGGGAGGTTGCGGCAGCAGCGGCACCAACGCCATCCACCCTCCCTCCACGGGGCAAAGGATGGGCGCCGCTGTGGGCGTGTCCGTCAGGCGCCGGAGAGCGCCGTCGAGCAGCGGCGCGCAGCAGTCGGCGGCGAGAGCGCCCGCGAGCTGCAGCTCGAGGCCGCCGCCCAACCGCTCGCATGCAAGTGCGGCATGGGCGGCGCCCGCAAATAGCACCTCAGCCGTCGCGCGCGCCGTGCCAAGCGCGAGCATCGTCGGCATCAGGCGGCACGCGAGACCGGCCAGCGCGTCCGAAGAGTAGGTCGCTGTGAATGGTCGCTGTGAAGAGTAGGTCGCTGCCGAGGTGGGTGCCTCTCCGAGCGCTTCAGCTGCCGTGGCCTCGGTGTCCGAGGCGGCCGCTTGTTCGGCGACTAGGTCGGCGAATGGGTCTGCTTCGAGCTGCTTAGTGAGCGAGTGAGCCGCAAGCACCGCTAGACGCAGCGAGTGCGGCTCGCCGGCGCCATTGGCCGCCGCCGCTGCCTGGTCTGCCGGCACGGCGCGAGCCGCCAGCACGGCGCCAGACGCCGGCACCGTCGGTGCGCTCCCGAGCTGAACGAGGATGAGCTGCACCGACGGCGGCGCGTGCGTGAGGCCCACTAGTAAGCCCCACCCGTCGAGCCGAGGCAGAGGCACCCAGACAAGCTGCCAGGCCGCAGCCGCTTCGAGCGCGGCCGGCACGCCGGCGATCGCGGGGGCGGTCGCGGCGTCGTGTTGGGCGTCCCGCGGATCGATCGTTGCGGACTTATCTACTGTACCAGCGCTCGCCACCCAGCGCACTAGAGGAGGCGGCAGCGCAGCCGAGGGCGCACCAAGGGCGAGGGTGGCTCGCGTGACGGACGCATAGGCAGCACTCACTTGCAACGCACGGAGCATCGACGCCTCAACACCTCCAGGGGGCCGCGGCGGCGGCTTCGCGTGTGGGCCGAGGAGGGCATACGCACCATCCCGCGGCTGCAGAGCCAGGGCTGCGCCACTCGAGAAGCGCAGCATCGGTAGCGTGTGGCCCTCATCCAAGCCCTCATGCATGCCCTCGCCCACGGGCGCGGCTGGCGTGGCGGTGGCTGGCGGCGCCTCGGCGGTGGCTGGCTGCCGTTGACGTGGCTGGCTGCCGTTGACGAGACCGCCCTCGATCTCGACCTCGGAGGTGGCTGGCGCCGCTTTGGCAGCTTCGTCGAGGCTCTCTGCGCAGCGCTTCAGATGTCGCATGCTGCGCTCCCGAATGGCACCGGCCACCAGAGCTTCGGCATCGAGAGCCTCCGAGATCGAGATCGAGGTCGAGATCGAGGTCGAGATCGAGGGCGGTCTCGTCACCGCGCCGCTGCTCGCACCGTCCGCGAGGCAGAGCAGCGGCGGCTCATGGCGCAAGATGATGCCATGAGAGCGCGCCGGGAGAACCAATAGGGCGGCCTGCTGCGTCCCTGTCGTGCCACCGCCGCCCAAGCCGCCGCCGCCGCCGCCGCCGCCGCCTCCAGGGCCGATGCCGCCTCCGGTACGCTCGCCGCTGATGCCGCCGTTGAGCGCGAGTGGATTCCACAGATAGCTCAGGCGCAAGCCGCTCGATGCGGCACCAACGGGCAGCTCCGCCCCCGCCGCCCCCGCCCCCCCCGCCGCCGCTTCCACCGCATTCACACCCGCATTCACACGCTCGACGCGCAGATTCCCAGCCCACGCACCACGCGCGAGGGACGCTGCTTGCCGTTGAAGGCTGTCGAGGAGCACCTGGGAGCAGCGAGCATGGAGCTCCGCGTGGATGGTGAGGAGGGGCTGGGCCCGCTGCGCCTCAGGCGCCTCGTCCAAGAGCTGCTGCATCCGCTGCCACAGCGAGCGCCACGCACGCCCGCTCACGCCGCCGCCCACGCCGGCGGCCGCGTGCTTGTCGTGCTGCGCCCACGGCCGCAGCCGCATCACTTTCCACGGGCCGCTGGCCGGCGGATACGCCGAGAGGGCGATCTCGTACTCGCCCGGCACGCTCGCGATCACGCATCCGCGCCCGTCGCGCACCGCCACACCTTCCGGGAGCAACCACGCGCAGCGGCGCAGCCGCAGCACGCGGTGCGTCCACTCGAGCGCCGCCGCCTGCTCGCGGGCGGCGGGCACAGCGCGCTCGGCGCTGAGGTCGATGCAACGTGGCAGCTGGGTGTACGTGCCGCGCTGGATGATGTCGAGCGCCGCACGTACGTCGTACGGGGGCGCGCACGCCTGCCACAGCCCCGTCTTGCCCAGCTGAGGCGCAGCATTTTGCAAAAAGTAGAACTCGTCGGCCGCGCTGCGCAGCTGCGCGCGCTGCTGTTCAATACGGTGCACGTCCGAAGCGCACGCGTGGATGAGGTGGCGCTGCTCCTGCGCCCAGCGCACTACAACGAGCAGTCGCGCCAGCAGCGTGCGAGAGGCTGCCACGAACTGGCGAATGGCGGCCCGCCGGTCAAAGTCGCGAAGGTGGACGAGACGCTGCGGGAGGCTGAGCAGATGACTGTGCGTCTGCTGGATGACTGCGTAGACGAGATCCGAGAGCGGAATGCTCACGACGCCGGGCAAGGTCTCCATATCTCGCGGCGACCTGCGCTGTGAATACCGTACCAAGACGTAATGGAGACGGTATTCACCGTGTGCCCCGTGTGTCCCGTGTGTGTCCCGGCTCCACCCGGTGTTTTGAATATTGCTCACAGTTGAAAAGGTCGTGGAGTCTATTCATATGGCGATTCCCTCTCCTCAGTCACTTTCCGACTGCTACGACATGAGCACCTTGATCGGTCGATTACGCTACAGTTGGTCCATCTTCTCGCCACTCAACCTACGTCTCGGGCAGGCAGCCGTCGATGAGGCCAACGCGACCCTGGCAGACCCGAGCGCCTCTTACGGCCAGCGGCAGCAGGCGCTGACGGTGCGCGCAGCATGCGCGCCGGCAGGTGAGCTCCTTCCGTGGCCAGTGCGTGCGTGCGGCTGGGCACTCGGCGGTACACCCATCATCGCATTCATGGTGAGCAATGCCAAGCACTACCCCAACTCGTTGCTACGCATCTTCCTCGGCCAGCTTCTCAATCAGTCGCACCTCGCTGGTGCCACGTACTGCAACCGCGGTCGCGGCGTTTCTGCGGGCGGTGCCGATGTCGCCGCCATTGCCAAGGCGTACGTCGTGTCCATTAGCACTGCTGTGCCCATCGCCTTTGTGGCGGCGGTTTCAGCGCAGCGGTGGACAGTCCTCAGGCCCCTCGCGCGCTACGCTCCGTATCCGGGCGTCGCTGCCGCCAACGCCCTCGCATGCGTCACGATGCGCCAGGCCGACGTGGCCGACGGCATTCCTGTCTTTGGTTCGGCCGCTGGAGCGCCGGCTGAGCAGCTGGGCACCTCGCGCGTCGCTGGCTGGGCGGCGGTTCGCGACACGGCGCTGACGCGGCTCTGCATGCCGGTGGGCAACTTTCTGATCGTGCCGTCGCTGTTGTACGCTCTCCAACGGCCGAACCGTGCGCTGGGCTTCGGGCCGCAGATCGCCGTGACCGCCTCCATCTTCTGCTGCTGGCTTCCCTTCTCTGCGAGCCTCTTCCCGCCCACCGGCACGCTGCCCGTCACGGCGCTCGAGGAGGAGCTGCGCGCACATCTCGAACGGGCCGGCGTGCGGGAGGTGAGCTATTCGAGAGGGGTATGAGGTGATTGGTGGGCTCGTAAAACTTAAGTAGTTCGAAAAATGGTTATTCACATGAAGGACATGTGCAAGGACCTTTTTCCAAGAGATTTCTATGCGAGGCCTCGTTGTCGCGCTTGCAGCCGTGTGCTGCTCAGTGAACGCTTACCACGTCGAGCCGGTCGGCGTGCGACACAACCGCCTCAGGAATCCTCCGAAGGCGAACATGTTCTTCGACATCTTGAAGAAGAAGGGCGACCCGGTTGAGGTGGTCGTGAAGACCTTCGACGGTGACATCACGGTGCAGGGCTACCAGGGCGGCGAGATGATCAAGGCCATGGAGCAGTCGGGCGTGATTTTTGGCTGCAAGGAGGGCACGTGTGGCTCGTGCGAGGTCAAGCTCGAGGGTCGCGTGGTGCGGTCTTGGTAAGCTAACTGCACCGTTGCGCCCCTCGCAGCTTCAATTCACATGAGATGCCTGCACTCTTGCGATGCACGCCAACCGGCGTGGTCCTCTCTGCTGACGCGTGATTCGTCGAGCTTCTCGTCTTTCGCAGCGTTGCGAAGTTTCCAAAGAAGCCCATGGTCAACGTGGACATCACGGACAACGAGCTGCTGAAATCTCGGCGCGAGGACTAGTGTGGAAGCACATATCAGCGGTTCCGATAGAGATGATAGAGAGTGACTGTCAGTATGGCATACAATTATACATCTGTAGCCGGATACATGCCCTTCTTGCCGTGGCGCGTGCCCCAACGACGCCCTGGTGTCCGTGACTCTCCGCTCTCGGCGCACCCAGCAGGCGCAGGCCATACCGGCACCACAACGCAGGCCATGCGCGCAGGCCCCTCGCGCCACACCCCATCGCCTCCACAGCGCAGGTCGCGGGCAGTGGCTCACGCACGCGCCATGGCCGACACATGCGGCCGCAGCGGCCCCGCACGGCCGAGCCATTCGGCCGACTGCATCTCGGTCAGGCGCGAGAGGGCGCGCCGGAAGGCAAAGACCTCATCCTCTCCCGTGAACAGAGAGTCACGCACAAGCGCCTTGCGCGAGTCTGCACTCACGCGAGCCGTATGCGCACCCGCGCGGCTGCTGGCGAGCGAGTTGGCGGTGACGCCGATCGGGTTGAGAACGGCCGCCTTGCCCGCCTCGCCCTCGAACTCGAGGCCCTCGAGGGCCTCGTGTACCGAGCCGTGCGCGTCGGGATCGGCGCTCGCTCCGCGGAAGAGCTGCGAGAGCGGCACGGCCGCTGTCGTGACGAGTTTCGTACGATGGTTGTAGAGCTGGTCGACGAGAGTGATGAAACGCCGCGCCTGGTCCCGCTGCTGCATCGAGAGCTGCGGGACGTCGAGCAGGAAGACCGTGTGGAACTGTTGCGCGAGGGCAATGTAATCCGACGCGCCGAGTGGCGAATCGCACAGAGCGGCGAAGGAGAGCTTGGCCACGCCGTGCTCAGGCGAGGCGAGCACGCGCACCATGCGCCCATAGCCGAGCCGTGTGTCCATGGGCGTCGCGTGCTGCCCTCCGAGCGCGGCAAAGCGCGCGGCGGCCGTCTGTGCAGTGGCCTCACAGAGGGGGCACAAGTACAACGGCTCATCCGCAAGCTGGCCGACCGTTCGATAGTCGACTTGCTCGCCCGCCGCGTTGCTTGGAGACTGAAGGTGCATCATGTCGCACAATCCGAGCACTCGTGCGGTGAAGCGCGCCTGCGGGTGCTCGCGGTGCAAGACCGATTTGGCAAACTCATCGGGGGTCCGATTACATGTGGCGACGAGCACCCAGCCAGCCTCGAAGAGCCTGTGGAGCACACCCGCAGTGATCGTCGCGTCCGCCACGTCCATCATCTGCACCTCATCGAAGCAGAGCACCCCCGCAGATACCGGTCGCCCTTCGGGGTCCTCCACGAGTGGAGCAGGCGCCGCTGCCGCCTCGTCGAGCGCCGCCGCCACGTTGGCCGTCGCACTGCCGCCGGCATCGGCGGTACGTGCGGCAGCGGTAGCGTCTGCATGCACGATGGATGTTGAGATCGCGTCGAGCGCAGCATGGAAGTCCTCATGGCGCTCTGGCGCCGAGGACTCGGTCACGAGCCTCCGCACCAGCTCTGCGATCGCGTCCCATGGCCGAGCAGCTGCAGAGGCGGCAGCGGAAGCGGCAGGGGCGGCGGCTGCGGTGGCGGCGGCGGCGGCGGGTGTGACGGAGAAGGCGTCATCCATATCGACGGACGCTCTCTGAGCGAGTGAGGACACGACGTGCCGTTCCCACTTGAGTCGTGCGGCGATGGCGAGCGAATGCGAGTGCAGCCGCTTATGGCACTCCTGGATGAACGCGTTGAAATGGACGCGCCGAACCTGCAACACGCCACTCTCCCCCACCGCCGCCGCTGGCGCCGGCGCCGCCGGCGCCGCCGCTGCACGCTCACGCGCCGCGACCACATCGGCGGCGATCGCGTCGGCAAAGAGGTCCATCAGGAGCGTCTTGCCTGCGCCCACATCGCCGTGGATGAAAAGGCCACGTGGAGGTGGCGGCGGCGGCGGCGGTGGCGCGGGCAGCTCATACGAAGCTGCTGCCGAGGCAGACAGGGCGTCGGACGCTACGGCGGCGCGCTCGGCGCCGCCGGCGCTTGCGCCGCTCGGCGCCTGTGTGCCGTCGAGTGGCCTCCGTAGGAGCGCTGAGCCGAGGCCACTCACCCAAAAGGGATGCCGCCGCTCCTGCTCACTCAGGTCTTGGAGCGTCGGTGGAGCGACCGCTTGCCCGGTCGAGTAGGACGACCTCGAGCTCACTGCGGCGCGGATGCTACCGGTACCGGTGCCGTCGCCCACGGTCACCTTTGCTGGTGTCACGTTGGCCATCACCTTTTCCGGCGACGAGGCGCACGATCCCTGTCCGGCGCAGCTTCCACTAGAACCGCAGCTGCTGGCACTGCTTCCGCCGCTGGCGCTGGCGATGGCGCTGGCACTTGCGCTGCTCACGCTGCTGCCGCTGCCGCTGCTGCTACTGCTGTCGCTGCTACTGCTGCCGCTGCTACTGTTTTCGCTGCTACTGCTGCGGCTGCTGCAGCCACCACCACCGCCGCCACTGGAGCAGCCGTCGCCGCCGCCGCCGCTGCCGCCGCTGCCCCGGCACGCTGTGACGTCCTGCATGAGTGTCTGCTGTTCCTTTCGCGGGATCGCATCGATAGTAATGCCATGCACCTGCTGGCCGGCGCTTGCGGACGCCACCGTCTGTGATGGCACTGCGGGGCTGCCCCTGCCGATCATCCTCTCAAACCAGAGCTGCCACAGAGGCAGCGCAGCGCGGCGTGCTGCCTCACGTGCGGCTGCCTCCTCGCGTAAGCGCATGACCTCAGCGACGCGCGCGTGCCACACGCGAAGATCGCTAGCATAGCCGCGCGTGAGCTCGCTGTGCTTGCGCAGTTCCATTCGCAGCTGCTGCAGTCGGTAGGCTAGCTCGCGTTGCTGTGGATTGTACTGAAGCTCGCCGCGATCCACGAGTGCGTCGTACTGCTCCGTCAAGGTGGAGGAGCGCGAGGAGAGCGCGCGGCGCATGGAGCGTACGGGCATCGCGTAGAGGACGGCAGGTCGGCGGGCGAAAAGGGCGGCGCCGAGCCGAAGGACGCCGAGCGACATCGCGGTATGGGCAACTTCTCGGAAAGGCACACCACTCTGGCCCCCCATTCGTTCCCCCCACCTCAACCACCCTCGCCTTTTGGGGGAGGTGGGGGATGAGTAGGGGATGAGGCACGCGCCGCTCCAGGCGATTTTAAGGCTCGCATGCAAGCTAGTAACCCGTCGTCATCACATTGGAAGTTCGTGCAGATCTGGTTGGGTGGGACAAAGAAGCCACCAGCTCAGCTTCCAAGAGCAACCGACCCCTTTCGAGCCCACGAAGCAACTTGGCCATGGCGGAAGCTGACACGACCGGGCGGCGCCTCCGCACTTTGACTGGGCTCCTGGAGCGCCTCGGCGATGTAACCAACGAGGCGTTGGAGCACCAGCTCACAAGTGCACTCAACGTTGCAAGGCGATCGAGCACCGTCCATGCAGTCCACATAGCGAGGGCGCAGGAGGTTCTCGAGGCAGCTGCCGAGGCGCGAACTGGTGCGAACGCCGCGCGCGAGAGAGCGGCGGCAGAAGCCAGGGCTGTGAAAGCTTCGTGGGATCAGGCGAAGGCGAAGGAGGTTCAAGACGCCAGGGAGGCCATCCTAAAGGCCGCCGCAGGGTCGACCGACGAGAAGCTCAAGAAGGCAGCTGTCGACATGCAGGAGAGGGAGATCCTCGACGCCCGGCTTGCCATTAAGCGAGCTGCCGTGCAGGCTCGATCGGAGGCCGACGAGATGCGATGGGCCGTTGTCAAGTTGAAAGAAGAGGCAGCCAAGAAACTTGGAGAGGTGGTCGCTGCTCAGAGGGCGTGGGAAGAAGCGCGGCGCCATAAGATCCAGAGGGCAGAGGAGGCGAGGCGCTTGGAGGCGGAGGAGCGGGCGAGAGAGGTGGCCGAGGCAGCTGCTTTTATGCAGGAGGCCAAGCACCGGGCGGCGGACAGGCGCGCGAGAGTAGAGGCAGAGACGGCCGCTGCCGCTGAGGCTGCGGCCAAGGCATGCCGGCAAGCCGAAGAGAGAGCGCGAAGGGAGATGGCCATGAGCATGATGCTCCTCGAGGACTCGCCCTACGCCAACTTTCTGCGTCGGCAGCAGTTACGGATCGCCCTTCAGAGCGCATGTTCGGGGAGTGAGCTGGGGGGCGGCGGTTCCGCACCGATGGCGATGGGTAAGCTGCCCTCCATCGAGAAGCTCCTGCGGCCCGCCTCTCGGCAACCTGCCCTCGCACTAGAGAAGCTCGTCGAGCTCGAGCGTGGCCTCTTGCTTCGGCAAGGTAGTCTTGAAGGTAGTACGAGTGCAGCATCAGTGCCCTCCAGGGTGCCCACGCGAGGTAGAGGCATGCCTTCTCGAGGGGCGATGCTCCCCGATTCCGAGAGCACCCATCTCTCGCAGCTATCGAAGACTGTGTCGCCGCGCGAGTCGCCGTCGCCGGCGTTGTTTGTGAGTGCAAGCGCACCCGGCCCTCTGAGGCAGTCGACCGATACGAAGGTGCGCTCGTCGGGACGCGTGGCCGCGCGCCTACTCGGTGGGTGGCGGAGGAGAGTCGTTGTGACGTGACGCAATTCATCGTTTCACAGTTCACGTTCACGTTCACGTTCACGTTTAATTGCCATCCCGGCAAGACGCACGACCACAGGTCCCGTGGATCGTTTCACAGTTAAGCGTCCGCGAACTTTTACAACACTGCTGTGAAAGCCGTTTCGTGCGGCGCGCAAGATGATGCGTGTCTGCTGGCGCGTTCAGTCGCGCTTGCTGGGCTGCCTCCTCACGGCATGTCCGCCGTCGCGCTCATAGCATCGGTGCAAGCATCGGTCGCCGCGGCGCTCGCACGCGGTGTCTCGATTGACGCGATTGAGAGCCGTCTCGCTGTGTGCTGTTCAGAGATGAATATGTTGACCGCCGGCACAAAGCGCAATCTTCTTGTCGGCGCGGCAGCAGAGGCAAGTCCCGTGCCGAGACGTCGCCCAGGAGCCGGGGAGCCTCGGCTCTCTCCCGTCGCCATGGATAATGCACCCTCAGCTGTAACCGCTGGCACTGCGCCGCAGAAACAGGGCTCACCAGGCCGCCGCCAGCAGCTGCCGCCATCGGGCCTGACGCCGCGGAATCCCGCCGAGTCAGGAGCGGGCGTCTCTCCGGACCCAGCGCGCTCTCCTTCGACTCCGTCCAAGTCAAAGCTCACCCCGATCGCAAAGGCAGAGAGCCTTGGCGCCTCAACGTCCGCACCCCAGTTGTCCGTACCCTCCTCTTCCGGGAAGGCATCGGCAGCCCAGGGCGCGTTGAAGACGCCAAAGAGCGCCGCGTCCTTGGTGGTCGAGAGCAGCTCGTTGCGCAAGGACTTGATCTCCGTCACGCACGAGCGCTGCCCGCTCGATGAGTACACGCGTCGACTTGACGAATTCCTACGGCTCGGCAAGTCGCGCACGCAGCTCGAAAAGGATCAGAAGGGTCTGGGGAACCCGACCATGCCGTCGTTCAACCTGCCCGACTTCGACGAGGAGCTCCGCGCACGAGCGAAGAGGAAAATGCTGCTTACGAGTATACTCTGAGCCTTCGAGCGGCGCACTATGCGCGTCCCAGGCCGATGCGGCGACCGATGCCGCACCACCACTTCCCTCAGACCCTATGACCAAATCAGGCACCATCCCTTTTCAGGCCCCCTCCGGCTCCGCCACCATGTACTCTGCCCCTCAGACACTCTCTTCCGAAGTTCAGGACCTACGCTGCGCGCGTGCGAGGGACGGCGCCTCCCTGTGCACAGCGTCGCCTCTGCACACGCTGCTCGGCGACAGCTGCATCTCATGTGACCCCGTTTTAACTTCACAGGCAAAAGGGGTTGAACACTTTCACAGCCAAAGTTATGAGCCAAGGGGAGGTGCGAGAGAAACGTACCCCCCGGAGTGCACGTGGTCGTCACGTTCATTCTGAGCCCTCGTCAGATAGTTTTTCACCCACTCGAGCTCGAGATGCAACGCCAAGTTACCGGTACTGGGTGTGGGGACTTCGACTGTTGCGGATGGGAAGTGCCCAGGGGGTGGGGGTAACGGTCCCTTCGGGAACACTTCACACCTTCACACCTTTCAAGCCTTCACAAGAGCTTTCAAACGATCCAGAAAACACGCAGCCCAACATGCCCCCGGCCAAACCACCACCGCCGCCACCGCCGCCACCGCCGCCACCGCCGCCACCGCCGCCACCGCGCCCACCGCCACCACCGCCACCGCCGCCACCGCCGCCACCGCCGTCACGCTCTCAAGCTCAACAGGGAAGAGCGATTGCAAAGAAGGGTCTGGCGAGTAGTCTGGCAGCTAAACTCAAAGAGGGGTCGCAAAAGGTGGCTGGAAAAATCAAGGAGGAGTTCAAGGAACTCAAGGAGGATCTTTCGGAGTTCAAGGACAACTTGGACTTCAAGCCCAAACAGCCCATCAGCCTCACACCGAAGGCGCTTGTGCTGTTGGATCGGCTCGGCAAGGTGAAGCCAGATACTGATCACGAGGAGGCGCTTCTCCGGGCCTTGTCCCACATGGGCGGAGTACCTCCCCGGGAGCCCAGGCCGCCTAAGCAGTTGCCAGAGGCCGAGCGCATTCTTGCGCACAAGATGATGCGCCGGTGGGTGGTGCTTTGGTCACGGGCGGTGCGCGCGCGTGGGGTCGCTGAGGCTGAAGCTCTCGCGGACATGTCGATCTCGATGCAGATGCAGGTGCAGATGCTCTCCGAGGCTCTCGAGCGTGGCCGGCCACCGCGTCGGATGAGCGGTGAGTTGCCCTCACCAACTCATCGCAGCCGGTCTGAGACCAGCGGAGAAGGGAAAGGCTTGCCGCCCTTCCTTGAGGAGCTCCTTGGCAAAGCTAAGCAGTTCGCGGACGGCGTCCCGATGCTGAAGCAGATGCTCGAGAAGGCGGATGCGCCGCTGGATGCCCCGGCGCACGGGCCCACCGCGCCCTCTTTTGCAGGGACCCTCGCCGGCGAGCTTGAGGAGATGGTCAGCGCACTTGCCACGGACCTGCGCATGGAGACGACGCGTCGCATGCAGCTGGAGCAGGAGATCACGAGGCTCGAGCTAACGGTCGAAATCTCGCGAGATCTCGACGCGGGTGGGGGTGCGTCGTCAAGTGCGCCGTCCGGTGCGCCGACCTCGCCCTCACACGCGGCGGAGAAACGCCTCAAGCAGGCGGCGCTCGAGCAGTTACAAGCCGCGGAGAACGCGACTGAGGGGGCTATGCGTGAGGCAGAAGGCTGGCGCCAAAGAGCTGAGCTCGCCGAAGCAGCCGTGTATCGGGCACATGACGCCGAATCGGCGGCGGTGGCTCGGGCGGAAGCCGCCGAGGTGGCGGCCGCGGCCGCGGCCGCCACCAAGGCAAGCTCCTTCTCCTTCAACTTCCTCTCGGCCAGCGAGCAGTGGGAAGCGCAGCTGGAAACGGCGCGGGCGCAGCTGGAGACGGCGCGGGCGGAGTTGGAGACGGCGCGGAGAGAATTGGAGACGGCACGGACGGAGCGCGAATCTGAGCGCCTTGCTGAGCGCCAGCGTGCCGAGGCCGCCGAGGCGCAGCTCGAGGCATTGCGTCGCCGTATGCAACAGGACGCGACCACGCAGGAGCTCACTCACTCGCTCGCGCTGGAGGACCTTCGCAGTGAGAATTCGAAGCTCGCTTCGGATCTACGTGAGGCAATCCTCACCAATGTCAGAGCCTCCCAAGCGGCTTCCACAGCGGCGCCGGCGCCATCTCTTCGCCGGAGCAGCTTCTTTGCCGCGACCCCGCCGGTGGCAACCCCGATGCCGCCGCTGGCAACCCCGGTGCCGCCGCTGGCAAGCCCGGTGCCGCCGGTGGCCTCGCCGGTGCCCTCGTCTGAAGCTGAACGCCAGAAGCGCCGCCGCACATTCACCTTCGGGCCGGGCTCTCTGGGGGTGACGTTCAAGGACGCGGGCGGGTTCGTCATCATCAACCAGGTGACCGCGGGCTCGCAGGCTGCCAAGCAGGGCGTGGCGGCCGGCAGCAAGCTCATCAGCGTCTCGGGCAAGCCGATGGAGGGCGTGATTTCCGCTGCGGCGGTGGCCCGCGTCAAGGAAGAGATGCAGCGCGCGGCAGAGCAGCCGATGACCATGGAGCTCGAGTCATCGGCATATGACGACCCATTTCAGTCGGTCGAGCAGGACGCGCCGCCCGCGTCCGCGAAAGCGTCCCCGGCCTCGCCGGTGCCCTCGTCTGAAGCTGAACGCCAGAAGCGCCGCCGCACATTCACCTTCGGGCCGGGCTCTCTGGGGGTGACGTTCAAGGACGCGGGCGGGTTCGTCATCATCAACCAGGTGACCGCGGGCTCGCAGGCTGCCAAGCAGGGCGTGGCGGCCGGCAGCAAGCTCATCAGCGTCTCGGGCAAGCCGATGGAGGGCGTGATTTCCGCTGCGGCGGTGGCCCGCGTCAAGGAAGAGATGCAGCGCGCGGCAGAGCAGCCGATGACCATGGAGCTCGAGTCATCGGCATATGACGACCCATTGGGTTCGCCGGCGTGGGTGGATACTCCGTACCATTTCACGACAGAAAAGGCTTTGCCGGCGGCGGCGACGCCGGCAACGCCGGCGGCAAGCCCGGTGCCGCCGATGGCAAGCCCTGCGCCGCCCGAGGCAGCCGCGACGGGTCTGGGTTCGCTTGGCCCTGCCTGGACGCGTGGCGAGCTCGAGCGGCCTGCGGGGGAGAAGGATATGGGTGGCTGGAAGGCGGCGGTGTACACCGAGGAGCAGCAGGCGCGCCTTGGGATCGACGCCGAGGGCAAATCAGTTCCTAAGCCAGCGGCAACCCCGGCGCCGCCCGAGGCAGGCCCTGCGCCAACTGTTGCGCCTGAGACTCCCGAGCATGCCGCCATGCCGGCCGACGCTGACCTGCTTGCATCGATGCTCGAAGGCCAGGATAGAGACGATGACGCCGACTGGGCGGAGGCTGTGAGGGCGGCGGCCAGCCACGTAGCGACCTTGAAGGCGGAGAAGCCAGCACTGAAACGTGGGTCGTCTCTCAGCGGCCTCACTTCCGCCATCGCAGCACCGTTCAAGAGCAGCAAGGAGGCAACTCCAGCGACTCCAGCGACTGCACCTGCCGAGCCGCCGGTGGCAAGCCGGGCGCCGCCGGTGGCCTCACCGGTGCCGCCGCTGGCCTCGCCGGTGCCGCCGGTGGCCTCGCCGGTGCCGCCGCTGGCAAGCCCGGTGCCGCCGGTGGCCTCGCCGGTGCCCTCGTCTGAAGCTGAACGCCAGAAGCGCCGCCGCACATTCACCTTCGGGCCGGGCTCTCTGGGGGTGACGTTCAAGGACGCGGGCGGGTTCGTCATCATCAACCAGGTGACCGCGGGCTCGCAGGCTGCCAAGCAGGGCGTGGCGGCCGGCAGCAAGCTCATCAGCGTCTCGGGCAAGCCGATGGAGGGCGTGATTTCCGCTGCGGCGGTGGCCCGCGTCAAGGAAGAGATGCAGCGCGCGGCAGAGCAGCCGATGACCATGGAGCTCGAGTCATCGGCATATGACGACCGGTAAGGGGCACTTGTCGCCAAACCGTCGAGCATCAATCTGCTGGGCGGCCCTTGTGGGTCTGACCATGTCGTCGCCGAGCAGCTCGTTGCCGGCGCTGCTCAGTATGAGGTTGTGGACTGGATGAGGTCGCGTGGTCTTGCTCTTCAGTGGAAGTGAGGCCCCAGGATGACACCGGCGCCGCCCTGGAATGTTCCTGGAATGTTCCTGGAATGTTCGAGTTGTGGTCAGCCGAATCGGAGTGTGTCGTAGCGTTTGACGGAGTACTTCTCTAGGTTGCGCGTTTTGTTGAGCAGCACACTCAGCATCTCAGACATAATGCGTATTTTAGCGGCTTGAATGTTAGCGACGAAGCGACCGCCGCGCTGTGGCCTGTGTGCTTGGGGGTCCGGACCACGGAGAGTTTGCGCGCTGCGTTGAACTTTTAGAACCTTACAACAAACGGTTCCTAGTAAATAGAAGCACAAGTATGCGGTTTTATTAGCAGAAGTGGCCCTCGTGCTTGGGGTCCGGAGGTCGCGCGTTGTGTTGAAATCAAGTCGGGGGTAATCGACTTGTTAGAAAGAAACCATACCGGTCTCTAGCTAAGGCGACGAGTCAAGTCTTGTCGAAACAACAAGACCGTGAAAGACTAACGGAAACCTCTTTGATCACACTGACCAAGCGCGTCAATA
>ENA-UOXK01001175-UOXK01001175.1-mixed-culture-metagenome-genome-assembly--contig:-NODE-1175-length-19133-cov-33.794056_pt1 | contig 19133 bp, 10 predicted proteins | sample MGYA00238160_ERZ761638 | MGnify/ENA primary metagenome ERZ761638 (study PRJEB28912, sample SAMN08777098) | mixed culture metagenome | isolation source: Freshwater growth medium | place: USA...
CCGAGATTCGCTCCGAGATTCGCTCCGAGATTCGCTCCGAGATTCGCTCCGAGATCCGGAGCGGCTCGTGCGCGATGCTCGCGTAGAGGGCGAGCAGCGCCGTATCGGGCACCGCGCGCAGCGGCACGCACCGGTGGACCGAGTCGACGTATCTGAGCGCAAAAACACGGAATGTTCACACGGTACGTTCACACGGTACGGTATGTGAGAGGCGCAATCCGAGGCCATCAGAGAGGCAATGAGCATGCACGCACTGTCGCGGCTGGATCTTGGGGCTTATCGCCGGGTTGTGCAGGTCGGTGTTGAGCATGATGAGGGAGTAGATGAGGGTATACACCGCATCGCGCGCCGTCTTGAGCTCGGATTCGCTCAAGACGGCGCTCAGCCCGATCGCCGCCGCCGTGCCCGACGGCGGACACTCACGGTCGTCGATCGAAACAAAGACCTCATCGTGGTCGGGATCGTCGCCACCCTCGCTGTCCGACGTGGGCGTCGTCGCTGTCGCAGGCTGCGGCTGCTCAGCGACGCCAAGGCCGATTCCGAGGTCTGCGAGGCAGTGCGCATTCTGAGTGACCCAACTGCGCGCAAAGCATCCAATGACGCGATCGGCGCCAGATCCCGCGTCTATGGGCAGAAACGGGAAGCGGAGCAGGAGCGCCCGCAGGGCGATCAGTGGTGTCGACCCAACGATTGGTATCGGGCTCAGGAAGCGTGTGAGAGTTGTCCGAGGCTGCCAGTCGGCGCACACGAAGGCCGCAAGGCGCCGCTTCTCGTTGAGAGGAATCCAGCGGAGGAGTGTGCGTAAGGTCTCGTGCCAGTCCTCGAGGGCGGAGTGGCCGCACTCGGGCGAGATGATGCCCTGCAGCCTGATCAGGTCGACCATCTGCTTGACACTCCGGCGAAGGCAACCCATCGCCACGACCTCCAGGTAGATGAGCAACGTGCGCCAGTCGCGTGGCCCAACAGCTATATCGACTGCGCAGGTAGGCATCTTGAGGCCCCATGTGAGACCTATGGCGTTGGACCACGTGCTCGGCAGACAGACGGGGCCCCAGCGCTGCCGCACCAGGTGCTGCCAGAATCGACAGCCATCCTGTCGGGAGACATTGCGCAGGCCCTTGCACGTGCCTTCGCAGGCGGTAAGCGAGGAGATGTCGAGGTGCTCGAGCAAGTGCAGCAACGCGTCGAGTGGAAGGTCGAGGATTGAGACCATTCGAGGCTCTGCGTGCTTCGATGGGCGTCCGGATGCAAAAGCCGCGCGCAATCCTGGGCGTCGTTCGTGGGATGGGCGTGAACAGTGCGTGAACACCAACGCTGAGATCCCCGTGTTGGCTCTGTGAGGCTCCGCGGATTACATGATACATGTATTTCAGTCGATAGACTTTCACACGATCGTTCGGTGTCCGAGCATCTTCATTTCAACATGAAGTCGCGCCGCTGCGACTGAGACGGCGAAAACGCCGCCGCTGGGCAACAACGATGGTGGCTCCGCCCGTACCAGACCTGAGGCCCTTTGCGGCCAAGACAGTGCTGATCGCCGAGCCCGAAAGCGGCTACAGCGTGCAGCCGACGCAGCAGGTCGAGATGCGGCTGCAAGCCGAGAAGCAGCAGGCACTGCATTTGCACCTGCATGAGGTGGCACAATACTGCGCGCAGCTGCGTGAGTATGATGAGCTGCGCTTTGAGACCAATGCGCTCACGTTCTGGGAAAAGGAGCCCTTGCCCTTTGACGGCCAGCGACGGTTCCGCTACCGCGAGCGGAGTGAGAACCAACGGCCGCGCCCGCGCCCCATATCGGCGCGCTATCCTCTGCCACCCTCGCCACGCGCACCTTCAAGCGAAATATCTTCGAGACTTCCTCGAGGCCCTTTCGAGGAGCTCAGGCAAGACCTCCTCGACGTCGAGCGCCGACGGCTGACAGTGCTCAACCAGCCACTGAGCCCACGCCACTCGCCGAGGATGGCAGCAACGCCTTGCGCACCGAGCGGCGGTTCGGCGGCGCAGACGGCAAGGCCTTCGAGAGCGCGGCGCACGGGGGGGGCGCACACCCTACATTCCGGCTACATTGCTCGAGAGTCGACGATCGCCGCGCAGAGCCCCCGAGACCTCGCGCAGCGGGCGGCACAGACGCAGCCCGGCATGGCATCAGGCATGGCACCAGGCATGGCACCCCCCTCGCTCATCTCGCGGCCTCGCCCCAGTAATGCGCGGCCCGCAGCAGCGCCCTCAATACCTCGGCCGCGCACGGCGCTCGGATGGCCGAGAGCTTGAGATGCAGACTGCGGCAGCGCAATTACGGCCTCGATCTCGGTACGTCGCTCGTCGGGGTAGTCCGTACACCCCAAACCGGCATACGATGTGAGAAAAACCTGCTGCCTGCAGCGATAGGAACACCTGTCTCCACTAAGTTGACAATAATGAGTTCTCAGTAAATTTGGCAGCATGGTAAGACTCGGTATGTTCTCAAGGCGGAAACGAAAAAGCGAATCCGAGACGAGCACCCAAAGTGTTCCAAGTTTCCCGTCCACAACGACTTGCGCGTGAGGTGCACGCCACTTTTGGCTCCCTTCTACCCCTTCGATCATCGACGTTAGGCCCTTTCTCCACGAGCGCGGTTTGCAACCTCGGTGATCGCAGAGGTACTGGCCATCGGGCGCGGAGCCGCATGCGCAATCGGCCCTGTCGACACTGTAAGTCGTGATGGCTCCCAAGAAAACATCGTCTGGGTTTATGGCGAATCCACTCACAGCGATGGCGGGTGTCGATCACCTTGGACGGCCAATCAAACAGAAAAAAGTGATCCAGGCGCCCATGCCCGCCACACCGGTGACGGCCATCGAAGCTGACAAGACGCCCCAGCATATCGGTTGCGGCATGATCTTCATTGTTAGCCAGACGTTTGAGTTTTTCTACACTGCATTCGAACTGGGCATGCTCTTTTATCTCATTCTCATCGCGTTTGTGGGTTGGTACGCGCTTGAGCAGCTCTATGACACGCTCACTGCTCCTCGCCCGCTGCCTCCGTTCTTCCCGCCCGCACCGCCGCCGCCACCTTTGGCCCCAGACCCCGTCGCAATTGCGGGCCGAGAGATACTGCGCTTCGCCGAGGAAGAGCCGATCTCGTACCTCGTTCTCGACTACTCCGTTGCCTTTGTAATCGGCCTCATAGTGTTATTCATGAAGGACATCAACGATTGGTTTGAGGCCAGGCGTACCGCTGCTCGCCAGGCGGAGGGCAAGAAGGGATACCAGAAGCTTCCAGAGACTGTCGAGGATATGGAGACAGCGCTGGGTCCAGCTATCTTGCAGGTTGAAGCGAAGAGCGAAGCGGTGCTCTCGCGTGCCGAGCTGACTAAAGAGCTGCTTCTCGTCACTGATAAGGTAGAGGAGCTCCAGATCAAGACGCGGGTGCTCAAGAGGGGTTCGGCTCCGACATCGAATGGCTTCGGAGAGGAGCTGGATAAACTCCTGGAGCGGCGGAATGAGCTGCAGCGTCTCGTGAGTGGCAAGGAGAAGGCGAAGGAGGCCGCGGACAGCGAGGGCGGGGAAGTTGGAGAGGGCATCATGGCCGAGGAAGGGCCCTCCAAGAAGCGCGGGGGCATTGGGGCTAGGGCTGCCAACCAGCTCGCCAAGATTTTGGGTCCGTGCATGACCCAAGTCATCAACATGGTCACGGGCGTACTTGCCATCTGCTTGTACTTCGCCGACGTGTTATCGGATGTTAAGGTCATTCAGCTGCTCCTGGACACGCGGAACTGGGCATGGGCAGCTATGTCCATCTTCTTACTCGTGATCCAGTTCGTCATCGTCTACTTGCGCGTCCAGCCATACTTGCGCTCTACCTTCGGGTCGTCCTCTCCCATCTACCTGGGCTTCGTCGTGCTGGGTTTCCCATTTGGTCTGATCTTCCTGGATATTCTCATGTTCCTCGAGCCCTTTGGCCTGCTCGCCACCATGCCTCTGCCGTCCTGGATGAAGCAATTTCTGCCGGCGTACAAGGCCACGCGCGTCATCGCCGAGGTGGTCATCGAGTCGCTGCCGCAGAGCATGCTGCAGGCGTTCATCTACGTCTCGGTGGTCTTCCACACCAGGGCGGGCACGGCATCGCCTGGCGAGATTGCTATCCTCCCCTCTGTTATGCTAATGCCAGCGTCCATCCTAATCTCGACCTTGTGTACCCTAAAGACCTGGATCGAGCTCGTACACGCGGCCCGTGAAGCGGGGCTGACGGTCATCGACAAGGCACGGCAGCTTTGGAACGTGGGCGCCGGCTTGCCGCTCGACGCACTCAAAAAGGGCGCCATCGTCGAGTGGCATTGCTCATACAGACTCGACCTTTCCGAGGTGGATCCGCTCATCGATGCGCTCAGCAAAAACACCAGCCTCGTGTACCTCAACCTGGGCCAGAGCGGGATCTTGTGGAATGCGCCCGGGACGCCCGGGATGCCGCTGGTCGAGCAAATGGCGCGCAACTCCGCGACTCTCGCTTCGCTAGAGAGGCTGGTGATCCGACCAGAGGGCTATGAGATCCCTGTGGCAAAGCTCCGCGAGCCGAGCACCGCCCTCGAGGCTATACGCGCGGCGCCCTTCTTCTCGGCCGACGGGCCGAGACGTCAGGAGATCCTTTTCATGAGCGACCTGCTTCGCAAGGGCAAAGGCGATGATTCTGAAAGTGTGGTCCGTCTCCTCGCAATCGCGCAGGCGGGTAAGCTCAAGCGTTCACAGTGGGAGGAGACTTTCACTCGCATGATCTTCGAGGGCGAGATTCGACGTGGGCACCTGCAGAGCATGATCACCGCCGAGATTCTGCGGCTGGTGGGCTTCTCAGCTGCGGAGCTGATGGCCACGGGTCACTCGATCAGGACGCTGTGCGAAGGCGGCTACCCTGCCGCGCAGCTGCGCGCACTCGGGCTCAAGGCGAGCGAGCTCAAGGAAGGTGGTTACGACCCCTCGAAATTGCGGGATGGCGGCTATAAAGCCAAGGACCTGAAGGCAAGCAATTTTACGCCCGCCGAGATGAAGGCGGGCGGCTACTTGGCCAAGGAGATGAAGGAGGTGGGCTACTCGCCGGAGACGCTCAAAGACAGTGGGTACACGGCGCGAGAGATGCGCGAGGGTGGCTTTGTCGCGCGCGACCTCAAGCCCCTCAAGTACTCGGCGCTCGAGCTGCGGCTCGCCGGCTTTGAGGCGTCCGATCTGCGCGATGTCCACTTCACGCTGCTTCAGCTCAAGGACGGCGAGTACACGGCCACAGACCTCCATGCGGCCAAATACTCAGCGGCCGAGATGCGGGTGGTGGGCTTCCAGGCGGCCGACTTGAAGCGCGCTGATTACGCGGGCACCGAGATGAGGACGGCCGGATACACGGCGATGGAGATGAAGGAGGTAGGCTTCACCGCCAAGCGTGTCAAGGCTGCAGGGTACGACGCCGCGCAAGCGCTTGAGGTGGGTTGGAGCATTGAGGTTCTCAAGGACGCCGGGTACGAGGCTGGCGAGCTCCGCGCGGCCAAGTGCCCCGCGAGCGACATGAAAGCCGTCGGCTTCAGCCTGCAGGACCTTCGTGGCGCGGGCTACTCAACCGCCGAGCTGCAAGCAGTGGGATACACGCCCGAAGAGCTACGCGCCGCGGGCACGTCGCTTGCCGAGCTGACCTCGGCGGGATCGTCGGTGGCCGATCTCAAGACGGCGGGCATCTCGGCGATCGGCCTCAAGGCAGAGGGTATGTCACTCATAGAGATGAAGGAGGCAGGCTACGCTCTCGAGGAGCTCAAGAAGGCAGGGTTCACCGTGGTCGAACTGCATGCCGCCAACTTTCAAGCGCGCGAGCTCATCGCCGTCGGCTTTACGGCGAAGGACCTCAAGGACGCAGGCTATGAGAGCGCCAAGGAGCTCAGCGAGGCTGGATGCACGGTGCGCGACCTCAAGGAAGGTAACTACAACGCACGCACGCTCAAGAAAGGTGGTTTCACCGCCGAGGAGCTGTTGGCTGGCGGCTTCTCCGTCGCACAGCTCCGCGAGGGTGGCTTCTCGGCGTCCGAGCTGCGCGCGACCGACCTGAAAGCCCCGCAGCTGCGCGCCGCGGGCTTCAATGCGATGGCACTCAAGGCAACGGGTTTCACGGGCCAAGAGCTCTTGGACGCGGGGTTCAACCCCGCAGACCTGTACAACAAGGGCAAGGGCTTAACGGCGATGGAATTGAAGAGATGCCGCATCAATGCCAAGGTCCTCCGGAGCATTGGGGTCACGATCGAGGAGATGAAGGCAGTGGGCTTTACAGCCGACGAGCTGTATAAGCAGAGTAAGTTCAACGCCAACGAGCTGCGCAAGGCCGGGTTCAGCGCGGTCGACCTGGCCACGCTGGGCATCACGATCGCACAGCTCTGGAACGCGAAGTTCTCGGCCGAGGAACTCAAGGCGGCAGGGTTCTCGTGGGTGGCCATGCGCTCCATCGGAGCAACGGACGAGCAGCTCAAGACAGCAGGTGCGAGTGCGGAGGAGCTCAAGACAGCGGGTGCAAGCGCCACAATGCTGGCTCAGGCGGGCTTCCCTGCGGCCGAGCTGCGACGGATTGGCTTCTCAGCGGAGAAGCTCAAGGACGCGGGTTTCACCCTCGTCGAGCTGCGCCAGGCGGGCTACAACGTGAAGACGCTTGAGCTAGCGGGGTACTCCATCAACCAGCTCAAGGTGGCCGGCTTCACCAGCCGCGACCTGCGCGAGTGCGGCCTCAAGTGCTCGCTCGCCTTCACGCTCGGCGAGTTGAAGACTGACGGCTTCACTTGTAAGGAGGTCTTGGATGAGGGCTTCTTTCTAAGGGATGTCCGCGACTTTTATACGCTGAAGGAGATGAAGGACGCTGGCAAAGAGCCCAAGGAGCTCATTCGCACGGGTTTCAACATCGAGCAGCTTCGCAGAGCCGAATTCACCATTGAGGAGCTCAAGGAGGCGGGCGTAACCCTGGCCGAGCTACGAGAAGGCGGTTTTCGCGCCAGCCAGTTGCGCTCCACCGGGCACGGCCCTGTCGAGCTGACCAAGGCTGGCTATGAGCTTAGCGAGTTGCGCGAGGCGGGCTTCCCGGCCCACGTGATGAGGGACCAGGGTTTCCGTGTAAGCGACCTGCACTTGGCGGGCTACTCACTGTACTCGCTCAGGGAGGGCGCCAAGTGCACCACCAAGGAGCTCAGAGATGCAGGCTTTTCGGTAGCGGAGCTCAAGGCGGCGAACGTATCAGCTATCGAACTGCTCGGGATCTTGGTGCCAGTAAAGGAGATGCGCACCTTGGGTTTCAATGCAGAGGACCTCAAGAAGGCGGGCTGTACGCTCACAATGCTCAGGGATGGCGGCTTCAAGCTGAAAGAACTCAAGGAGGTCGAGGCGCCTGTGCCCTTCACCACGAGCGAATTTCGCGCCGCCGGCTTCACAGCGAAGCAGCTCCGCTCTGTAGGCTTCGGTCCGGCCGCCCTCGAACATGCCGGCTTCACAGGAAAGGAGTTCAGATCGAGTGGGTTCACCGCCAAGGAGCTGAAAAATATTGGGTACAGCCCGGCAAAGCTCAAGGATGCCGGCTTCTCGGCAGTCGAGCTGGAAGAGGCGGGCTTCGGGGCGATCGAGCTCAAGGAGGGCGGTTTCATGCCCGAGGAGCTTGGACTCGTCAGCTTCTGCTGCGAAGAGATGCTCCGGGCGGGCTTTGGCGTGCATGAGCTGAAGATCATAGGCTTTCGGCCCAAGGAGCTCAAGGAGGGCGGCGTGCAGCTGGAAGACATCCGCAAGGCGGGGTTCCCCGTGTGGCAGCTACGAGAGGCATTCCCTGTATGGCAGCTCATGGGGAAGAAGAAGCCCGACGATGACAGCGACACCGCGAGGAGCACTGGCAGCCCTCAGGCGGAGGCTCCACGTGGCGGCCACATGGCGGCCACTGGCAGCCCTCCACGTGGCAGCCCTCCACGTGGCAGCCCGGAATCTGCATGGCCTGACGGAGGAGCACCTCGCTCTGAGCGGAGCCCTTCTCGGCGAAGCCCAATATCGTTCAGGAGCTCAGCCACTAGTAAGCCTCAGCTCATGGCCATCGGTGGGCCCGCGATCCTGGCCGCGCGTGCGGAAGAGAACATGTCCAACTCGGAAGAGCCTCGCCGTCGGCAGACCTCGGCGGCGGAAGGTGATGAGGTGCGGCAGCCGCTGCTGCTCGAGTACACGTCGCCGCCGAAGACGTTGCCGCCGCCGTCGCCTGCGCCGAGCTCACGTCGCACCCTATTAGAGCAAGCGGTTGACAGTGTTCCAACCTTAGGATTCCTAGGGCTCAGAAGGATGAGCAGGATTGAAGAGGTTGCCAAGGAAGACAAGGAAGACAAGGAAGAGAATATTGAACCGAGCGAACCAGAGGGCCCTTGAGTGATCAGGGTACGGTACGCAGGTGGCGAGACGTCGGTGCTTTCTTACTTCGTAGTTATAGGGAACGTACGTAGTAGTTGTACTACTGTGTACGGGGTATACGATGTGTTCATGATTTGTGAACGTCGATCGTCCGGTCGTGCGGTGGTTGGGGCTTGGGCCGGTACGTACGCATAGTCGAGTCGAGTCACAATCATGTAAACCCAAAACCGAAGGTGAGACTACGGTTCCCGGAGAGCCGTGTTAGCCGCGACAGCGTGCGGACAGCACAGCCTACGATCTGACGATGTGCACAGGCCCCTGCACCGCAGGCCCAGGCGACCTTTTGACCGGGGGCGGAAAACACTCGACTCACTGAGTCAGACACTGAGTGGCTCTGACGACGCACCGCCGGGGCGTCAGCGGTCGTTCACAACGGACTTTTGTGGCCTGACGTGTCATTCCCCGAAACCAGTCAGCGCACAGCGGTCGTTCACAACCATGCAGCTTCCGTTCACACAGCGAGCTCGCTCGAACCCGCATGGGTTGGCGGCGTGCGGGCCTCCACAGGCATAGAGGGAGTTGCAAGGGAAGCGCGGTCCTGTCCACGTTCGAACCACGAACTGCTACAGAACGCACACATGCGGTTCAATGAGGGCCTTGATAGGCGTTTGCGCTGCCGGCGAAACCACAATGAGCATGGGTGTTGAATCTCTCGGGCCCAGATCACGGGGAACGTCATGCACGCGAGCACGTAGAGTAGCATCATCTGGAGTGACAGCTCTTCTGATAAACTCTTGGCGCCCAGCAGGCGGAAGAGGCTCCACAATGGCCCCTGCAACAAGTAAAGCTCAAAGCTGTGTTGGCCAACCGCGATCAGAATCGTCTGGTCGCCCAGCTGGCGCGCCAAAAAGCCACCCAGGGAGAGGTCATACAAGATGAAGGCAACAAAGCCGCTGCTGGCTGTGGCTGCTACGCTTAATAGCCTCTCGTGAGCCATAGGGAGGGAGAAGTATGTGGCAGGCAGCATTATCCAGCAGGACACCCCAATGACTCGCAAACAAATAGATCTTGATGCATGCATCTTGTGGCGCAATGCGAGGGTGCCAGAGATGACTCCAAGCATGAAGGGGACAAGGAAGAACGGTGGCGAAAAGTGCCAAAACGGAGCTAGCGGCCCATGGAAAGTGGGCACAGCCACACCAGTCTGAAGTAACTGCAAAGCAGCAGCCGCAACGAGCAGGCCGCGATCGTTTGCTGCGCTTGCCACGCCGTGCGTAAATCGCAGAAGCACAAGAGGCAGCAGCACCCATGAAAATAGCAATGCACTGACAGTCCAGACGGCAGCGTTGGGACATTGCATAGCTGGGTCGTAAAAGTAGATCAGAAAGGTTGTGCAGCCCAGGAAGTCCAACGGAGAAGTGGGCAAATGAAAGTCGATCAGATTGAGGCTGGATTCGCGCTCCGATGCACGGCCAGTGACGTCGAGGATCAAGTAGTCCATGAGCATCGTAGACCAAGCGGTGAAGAGGACAACGTCCAGACGGCTCAAAAGCCAGTTGCGAAGACGCTGTCGACCCTCTATCGAACGCCAGAGCGGCTCCATACCCAGCATGGTCGTGCTCGTAAATCCAGAGGCGATGATGAGCGCCGTCACACCAGCGTTTGGCGGGGCTCTGCTCGCGGTAGCAGCCGGCGCACTCGAGCCGTGGTTGACAATGTGGTCGATGAGAATGAGAAGACCTATAAGCCCACGAATGGCGGTGAGGCTTTGCGTGAAGGTGTCGCCCTTGTCGAGGCAGCCTGGGACCTTGTGACTGCTGAGCGCAAGAGAGTCGTGCACTGATGACGTGTTGTTATGTCCGTACAACAATGCCGAAGAGGACGAACCAATGTCAGATGTGGTACGTTGATCGTCAGCGCCCATCTCGCAAGGAATCGCCTCGACTCCAAGCTTAGCCGCAAGTCCGATGCGAAGAGGCTTTCCCGTCCCACCCTTGGGTATAGTCTCGAGGAGGACCATCGCTTCGGGCAGCCATTTGCGCGATAGATCGCGTTCAGCAAAGCGACAGAGTTCATCCAGTGAGAGCGGAGCGCACGGCATCGAGAGCACAACTCCCACACCAACTGTCTCCCCTAGTTGAGCATGCGGAATTGCAAAGACGATGAGATCTCGGACAGCCGGATGGCGGCGAAGAACATGCTCAATCTGAAAAGGAGATATCTTCTCCCCGCCACGGTTTACGATCTCCTTGAAACGGCCCGCGAGAACTAGGTGGCCGTCGGCATCGATGACACCCGCGTCGCCAGTTCGCAGTCCATGGAGCACGTTGAAGCTTTCCTTGTTGGGGTCGATCGCCATGTGAGCACGGAGCTCATAGCCTCGTGTGACACATGCACCCTTGACACAGACCTCGCCGCGTTGGCCTTGAATCGTTGGTTTGCCGCTTTCATCGCACAGCGTGATCGTCGGGCCAGCTGATGGACCCACGCTCCCAATCTTGCGACCCGGGCCGAGCGGATTGGCGGCGATTGGCATGCTCTCGGTCATCGCGTAAGTCTGCGCGATGTAGCAACCAAAGAGTTCTTCGATGGCTTCACCCACGCTCAGGGGCAGTACGGCACTTTCGCTGCGTAGGAAGCACAACTGGTGCAAGCACACCGGCGTCGGGCGCACCCGGTGTTCTTGCAAGAGTAGCTGGAAGATGGTGGGCACTGCGCTGAACCACGTTGGCGCTGGGTTGGATTGAAGCCAACTTCCAAAGACACTCTGTGCATTGAATCCACTGGTGGCGATGATACTTGAGCCCGACGACAAACTCGCGAGCACGTTTATCGAAAGTCCGTGGATGTGAAAGAGCGGCATCAGGTTGAGGTTTACCATGACACGACTGAGCTTGAGGGTGCTCGCGATACACTGGGCACCCACGCCGACATTCTCGTGGGTGAGGGGAACGACCTTGGGTTTCGCCGTCGTGCCACTCGTGTGTAGCAAAAGGCACGTGTCTTGGCGCTTGCTTGCAATCAGCACAGGGAGGGAATCGGAGCTGTTGAGAAGACGACAAGCCCGTAGCGAGAAACGACCGGCCACACCAACGTCTGGTGTGAGCTCGATGATAGACACGTTGAGCGCCTTAGCAGCCTCCAGAACAGCCTCATTGTTCACGCCGCTTTGGATCACAACCGCCTTGGCGGGAAGATCTTCCAGCTCAAAAGAGAGTTCAGCAACAGTCATCTGAGGGTTGAGCGGACCATACCCACATCGGCTGGCAAGCGAGAGGAAGGCGGTGGCAGCCTCTGGTCCGTTGGGGATGCAGACAGCCATTCGGTCAGTAGCGGCGATCCCGAATCGGCCAACGTCAGTCTCGCCGACAAAACGCCTCAGCTCTGAGTATTTCAATGCGCGCCTGCCATCGGTGGCGAGCACGGCGGCATGTTCTGCATCGCCACATATCAGATCCACGATCGAATCAAAACCTTGCCTTGCTGCATCTTCCGTACGTAACCGGTGCAGACCGTTCGCCCACATGTCCGAGAATGGCGATGAGCAGCGGGCAACGACGTGCTGACGCTCTCGTCCTCTTCGGGGGGAGGCCGACGATGATCGGTCCGGACAACTCCAAACTTCGATGTCTCCGGAGAGGTCAGACGCGTTGCGCTCTTATCAGTGCGACGCGCCGAAACTATAATGGACGACAGTTCGAGTACGAGCAACCAACTCTCACATTTTCGAGGGCATGAGCCGAAATGCAGAGATCTCTACCAACACGGCGGAAGCGCCGTCGCGAGTGCACGTCGTGAGCGCGAATGAACTCCGTGGCCTCAATGCCGTCGCCGAGGTCTCGGCCCCTGCCACGGTCTCTTCCGCTCGACGGCGACTCCAGCAATCCTAAACTCCAATGTCAGATCAGTCGGGCCGCGAGTATCTTGCTGCGCACGGCGTCCAGGAGGCGTTGGCCGCGGCTGTGGCCGAGGTGCTGAGCACTCACCCCGCCAACCCCATCCTGGCCATTTGCGACATCCTGGCCAAGCGTCCCCGCGTCAACGCCCCGCGATCGTCTGAGAAGGTCGTCATCCTAGATGCCGGCGCGCAATACGGCAAGGTGATCGACCGGCGGGTCCGCGAGCTCTCCATCGAGTGCGACCTGCTGCCACTGGACACGCCGGCGTCTAAGCTGGGCGAGTATGCGGCCATCATCGTCTCGGGCGGCCCGAAGTCGGTAAACGCGGCCGACGCGCCCGCCTACGACCCCGCCATCTTCAAGCTCGGCAAGCCGCTGCTCGGCATCTGCTACGGGCTGCAGCTGCTAAATTATGCCCTCGGCGGCACGGTCGAGAAGAAGGCCAAGCGCGAGGATGGTCAATTCACGATCGACATCGCCGAGGGCTGCGCTCTATTCAAGGGCCTAGGCACGAGCACGCAGGTGCTGCTCACGCACGGCGACAGCGTCGATCAGGTGCCCGAGGGCTTCCGCGTCATCGCGCGCTCGGGCGACTTGATCGCTGGGATCGAGTGTGCTGAGCGCCAGCTGTATGGCGTGCAATTCCACCCCGAAGTGCGTGTCCTCTTGGGCTGATTGGCACTGATGAGGTTCTGACGAGCCTCTGATGAGCCTTTTAAGAGCTTCTGATGAGCTTCTGATTGCTTCCCTCCTCGGGTGGACCTGATGAGCTTCTGATGAGCTTCTGATGAGCTTCTGCTTGCTTCCCTCAGGTGGACCTGTCGATCGACGGCATCGCGATGCTACGCAACTTTCTGTATGGCGTGTGTGGCCTACATGGCCTGTACTCACCCGTCCACCGTGAGCAGCTTGCCATCAGCTACATCAACGAGGTGGTCGGGCCGTCGAAGAAGGTCTTATGCCTCGTCTCTGGCGGTGTCGACTCTTCCGTATGTGCAGCATTGATCAACAAGGCTGTTGGCCCCGAGCGACTGATCTGCCTGCACATCGATCATGGCTTTATGCGACACGACGAGTCAGCCACAGTCGTCAAGGCGCTGTCCGCCCTCGGCGTGCCTATAGAAGTCCTCGACGCGAGCTCAACGTTTGCATGCGCGACAACGGATATCAAGGGTGCTCGGACGGGCGAGCTACAGCACACCGTCTCTCCCGAGGACAAGCGCAAGATCATCGGCGACACCTTCATGGTAGTCACGCAGCAGCTCTGTGAGAAGAAGGGTCTTCAGGCTGCCGATGTCTTCCTAGCACAGGGTACGCTGCGCCCGGACCTGATCGAGTCGGCTCGATGGACTCCGAGGCATGCAAGTGCTCACCACGGCGCGCGCCCCTCTTCCCACAGGTACGCTGCGCCCGGACCTGATCGAGTCGGCCTCCACGCTCGTCTCCACGAACGCCGAGTGCATCAAGACGCACCATAACGACACGCAGCTCGTGCGCCAGCTGCGCGATGAGGGACGCGTCCTCGAGCCACTGCGTGACTATCACAAGGACGAGGTGCGTGTGACTCTCTCTAGACGCGCTCCTGAGCACCATTGATTGCGTCTAATGACTCTCTCTAGACGCGCTCCTGAGCACCATTGATTGCGTCTAATGGCCTCTGGTTGCATCATCTGATTGCATCGGATGGCGCCTGATGGCGTTTGATGGCGTCCTTCATCAGGTGCGAGAGCTTGGCGAGGCGCTCGGCTTGCCGACGGCACTCGTCTGGCGTCAACCTTTCCCCGGGCCGGGTCTCGCTATCCGCGTGCTGTGCGCCGATGCGCCGTACATCACGCCCGACTTTGACGCCGTGCAGGCGAAGCTCGTCGCCGAATGCGCCGCGTGCTCCTCGCTCCCTGTCAAGCCGGTCCTACTGCCGGTGCGTACTGTGGGCGTGCAAGGCGACGTGGTTGACGAAGCGCACCGACTGATGGCATGCTGATCGCGTCCCTCATCAGGTACGTACTGTGGGCGTGCAAGGCGACGGGCGCTCGTATTCTTACCTCGCTGCGTTGACGATGGCGCACTCGCCGCACGGTTCATGGCCTCAGCTACTTGAGCTCGCTCAGCTGCTGCCGACCAAGGTGCATCAGGTCAACCGCGTGTGCTTCCTGATGGGCGCGCCGCTCGACGAACCTCCTCGCGAGATCACGCCCACGTGCTTGTATAGCGCCAACGGCTTCGCGCCCCTAGAGCAACTCCGCGCAGCCGACAAGGTCGTCAACGACCTGTTGCTCAAGTATGGGCTACTGCGCTCGCTCGCACAGGTGCCAGTGACGCTCTTCCCGGTGGGCTTTGGCCTGGCGGGGGGCCGCTCCATTGGCATCCGTGCCTTCATTACGCGTGACTTTATGACGGGGCGTCCCGCCTGCCCCGGCAAGGACGTGCCTCTGGAGTGCCTGGACGAGATGGTGGCCCAGATCTGCGCCATCGAGGGTGTTGCGCGTGTGGCGCTGGACATCACGCCGAAGCCGCCCGCCACGACCGAGTGGGAGTGAGGCGCCGAGGTGAGCACTTACATGCATGCCGAAGCCGCCCGCCACGACCGAGTGGGAGTGAGGCGCCGAGGTGAGCACTTACATGCATGCCGGAGCCACCCGCCACGACCGAATGGGAGAGAGGCGCCGAGGTGAGCACTTACATGCATGCCGGAGCCACCCGCCACGACCGAGGGGGAGTGGGAGGCGCCGCCGCGGGCGCGCGCGCGCGCACCGTCGTTGGCATGACGGTGGTGCTCAGGCTGTGGGGACTGGGAGGGTTGTGGGGACTGGGAGGGCTGTGGGGACTGGGAGGGCTGAGGGGACTGGGAGGGCTGAGGCACAGATGGAGGACGCGATGGCGACGAGCGGCAGCAGCAGCGCGAAGGGGCCAGGTGCTCACATGACGAAACTCTACAGAGCTCCCATGACGAAACTCTACAGTGCTCATATGACGAAACTCTACAGAGCTCCCATGACGAAACTTTACATCACAGGTGCTCACATGACGAAACTCTACAGAGCTCCCACAGGGGAGGGCGCACGAAGCCCCTCTGGCCGTTTTTCGCGCGGTTCGACGTGCCATCAGCCAGATGCGAACGGCGCGGCGCGCCGCAGTGCAACCATGAGACAGTGGTCAGTGCAACCCGCGGCTGGGTCGGGTTCCTTTTATGCTCTTGCTGGGCTCGTCGTCAACAGCGTGTTGGGTGATGGTTTGTTTTTCAAGTCTCCGAACGCCGAGCCGTCCATAACGCAACCCTCAAGCACTTACTTTTTCATCCGACGAAACACGAAACGAAATGCGTTCCCACGAAACGTCCCCCAAAGCGAAGCGTAGTGTCAAGATTGCCTCGCACGATGCGTGCAGTCCAATCCACTTGACTCCATAAAAAACCCAACGCAGCCGCATGCAGGCCGTCCGCGATGCCTTCCCACTGGCCATGGTGAGCGAAACCTTTCCCCACGATGTGGACCAGCGCATAGACAAAATCCTTCTCGAATCGTGCACGACTCGATGGAGCGTCGGATACGCACAGTTCTGGTACGGCAGCAACCAATTCCGTGAGGGGTACGACAAGGACCTGGAGCTCGTGGCCAACAGTATTGGCATCACCGCACTCATGCTCGCCGCCATGGAGGGCAACGTCGACGCCGCTCGGATCCTGCTCCGCCGCGGCGCAAGCGTCGGCCTGGTCAATTGCTACGGACGGACAGCCATCATCCTGGCGGCGATGGCCGGCCATGTGGAGATGGTTAAGCTGCTGCTGAGTGTTGACGCGCCGATCGACATCAGCGACGCCTTCGGGCGCGATGCGCTCGCGTGGGCCGAGGCGCGCGGGCACAAGCATGTGGCCATCCTCGTGCGCAAGCACGCGCACGAGCGGCGTGACTGGCGCATGGAGATGCTGCGCGAGCGCGAGGCGCATCGGGCGGCGATAGCGGGTAAGATGAGCTCTGGCAGCCCCAGCAGTGCCGGCGGTGCCATCGACGGCGCGCGTTACCAGCCTGGCGCCGATGCGGCGGTGGACGCGTCGTACGACGCGAGCGCACGCAGTGCGACGAGCAGCGCGCGACGGGAGACGGCATGTTCAAGTACCTCGTTCGCAGGGCCGTCGTACGCCGTGCCCACGTCGAGCCATGAGGCCGTCGGCTCCGCGCGCCACAACCGCGCGCCCTTCCGTCGCATCGGTCCCATTGGCTTCGGCGTGCTCTCCTCGCGCAAAGGAGCCCTACCAGCAGCGGTGGCGCAAAAGCACGGGCTTGCGCCGGTCGCGGGCGCGCCCGCTGCGGCGCCTGTGCTGAGCCCAACGAAGGCGTCCGCCAAGTCCTCCACCACCACCTCCACCGCCTCGAGCGTCAGCAGCGCGAGCGGTATCAGCAGCGCCGTCTCGGGCATCAGCAGCGCCGTCTCGGGCAGCTTCGCCTCGTCCTCCGCGACAAGCGTCGTCTCGGGCACTCCACCGGCTACGGGTCTTCGACCGGTAGGGAGCAGCGGCAGCGGCAGCAAGCCGAAGCCATCATCGGCAATCAGCAAGGGCATCCTCTCCGTGCGCTCGGCAGTGACGGCGCCGCGCCGCGGCTTCCTCTCGTCGCGCGCGAAGCCCACGAAGGGGGAGAAGGCCATCAGGGACGCGGCAAGTGCCTCGAGTGCCTCTGCAGGAGGAGCCGGTGCTGATGAGGATGGCGGCGGCGGCGGCGGCGGCGGCGGCGGTTGGTTCGCGCGTACGTTCGGCGCGATGAGCAAGCGCACTCCGTCGCCCACACAGCCCACACAGGCGCTTCCCGGCGCTGCCGCCCCGACCAAGGGCCAGATGGCCGACGAGGGACCTCTCCCAGGTGACGAGGCAGCTCATCAGAATGCCCGGTGGGCAGCCGATGTGGCGAACTATGACGGCTCGGCGCGCACACAGGGCGCCAAGAGCTCCGTGCGCGGCTCTGCTCGCACGGATTTCTCTTCTGCGCGCTCGGCGGTGTTGTCGACGCGTTCCATGCCCGGCTTCATCTCAAAGTTCTCCCTCGGGAGTGCGGACGGCCGGCTAGGCGCTCGCGCCGGGTCGAGCACGAATCCGAATCTCGATCTCTTCCTGGCCACACAAAAGGCGCGGGAAGCCGGCGCGCACGGCGGAGCGACCTCGGATCGCGGCCCATCCAATGCCTGGGAGCCGTTGCCAATGGAGACGCTCCCCGACTCGATGGCGGCACGCCGGCACCACGACCGCGAGTGGGAGGAGCGACTGCGCATGAAGCACGAGCTACGCTCTGTCGACTCCAAAAAGTTCCACTCGAGCCGCCGACGCCACTGGATGAGCTCATCGCGTCGGTGGATAGAGCGGCGTAAGGAGGTGAAGGCGTCGATGACGCCCAAGGATAGGAAAGCCTCTCGCCTGCGCCTCTACTCGTCACCGAGGCACTACACGACCCAGCCGCGTGTCTACACGTGACGCGCGGCGCAACATCGTTATGTGCACGAGGGATGTCAAATGCCGCTCAATAAAGCATGACCTGTGTGTGTCGTGCGGCAGTGCGACGAAATCGACTGCCCGGGGTCCGGGGAGGCCAGTGGGCACATCGTGATTGCAAATTGATACGATACGTACGTTACTTCGCTTTAAATTACAGATAACACATCGGGAACAACTGGGCGACCCCGGGATCCCGATCATAGTCGTCAGTGCTGGACTCAGTGCAGTCAGTCGCCGCCTCCTCTGCCACCCACGAGTCGACCAAGGCACACCACGCATCATCGGCCGGCCTTCCCGCTAGAATGGCCTCGGGCACCGCCTCGCACGGCAGATGCTCGTACAGCCGGCTGTACTCGCTCCCGACGAGCACGAACTTGGTGGAGAGGGAGTCGGCCTTGAGAAAGGGGCGGAGCAGTGTGAAGACTGACTTGAGGAAACGCGGCTCGTGCAAGACGTAGAGAACCGCCACACGCGCGGGGAAGCAGTCCTGTAGGATCGCGACGCCGCGTGCGACGTCAGCTCTCCCGAACCGCGAGAAGAGGCGTATCCCGAAGCCACGGAAGTCGAGCAGCAGTGCGATGCCATTTGTCTGTGCACCCGGTCGCTGGAGCGCGCGATGGAGCAAGTAGTATCCTGATCTTTGGTGTGCTTCGAGTGTGCCATTGGCAGGATCGAAGCGGTGCATCGACTGCGTGAGTACAACGTGCCCGTACCGATCGCGTGCGGTTAGGAGCGTGTTGAAGCCGGAGCGCAGCGCCGGAGCGACCGCCGCGGCACACACGGCGCCAGGGACGTGCCAGCCGACGCGCTCTCGGAAGGCGATATAGTTACATGCGAGCGTGTGCGCCTTGTCCAGCTGGTACCGTTTGGCGCGAAGGCACGCCCGCACGAAGCCACGCGCTGCCGCCGCCCTTGGTAGCAGCGCGGCGAGCTCCGCCTCGAGCTTCGCGCCTTCAAGAGCAGAGCCGCACTCCGCTGCCACCACCCCCGCACGCCAGGTCACGCTGCCAGCGCCGAGCCAGGCGACGTTACCAGCAACGGCCGCTCCGGTTTGTTGCTTGCTGTTTGGGTGGTCAGCTTCGATGGCGGGCGGCCTGCCACACGACATTGCCACGAGCATTCCGAGAAGAGCGCGCTCGGTTTTCCTAAATGGAAGGCGACCCATGGAAGTGCTTGCATTGTACTTGTAAGCAGTCAGTTCCCCATTGTACAATGCAAACCAAGTTGGCATGTGGGGACCCAAAGTCGGCATGTGGGGACGCTCGCACGTATGTACGAGCACGCGCCCAATGCACGCGCCATGTGCACATGCATGTGCATCAGATGTGCCGTGTCAGTTCAGTTCAGTTCAGTTTCTTCGCGGTCCCTCCACGCTCACTCCACCACCG
>ENA-UOXK01001176-UOXK01001176.1-mixed-culture-metagenome-genome-assembly--contig:-NODE-1176-length-19127-cov-33.981019_pt1 | contig 19127 bp, 14 predicted proteins | sample MGYA00238160_ERZ761638 | MGnify/ENA primary metagenome ERZ761638 (study PRJEB28912, sample SAMN08777098) | mixed culture metagenome | isolation source: Freshwater growth medium | place: USA...
TCTACGGGATGGAGTACTACGGCACCTTCTCGCGCGCCATGTACACGCTCTTCCAAGTGCAGTCGGGCGAGTCATGGTCGGAGGCGGTTGCGCGCCCGCTCATCTTTGGCCTCACCTCGACGGGCGGCGGCGACGACCCCATCGTCCTCACGTACTTCTACTCCTTCCGGATCTTGATGAAGGTGGTGCTGCTCAACGTGGTCGTGGCCGTGCTGCTCGACAGCTTCGGAAAAGGGGACGGCGAGGATGAGGATGACGATGTGGTCGACGAGCCGACCGCGCTGTCCGCGGCCGCAATGACCACCGCGCCGTCTCCCGCGTCGCCCGCGACGGCGCTCACAGCCTCCGACGAGCCGCAAGCTGTGATTTCGGCCGAGGCGATGACGAAACTTGAGAAGCTGCTTGGCAAGGTCGACGAGCTCGGCTCGCTCGCGAAGATGGTCTCCGAGATGCAAGCCACTGTCGGCCTGATGAAGAGGGAGGTGGCCCTCATGAAGACGAAGCCGCTCATTCCCAGGCCTGAACCCCAAATGCTCCTTCCGAGACATCCAAATCAGGCAAGGCCCGAATCCATGATGCTCAAATATCCAAACCCCGAAGCCAGTCTCGACCCCCCCGATCAAGGCATCCAAATCAGGCAAGGCACCAAGGGGGCACCACCGAGCACGAACGCCATCGATGAAGGCGTGCATGGGGGCGTGCAGAGTTCTCATCGCAGCAGCTCGAGCTCCCAGGACGACGCGTCCGGCGCGGCGTCTTCCCGTCGCGCATCGTCTTCGGGGGCATCGACACGACGCTTTGGCGGAGTGGTCAAGCAACCAAGAAGCTGGCGTTAAAAGCTTTGAGATGCTAGTACGTTGAACTGACTTGCTTGCGAGCGCATGCAAAGTGAACGCAATGAATCAGAAAAAAGAAAAAAACTGCACTTTTTGAGCGACAAAAGTGTGGACGGACTGTCGATGTGGCAGTCGATGGCCGTGGCCGCGGCGCCCAAGAAGCCTAGCTCGAGGCCCTGCAGGACACCGACGCGTAACTTCATCTCCTCACCGTCCACCAGCTCGCGCCAACCTCGGTCCACTAGGTCCGCCTCCTCACGCAGCAGCAAGGAGGCGCAGCGCAAGGCGATGGAGCTGGAGAAGCAGAAGAAGGCGAAGCTGGAGCGTGCTTACGAGCTGTGCCTGCCGACGGCGCGCCCGCCCAACTTGGACGAGACGATGGGATGGCCTCTCTCTCCCGGGCGCGTGTCGCCCAGACGGCGGCGTGAGCTTGGGCAGCAGAGGCGACATCAGCCTCATCTGACGGCAGCAGAGGCAGCAGCGGCGGTGGCAGAGGCGGCAGAGGCGGCAGAGGCGGCAGCAGCGGAGGCGGCAGCGGCGGCGGCGGCGTCCGCAGCGGCGGCGGTGGCAGAGGCGGCAGAGGCCGCGGCAGCGGAGGCGGCAGCAGCAGCGGAGGCGGCGTCAGCGGCGCAACGACGGGCGGAGCTCGAGCAACAGCGGCGCGCGAGGGTAGCCGAGGAAGAGGCGCTCTTTCGAGCCCAGTCATCGGCGGCGGCGCTTGTGCAGCGCTTCTACCACCAATCGAAGATCTTCGCCCGGCTACGCCATCGCGACTATTTCGATGTGGCTGCGCTCATCGAATCGGTGTCGACGGGCGCGGTGGCCGCCGTGCGTGGCTCGTATGTCGCTGCGTGCGCTGCCGATGGGCAGAAGCTCATGTGCCGGCAGGACATCCCACATAAGCGCTTCTGGACAGCGGGCGAGCTGCAGGGCATCTACGACGGGCTCAAGGCCCTCGTCGGTGCACCAGAGGCGACGCGCCGCTTCGGTAAGCTCTTCGTGTCCGTTAGTTGCCGCTGGCTGTCCACGTTCGAGCCCGACCCGAACTGCTTCCATCTGGAGCGAGTAGGCGCGGCGTGCCGACTGTACCTGGAGAACAAGTGCTCTGCGAGCGGGCTGCGCGCGCTCATCTTCGCCCCCCTCGGCCTCGATGCGGTGGAATTCGCCCTGTTTTGGGATTGGGCGTCGCTCTACCAGCCCAAGCCAGTACGCCACGCTGCGCGCTCGCCCAAACAGAAGGTTCTTTACCTGCGTGGGCTCGAGGCATCGAAGGTGTGGTACGGGCACGCGCATACGCTCATCTGGATGCATACGGCACTGCCGGCCGACGCGCCCGCCGAGATGACTACGTACGAGCAGAGCGGTTGGTGCTACACGGAGGCGCGCGCGAGCGAGCTCCTCAAGCCTCGTATCAATCGGCTCGATCTCGCAAAGATGCCCTTGCCGTTGACGAAACTGAAGACGTACGACGAGCTGGCCGCGAAATGTGTCGCCAAGCTCGCCGAGATGCCTGAGCGGCTCCACCCGCCGCGTGTCGCTGCTGCGCTCCGCTTTACGAAGCGCTTCACGATCTCGACGGATCTTCGTATCGTCACCTCGTACTACACGAACGTTTTCCGCCACGTGTGCCTCGATAGCGGGCTGCCCGACCGCGAGCTGATCGACGTACCAACCCAGGTACTAACGCCCACTATGCACTCGCGCCCGAACAGCCCCGGCCGACCAGGCAGCTTGCGAGGCAGCCCCGGCAGGCAAGGCAGCCCCGGCAGGCAAGGCAGCCCTGGCAGGCAAGGCAGCCCCGGCAGGCAAGGCAGCCCTGGCAGTGACGGGGCATTGTCGACGGCGCCTGTCGCCCAGCGCGCGAGCGAGGACGTCGACGTCCGTGTCGCCTTTGAGGTCTGCCGCATCTGCAACGAGGACGACTTTTACGACGACGACGCACCGCTCCAGCCCCGAGTCCAGCCTGGTCTCCAGCCCAAGAGGGCACCGGGCCTGCCCAACCCCAAACCCAACCCCAAGGTGTGCTCTCAGGCTATGGAGGTGGTGCCGCCACTAGAGAGCTTGGAGGTGCCGCTGACGCTGCGAGACGCACGGACGCCGGAATCGCAGCGTTAACGCGAGCGATACGCGAGCGACGGGATTGATCTGCTTGCAGAGTAGCTGGAGATTAGTACTAGTAGGTCACAACCACACGACGCACAATAACTGACATTCGCGTAGATCCGATGTTCCAGTTCTGACTGAAATTAACGGGTTAGGTGGTTGCCTCGCCATATCTACATTGTGTGGACCCTGGTACGATTTCAACCCCATCGGTCACACCTCCGTCCATGCGAAGGAGGCCCTGTGGGGTCCGAAGCGTTCTTCGCCGATCGAACTTTGCAAAGCTGCAGAACTGGCAGAAGTAATCAACCCTCCGTCCAGCCTTTCGTGGGAAAAGCGGCGACAGCATGGAATCCAGAGGCAGCGAGCAGCTGTCCGACTCGTTCCGCCACCTCTCGGGTGCCTCGGGTGCCTCAGGACTCCCGCTCGAGACATGGGAAGCGGATCATGAATGGGACTTGGCGTCCACCACTACCGGCGGCGGTGAGACTGGGCAGGGCGGTGACGATCTGGTGCCTGATGGCTCGATCGGCATCGAGTACCGCACGATGAAGGCGGCTTACTCGGCGAACGTCGCCTCCCCGCGCAGCGGCAGCACGCCGCACCACGATCCGTACCATGGTCGCATCACCGAACCCAAGACGCTGCGTGAGCCTGCGATGGAGTCCTTCAACCTGATGGTGGTGGGCGAGGCAGGCCTCGGCAAGACGACGCTGCTCGAATCCTTCTTCCAGTCATTCAAAGACGACGAGGCCTCTTTTGCCCTCTTCGAGCGCAAGGAGACGGCCATCGAGATCGAGACGCGCCGCCAGCTCGCCGAGGCGGGCGCGCAGCGCAACGCGGCCGAGCGCGAGCTGCAGGCGGCGGTCGAGAAGGCGCAGTACACAAGGGCGAGTGCCAAGCAGGCGGAGATCGAGCAGATGGGCCAGTCGATGGCGGCGCTCGGCGCCAAGCTCAAGGAGCTCTCGGCCGCCGACGAGCGCCAGCGCAACGAGCTGCGCTCACTGCGCGAGTGCTGCCGCGGGAGGCGACTCGAGATGAAGCGAGCGGCCGACCAGGCCGACTTCGTGGCGGCGGCGGAGCGACAGCTCGAGGCGAGCATCCTGCAGAGCGAGTGCGACGCAGTGCACATCCAACTCAAGCAGATGCGCCGCGCCTCCGACGAGCCGGCAGGCGGCCCGGGTGGCGCCGACGACGACGGCGCCGACGACGACGACGACACCATTGAGCGACGCAGTCGACGAAGCCGGCGCGCGCTCACGAGCGCGACGGTGTGCATCAAGGCCTTCGACCCCTTCTCGATCACGGTGGGCAAGCACGAGCTGCAGGTCACCCTCGTCGACACGCCCGGCTACGGCGAGTCGCTCGACGCCCAGGAGTCGTTTGACGTCGTCGAGCAGTACATTGACGGCCTCTTCGAGCGCCAGCTGCGAGCGGAATCTTCGTGGTCGCCTCGCGACGCAGAGCGACTGCGGCTGCAGGACCCGCTCGTACACGTGTGCCTGTACTTCATCGCGCCGCATCGTCTCAAGCACATGGACATCGCCTTCATGCGCGCGCTGCACAAGAAGGTGAACATCGTGCCGATCATCGCCAAGTCCGACACGATGACCACCAAGGAGAAGGAGGAGTTTAAGCAGCAGCTGCGCGAGACGCTGCAGCGGGAGGGCATCGAGGCGTACGCCTTCGACCAGGGTGTCATCCGCTCCATGGAGGCGCAGGATAAGTGTGAATACCAGCAGCCGTGGGCCGTGATCGGCTCGACCGACGCATTTCTCGACGCCGGGCATCAGGTCTACCTACGCAAGTACCCATGGGGCGACGCGCTCTCCTCAGAGCCGGCGCACTCGGACCTGCCCGCGCTGCGCAACCTGCTCATGTGGTCGGGCCAGTGGCACGACCTTAAAATGGCCGCGCGCTCCAAGTACGAGATCTGGCGAGCTCACGGCCCTGATTGCCTCTAATTAATTGCCTCTGATAGCATCTGATTGCCTCCCTCAATAGGTATGAGATCTGGCGAGCTTCACGGCCCCTCTCGCGTCGCTCCACGACCGCAGCGGCGCTGGCTGCCAAAGCGGTGGTTTCGCGCGCCGCGCGCGGGGTGCACGGGATTCAACGGCGGGCGGCAGGCTTGCGATCAACGGCGGCGGAGGTGTGCCTAGCGCTCGGTGTGCCGCCCAAGCTCGCCGCACGCACGTTGCTGGTGCTCCTGCTCGCGCTGGGCGCCGCGATGGCGCCTCACGCTGTGCGCTGGGCCACCGGCACTGACCTATCAGCCAGCCGGCAGCTGGAGCTCGCACGGCAGCAGTTGGGGAAGCTCGGGCATGAGAAGGCGATGCTGACTGCGCGCTACGAGAACGCACTGGCAGAGGTGCGAGGGCAGCTCATTCAGGCGCAAGCCCTTGCAGAGCTAAGGGAGCGCGAGCTAAGGGAGCGGGACGACGCACTTCGGGTGGCCGAGCGTTCGGCTGCGGACGAGAAAGGGTTGCTCGCGCGCAGCCTTCGCCAGGCGTTGGCGCGTGCGGAGGCGTGCGAGGCAGCCGCCGAGGCGGCCAGCGACGACTGTAGCGTCGCCAGTTCATTCGTCTCCGCCGCCAGGTCGACGGGTGCAGTGGTGGGCAGCTGGGCGCGCGGCGCGGGCGAGCATGCGCGAGCCGCCTCTGAGACCTTGGCGAGGGAGGCGAGCGAGAGGGCCAAGGGAGCGAGCTCGGTCCTCGGGCAGCTGCGCGAGGCGGCGCCGGCTCTCCTCCAGGACGTGGGCGCGGCAACGCGCCGACTGATCGCGGAGGTGAAAGCGACGACCAAGGAGAATGAGATGGCGGGAGCGGAGAGTGCGATGTGAAGAGCTCTCCGTCCGTGCTCGACGTTTTCTCCGGCAAAGGCCACCTGTCGCAATCCATGTGGTGAAGCATGGCGTGCAGCGGAGCGGAGGTCATGCGTGGGGGCGGCTGGGCAATCTGCACTAGAGTGCGTTCACATTCACGTGTGGGCTGCACAGTGTGAGGTGACGAGAGAGGCGACGCGAGAGAGCCGAGAGCATGTGGGCCACGATTGCGCAGGCGCCCCAGGGGAGGAGAGCATTGAGAGGCCAGAGAGAGAGAGGAGTGCATGGTGCGGGGAGAGACTGGTGACGGCAGCGCAGAAGAGTGCAGAGAACGCCGGCGGGTTTGCGCTGAAGGAGAACGTGAAGAGCTCAACGCAGCAGAACGGCACCGCGGGGACGCTCACGCTGGTCGGCGGCCGTGGACCACGGTCCACGCCAGCACCACGCACAAGGAAACGACATACCTAGAACCTACGCGCGACGCTACCCTAGCCTCGAGCGAGGAGTGATTTTGATTTCGTTTTGACTTTTAGACGATCGGATTGAGTATATTCACCTTTACATTCTACATGTATTCGATTTTGAGACCAGCGCAGATTATAGACATCCGGTGACGGTGCCACCGTTGACCGTAGCGGACGGGAGCGTGTTCCCGATCCCGTCCGTGAGTGTGGAAGTTCGGTGTTGAGTTCAAATGCGCTTCAACCATTCATCGAGGTCATCATCAAACAAATCATCAACACTCACGGCCCGAGTCCGGCGCGGGAGCGGCCCTCCGGCGGGGCGCGGATGGTCGTAACGGCATTTCGAGCTTGTTCCCCCTCGCTTGTTCGTATCCGCGACCGAATTCACGCATTTGGCCGTCAAAAATGCGTGCTGGTAATGCTCTGCTACATTTTGTTGGGGTCGAACGAAGTGTCTTTCTTGAGGGTGCCCGGACGGAACCATTCCGTCAGTTCGAAGACGTCCTTCCACTCGAGCTTCTCCTTGGAGGCTTCTGTAGACGAAACTCCAGCGGCGATCGTGTCGTCGGGGCAGCTGTTGTCGATGGGCGCCATCTGCGAGGGGTCGAGCCCCCCGCGCCGAATGTCTGTGAACAGCACAGAGCGCGAGATCAGCACACGGACGGTGAGCCTGATGAGGGAAACAATCAGAGGTCATCAGCAGAGGTCATCAGCACACGGACGGTGAGCGTCCATGGGTCGTGCATGAGAAACGGATCAACTGCGAGCTGTGGGGATTCGGTGCTGTGGGGATTCGGACCAACCTGCGTCGATGGCCAGCCTCATCGCATCGCTAGCGCTGCCTTGCAGCGCATCTTTCGTCTCCGTGAAGACGAAGGCACCTTCGTACGGACCCTGCTGCGTGTCACCCTTGTACGCAACGACGCGGTATCCTTTGCCCACTCCGATCACGTACCAGTCCTCATGGAAGGTGAGACCGAACATCTTCCCCTCAACCACCATCGAGGCGGTGCCGCGTGGCCCCTTGCTGTTATCCATCGTCTCCTTGAAGTTGTTCGTCCAGCTGCCCGAGCCGTCCGGCTTTGGGACGCGGAAGAGGATGTCGTTTTCCAATCCACCATCGGCGCGCGCAGTGAAGGTGTTTGTCTGGCATGGGTACATGTCGTACTTGGGGCTGTAGCCGAGCACTTTGTACCACTTTCCCTCGAGGTCCGACGGCTTGAACGCGGGAGCCACTGGCGGCGCATTCGCATAGAATTTAGACGTGTCTTGCTTCACGCCCGTGCTCACGCACTCCTTCTCTTCGAGGGTGCAGCTCAGCCATGAGTTGAGCTTCTCTGACCCGAAGCGTGCGAAGCACTGGGTTGCGCACAGCTGCTCGCCACGGCAGTTGCCGAGGCACGTGATGCCTTTGAGGCACGCAGGATTGGTGAAGCACGCCTTCGTAGGCTCCTTGCAATCGGTGAAGAAGCAATTCGGATCGGCTTTCATCTTGCCACCTGCGGCGGCAAACTCCTCAAACCCAGCGGTAGTCGTCTCTGCGATCGCTGGCAAGGGTGGTTGCAGAGAGAGCGCCGCAGAGACGAGGACTGCCGCGGCCCATCGTGGCGCGGCCGTGACAGCCGCCGCTGTTGCGGCAGCAGCAGCACTGCGGGACGACGACGCCGCGACAGGCTGCTGGACTTGAGCACGCATCTCCTATCTCTCCCGTTCCAAATTTTCATCACTTTCTGTATTCACAACGATTAAAGTCAGTTCAGTTCAGTTCAGTTCAGTTCAATTACTTCAAGTCAAGTCCAGCCATTCAGTGGCGCTCGTTGATTAAGAAAGCTAGGCTACGTCAAAATTGGCGATGGGGCGGTCTGCACCATTGCGGCGCGGCTGCATCAAGCTCGCCCGTGGCCTGCCTGTCGTGGGCTCGTGGCGAACCAGAGCTTGTGATGTCAGGAGCTCTCATCCGAATTCTTCTGCCGGAAACATGTACTCCCTATTCTAAGACTCAAATGAAAAACAAACTTCGGCGATTTTTCACTTTTGAGACCTTTTTTTGACGCGTGAAGGCTATCCACATATGGACGAGAACTCTGTAAAGAGCGCCGCCGCTGCGACCAGGGCGGCAACCCTGAATGGACTACAACTCGGGCGTCGGATTGAAGGCCTCATTGCTGCCTTCGCAACGCTTTCGTCTCCAATTCAGTTCGGTCGCTGCCACCGCCGCACCTCTGCTCCTTTCGATCGCAGGTTCCGGGCTTTCGCCGCTAGCATGCGCATTCTCACTTTCGGGCGTTTCGATCGGCACAGTCGTGATTCTGGTCATCGGAATCGCGAATAATTACACGAGCGTGCTCATGGTGCGTGCCGCCTCGCGGCTCGGAGTGAGCGGCTACGAGGAAGTCGTGCTCGCCGCGGGCGGCAGGCAGGCCTTGCAATGGTGTCGCGTGGCACTGATAGTGCTGCTGTTTGGCACCATGTGCGGTAGCCTTGCCGCCATCCAAGAGACGGGTGCACGGGCGATGGGAGAACTGGCGACCGAGACAGGCTACGGGGTGCCGCAATGGCTCTCCTCAGACCCTCTCGGGCGCACCACACTCCTCGTGATCCTCACAGTCTTCGTTGTAGTCCCGCTCTCTCTGGCCTCGCTCGGCGAGATGATGTTCGTCTCGCTGCTCGGCGTTGCGCTGATGGTCGCCATCTCGGCGTACTTGGTTTTCTCGGCCGTCATGCGCGATACGGACGCGGACGCCGATACTCTACTCTTGAGTTTGCCGCAGGGTAGCATGAAGCTGACTGAGGCAGCTTCCATCTTCGGCTTCGCCTGGTACGTGCAGCCATATCCCTTGCCGCTGCTGCGCGCGCTGCCTCCGGGCGAGCAGGGCGCGGCAACGCTCGTGGCCGCGCTCCACGTCACCTTCGTCATCACCGGGATGGCTTACCTGAGTGTCGGGCTGGGCGGGCTCTTCCTCTTTGGCGAGGGGCATGTGCCACAGGACGTACTGCAGGGCTTCCACGGGCGTGTGGGAGGCACGCTTGCGGGTGCCTTCTGCTTGTACCTGATGCTGTGCTTCGCGCCGAATGTCGTGCCGCTACGTGAGACGCTCGTGAGGCTGTATCACGAGAGCCCCATGGACTCCTCGCTGACGAAACCGATGGACTCCTCGCTGACGAAACCGATGGACTCATCGCTGACGAAACCGATGGACTCCTCGCTGACGAAACCGACGGTCAGCCGGGCGCTGAACCCGTCGCGCTCGCACGAGGATGCTATGCTGCCGTCGTCACGGTCCGCCGTGCTACCACCGTTGCAGAACGCCGCGTTCACCGCGGCGCTCGTGGGCTCATCCTTCGGTGTCGCCGCCGTGCTGCCGGACGCGAGCGCACAGATCTTTGCTCTGACAGGCGCGACGGGCGTCTGCGCGATCGGCTACGTCTTCCCGATCTATTCTTTCTGGTGCTTGCCGGAAGATCTCGGTGGAGCCAGAAGACCCGCCCCAGCTGACCGCTGGCCGCGGAGCCTCTACATGTGGCTAACTCAGCGTGCGTGGCCAACCTGCGTCCTCTTCCTCGGGTGCGCTGTCTCCATCCTCACGTTAATTGCCGTGTTCGAGCAGTGGGCGCACCCTGCCGAGGCGAGCACGTGCGAGGCAGAGCCCTGATGCATGCGATGGAGGCCCAATATAGCAATATAGTAGGGAGGCCCAACATACTAGCGGCTCTCCTACTTGAGGGGCGCGCCCATCTTCGGAGCGCAGGCGGGCGATCAAACAAAAAACGCTGCCGCTTTTCGTCACCACGCTCGAGCTTTTCTCCACACCCAATTGACTTGACTTGACTTGACTTGACGTGCCTTGACTTGACTATTTACGGAAAAGCCGTTTTGGAGGGGGGGGGTTCCCTAATAGGGCACTGCTCTGCCTGTAGGCGGTCAGTTCAAGGACGATCTCACCACACCGGCAAGAGCGGGCGCGTAGGCTCTGATGTCGGATGTGTACGATGCCGCTATGGCTGGCAATAACGACGCTCTGCAGGCACTGATCGCCAGTGGCGGCGACATCAACTGGAAGCGTCCTGCGAGCGGATGGACGCCACTCATGATCGCCGCGGGCAACGGGCACTTGCCCTGCGTCGAGACGCTGCTTGCCGCCGGCGTGCAAGTGGACGCTACAGACCTCACGCAGTGGACGGCACTCCACTACGCCGCAGGCGGCAACCGTCCGAACATCGTGAGGCGGCTGCTCGCCTCGGGCTCCAACAAGGCAATGAAGGACAACGACGGCAAGACGGCGCTCGACCTCGCGCGGTGGGAGCGCCATGCTGCAGTCATCGCGCTGCTCGATTCCAGCTCGCCGCCGACAACGATGACCGAGCAGATTGTTGTAGAGGAGGCGGCAGAAGCCCCGCGCGTCATGGTCTCGAAGTCCGCACGTTCGAGCTGGATGCCAGAGCAGCCGCGGGTAAACGTCGCATCGTCAGAGGATACAGCACCCTCGCCACCAATGCACGTGGCGAGATCGAGAAGCCATGTCGGCAGCTATCTCTCCGCCGCGCCTGAGCCCGAGCCGCCCGCCGTTGCACCCGAGCCGTATATGCCCCTGTACACGAACGAGGAGCTCCCACCGCTGTCGCCCGCGGTCGAAGATCCGGCCTTCAGTACCGGCGCGTTGGTGACGGGCGAGGTTATCGAGGAGGAGAAGGGCGAGGATGGCGGGCGAGAAGGGCCTGTGTGCGGAGAGATGATCTTTAAGGAGCAGAGCAGGTTATGCAAAGTGTGCTTCGTGCCGGAGAACAAGCGCCTTGATGCGGCCAAGTTGCAGACGCTTAGGGAGCAGTGGGACGTCGCCTCCGATGGTATCGCCTCGACGTGCCCTCGGTTGAAGCCGCCCAACGTGCTCATCGCCTCCGACGCAGGCAATGTCCATCCAAAAGCCTTTGCCGTCATGGGAGTACGCGGCAGTGCACACACGCCTTGCTTGCCCTTACCCTGCCTCTCACGCCCAAGGCGTTGGTGCTCTCTTTCTGTGTATGATCGCTTGGCTGTCGACTCTCGCGCTGCCGCAGCTCGTGGCACTTCCTTCCTTCAACGAATTCTGGACAGACGCCAGGGCGCAGTCGGAAAGGGCAGGCGTCCAGAACGAGGGCGAGCGTGACGCGTTTGCACTGAAGATCATCAATGAGGTCATGTTTACCAAACTGGTGACCGTATTCGCGTCTGTGCTCGACGCTTCTGCGATCAGCAGCAAGACGCCCAACTGGCTGGTCGTCGATCGCATTTCGAGCTGCTCGCCGGCGGCGGAGCTTCTAATCGAGGCGGCGATGAAGCTGACGGACTCGCGTCCACCGATTGTGGTCATCGATTCCTTTGATCGGCTCAAGAAGTTCACGGGGCAGGATGGGGAAGGACTAGGCGAGATTACCCAGAGCTGCATCGACAAGTGCCAGCTGGTCAAGCAGGGCGCCGTTCCCCTCGGGGTGGACGATGCCCCCGAAGCATTGCTGATCGAACAATTCTACGAAGAAGACGATTTCATGGACCCGAATTTATACTTCGACATGAAATTGCCGTTATCAATTGACGACTCGATGCTCGGGCCCGACGGCAAGATTCCACCTCGAGAGAAGTGGAGCTACCATTATAAGAAGACCTTCTTTGGCGCGGGAACGCACTACATTCTGCTCGACTCGGAGATCGACGCACCCGACCTGTCGGCGCTCGGCCCTTTTGGTTACCTCGCTGCCAACGGGGGTGGCGATTTTCTCCCGCGCCTCAAGAAACTCATCCAAACGGGCAAGTCGATCGTGATGCTCGACAAGACGGGCGGCGTCACACATGGGTTCACCTCGCTGCGGCGGGGGATGCTGTCGACGCTGCCGCCGCCCCCCGCCGCTCAGTTGCTACAGTTATGTGAGCTGACCTCACCCGCTGAGTGGACGCGGCAGTTTGGCTTACCCGAGATCCACATGCTCAAAGAGTTGAACCAACGCGCACCGATGCTGCTCAAGAACACCATCGTGTCGGTCGACCTCATGGAGGACAACTCGGAGCAGGTGCTCTCAGTGCTGGTGACGTGCTTCTCGGGCGGTGGCGGCATCCCCGAGCTCGGTTTGGGAGAGGCTGAGATGCTTTGCGTGCTCACTGCATGGAAGCGCCATATGACCCTCTGGGCCAACGCCGACAAGTTTGAGCGCATTGCCGACCGTCTGCAGCTCCTCCTCTATAGCCTCGCCATCATCACCACCCTCGCGGCCATCTTGTACACGGCGGAGACTGGCGAGATGGCACTGGCCGCACTTGGTGGCGGCGAAGAGGGCGAAGAGGGCCAAGAGGGCGAGGTGGCTGCTGAAGCCTCAGGAAGAGTTCTCCGTCGGCTGCAGTCGCTCATGTGCCCTGGTGGCGAGGTGTTTACGTGTGTCGCTGACCCGCCCATACCCGAATCCGAGGGCGAGATTGAAGGCGGTCCAGCACCGCCTTCAGAAGCAACGCCTATAGCTGCCTCCAACGAGGTCATCGCCGGTATGACCTGGTGGGGGCTCTCGGTTGTGATGCTGCCCGTCCTCTCGGCGGGCGTCGGCACGCTGCGCACTCGGATGCGCCCTCGCGAAAAGTGGGCCTCGTGCCTGATGGCCGCGCATCAGGTCGTCGACCAGATCTATAAGTACCGACTGCGCACGGATGTGTACGACGTGATGGCGCCTCAGGTGTTGGAGGAGGGCCAAGAGGCGAGAACACCCAAGCAGCGGAACATGGATGCTCGCCTCGCGTTCGTCGCTACTGTGAGCACTGATGAGGAGTACATGATTGCCTCCTCACAATCCTACGTGGTTCGTCACGTTGATGAGTGCTGATGAGCACTGATGAGCACATGATTGCCTCCCCGCAGGTGGGCGATATTTATAAGAACGCGGTCGCGACTGAGGTGTCCAAGGGATCGGCGCTCATGATGAACAACGTGTCGCGCATGCAGCCGCACGCCAGTGAGGCGGCTAAGACGAACTTTCAGATACAATTGAGAGCCCACGTCGAGCAAAAGCTCTATCTCAAGCCGCCGCCGCCAAAGCCGAAGAAGAAGAAGAAGAAGGTGCACCCAATTGACATGGACGGCGATGGTAAGGTCTCTACGACCGAGCTCGTGGCGGCCGCGGCGAATTCCATGGGTGGCACGGAAATTGCTGCTGGCAAGTCTGAACCGAGTCAGGACACTGGCCTCGGGCTTCGCGACGATTACACTTCTCAGGTGCGAGATCCCCCACTAACATCCTATCTCCTCTTCCCCCACCCCATAACCGCACCTCTCCAACTCCTTCCTTATGTCTCTCCCCTCCCTCCTCTCCTCACCCCCCTCCCCTCCCCTCCCCTCCCATCTCCTCCCCTCCCCTCTCCTCCCCTCCCCTCCACCTAACTCACCCAGTTGGATATTGAAACGTACGTCGAATGTCGCCTGCGTCCCCTCGCCACCCTTTTCGAGCGTCGAGCTCCCATCATCTCCCGCCGTCAACAAATCTTTGAAGTTGGATCGCTCCTCGCCAATACTGCTGGCGCTGTGCTCGGGGTCATTGCGTTGGGCAATTGGATTCCGGCAACTGTGGCCGTCGCCTCGGTGCTGCTGGCGCTTCAGGACTATTTTTACATCCCGTCGCAGCTCGAGGCCAATAACCGCGCGCTGCAAGAGAACCACGCGATGATCAACTACTACGAGTCACTCTCGCTCGTGCAGCGCAAGACGCGCTCCGTCAAGTTGGAGATCTGCAAGTGCTGCGAGGACGCCGTGCTTGCCATTTGCTCGTCGCGCACCGCCTTGTCGCCAGCGCTGCCGAACCAGAAGAGTGCCGACGAAGAAGAAGGTTAGAGACCAGGGGGCACAATTAGGGCACAATCGCAGTCGAAGATATGGAAACGGCTTTGGGCTTACCGTACAAACACCTCAGTCGAGAAAGACTAGGGGGCACAAATCACACTGACACTCGCAGTCGAAGAAGGAAGATATACAAGAAACGGCTTTGGGCTTACCGTACAAACAACAAACCTCAGTCGAGGTCTTTACGTACAGCTGAAACGCCTAACAATCACCGAGTACAATTTAAGTACAAGTATGCATATTCTGTGCGGACTGCGGAGAGCGGTGGTGGACGTTTGTGAAGTATTCTATCGGCCGCAAAGTGGGTGAAGTATTCTCGTCTATGGGTACGCAGGAGTACATGGTGTTGGTGAAGACTAACGGTACCGCGAGTAAGGATATCATATAGATCCGAAACCCTGTCGTACGAAAGGGCCTAAGGCACAAAGTGACTAGTATGCTCTGTGTAGTAAGCAGTAACTCCACTCCCCAGTGTCCGGTGTCCAGTGACAGCCGGGGTTTTTCGGCTCGTCGCGACCGTCGACATCGGCCTTAACATCGGCGAGCTTGTCGGCATCTCGGCGACAAGAGAGAGGGCTCGAGCGCCCTCAAGGACGGGAGTCTCTCGGCGAAAGTAGTGCTGGTGGTACGGTACCCATATGCATGTCGACGCGACGGTCGGGGATTTGTGCACGGTAGGTTTTTTTGAATTGGATCAGAGAGTAATGCAAATTGTTCAATACCGAAATGCTCTTGCGCCTCGGCTCGCTGCGTCGCTGGTTACGCTTGTCATACAATTTCAATGAAAGCTGAGCGATGGTCAGCAAGAATGTTCAAATGGGGCGGCAGAAGCGAGCACTGGTTCTGCTCTCGCAAATCGCGCTGTGCCATGCGACACTGTGTTGCTCCTGCGGCGTGCGGGTTCTCGTGGCTGGGTCGACTCTCTGGCCATGTCTCTGGCTCGGTTGGAATGTGGCCCCGCCCATGAACGTTCATGACCAGGATCCCACACATCATGTTACGTACTGTTGCGCGCTCAGGCTCGCGTTTCTCCCGAGTCCTGCCCGAGTCCTGTCCAGAGTAGCCTGACCGTAACCTGAGTGTCAAGCTCCCCCAAGCACGAAAGGTACGTAGAACTAGGCTTTTCATCCAATCGCAAGTATCGGCCGCTCACTGAACCAGGCAGCGACAACACCCACCCGACTTGGCGGGTGCCTCTGGCGCGGGCTTCAGCCTATTTGCAGCATCCCTGACCTTCGCAAGCTCCTTGAGGTATTGCTTAAAGGTGTTGTTGCATAGGACCAAAAGCATCTCTTGGTAGCCTACCTCGAAGGCATCGGTCTCGCCTTCGTCGATCTTGGGCTTCATGAACTTAATCATGTGGTCGGCCAGGTTGACGGGCGCGTCGCAGCCGGGCGCTAGGTGCGTGTTCCAGATCATCTCGGCCTTTGGCTTCCGATCGTCTGCTGAGAAGAGGAGGCTGTACTGCTGGCACGCCACGCAGAAGTCAACATTCTCCTTGACGCCCTGCTTGGCCGCCGCGGTGCGCATGCACTCGAGCTTATCGGGCGAACGGAGTACCTCCGCCACCGCCTTGCGAGAAGCTGTCCCAGAGGCCCAGAAGCTGTCCAGGTCTTCGGATGAAGTACATGGGAGCCTATCAGCTGAATTTGAATGCAATCGCTTCCCTGAGAGTACAGCCTCTTTGTACGTGGGCCACGTCTCCAGGTTGAGCATGATGAACACCTCGTCGTACAGCTTGTCGAACAGGTCGAGCGGCAGCGCCTCCATCGGATTAGGCGTCTCGAGCGCATGGATGAGCCTCGTCCTCTCCTCCGAGCGGACGACGATGCGCGTCTCCGATTGGGCCGCGAGGTATCTTGTCGAGATCTTCTTCGCCTGATGGAGGAGGTCCGCGGGCGAGAAGAGCAGCCGGTAGTCGCCCACCTCGAGAAGGAAAACTACCAGGTCATCGCACATGATGGTGCGGCAGTACTCGCAGAAGCGGTACACCTCAATGTCCTGCGCTTCGAACAATTCTTTGAGTGTCGTGTCTGCTTTGAGGTTGCAAGTGGAAGTGCCCGTGCCATCCGCCTCGCCTCGGTTGGCACACGCCTCGCAGAAGCGCGGAAAGAGCTCGAGCAGCATTACCTGGTTATCAGGAGGGACCGGATAGAGTCACATGGTAGCGCCGGACACGTATCAGTAGAAGACTCTTACAGGCATTCATGGATATCCGCCCACACGCACGTCAACTCGCATGAGGGACGCTCACCTGGTACATCTCCATCTGCAGCTCCTCGAAAATGTCGACGGGCGGATTCGAGAGCCGGCCCTCGATCTTGGTGCGCATGGCCGCCTGTATGGTCGACACTTCGTATTCGGCACCTTGCTTGAGGTAGCGCTGGTGGATCTTTTTCGCGGCTCCCCTGAGTTCCTCGTTGCCAAAGATCATCCGGTAGTCCTCGGCGTCCTTCCAGAAGAGCAGCACGCCCAGAGCTTTCTGCGTGGAGAGGAACTCAGCAAATCCGTCGACGTTGAACATGTAGGACTTGCCGGCGCTGCTATCTCTGCCATTGGTCACGATTGGTCTGTTCTTGGCGGCTGTGTCCGCGCTGGACTGCAGCTGGTAAATGACTTTGTCAAGATTCTTCTTTTCTAGGCACTTGTCGAGCTGGAAGGCTTGCATTTTGTTCTGTGGCGGCTCGAAGCTCAGTTTGCGACTTCTGTACAGCGAAGCGTTGGGTCGGAAAGCGCCGCGCACTGACATACGGCTTGCAACGTTCTGCATTGAGTCAGTGCGGGTGGATGCGGAGTGGTGCAAAGTTGTCGGGCCCAACTCAATCAAAACTTCGTTGCAAGTTTCCGTCCGTCGCGTTGCGATGAATACTCATTTGAGGGATTTGTAGTGGTGACCGATGGCGTGACTTCAAAAGCCGACTTCGAACGAAGGGCGTTGTGGTTGTACTGAACAGCGAAGCATTTTCGTGCTGCGCTGCCGCGGCAGCTGCCGGCCTGCCGCTGCGAACTTTGTGTATAGCAGGCTGTGTCGGCCATGCCTCCGTCCATCGCGATAGCGGCCCCCGTGCTTGGGGTCGATGCGCGACTTGACTTGACTTGACTTGACTTGGGGTCGATGCGCGCGCGCGCGCGCGGCGCGTTGTGTTGAACAAAAAAGCATTTTCGGCGACGGCACCAGGACGGATGTTGGTAGGAAGATGAGCCGGCAGATGTTGCCTCGGATGTTGGTAGGAAGAGATGAGCCGGCATGCGACGCCGAGGAGCGCTTTAATAGCTTCAACTATTGGCATGTTCCGCCTGCCTCTCCAAGCGAGGTCGGCGTGCCTGCCTCTCCAATCGAAATCGGCGTGCCGGATGACGAGCCGATGCACGAGGAGCCGGTGCATGACTCCAACATGTCGCCTGTGCACTTCGACGAACCAGCGCCGGCCACCCTCGCGCTCGCGCAGGAGTACGACGAGAACGAGCAGAACGGCACCGAAGACGACACGGAGGAGCCGGATGAGGAGGAGCCACTCTCACTCATCTCCAGCGACGCGGGCAATCGCTTGCTCGGCATCCTAGGCCGGCTATCGCAGCACCTTGGTGCCAATAGTCGCTTCGCACGGGCCGCCAACGTGCTTCAGGACGACGTGCTGCGCGCGCGGCTGGACGCCACCGAACATGGTCGCGTCGGGCCTGCGGAGGGCTCGATACTCGAGCAGCCCGATGTGCGATCCTCTGTCGTCTCGCTCTTGACCTTGCTCAACGACCCGCATCAGCCCGCGGCCGCCGGAGGCGCTCTTTCGTCTCCTGCGCGCCGGCTGCAGACGATCGAGTTGCGCTCGATGCCCGAGCCGTTCGTTCTTTTTGACATGCAGATGGCCATGAGTCCGCCGCTCTCTCCCGCATCCCCCAAGGCGCTTGCATCCCTATCGCCGCCCGCATGCCCAGCCTTCGGCCTCGACCAGACACCGGCCAGCTGCCCAATCTGCCTCGAGCCGATTACGGATCTGAGCGAGGCGCTCGAGATGCCCTGCACGCGCGAGCTCTCTCGAGATGCGAGCGCTCCTGCCGTCTCGCATGCCTTCCACCGCCCGTGCCTGCAGCAGTGGCTCGGTACGCGCAGCACATGCCCCGTGTGCCGGTTTGCGCTGCCTACGGAGGAGGACGAGCTTGCACGGCAAGACGATGCGACTCTCGAGGCCGCTGCCACCGCCACGATCGCGGAGATTGCAGAGAACGCGGAGATGGTCCGTGGCAGCGTCGTCGAGCGCGTCGCCGTGCCAGCGGCCCTGCCAATAGCCGATGCGGCTTCCGATGAAGCTACCCCTGGAGCACAGCCATGATGATGAGCAGTGTACACCATCTTGGCGATGCTGTGCTGATGGCGCCGCATCGCGCCAAACATGCTCGATCTGCCGCCGCAGCATGGCACGGGAACCCGTTCTGGCGCCGGGACGCGGGAGTCGAGCGAGAGGCCCGGGACAGCGGACAGTCACGTCGGAGGCGGCGGCGATCCCGCACTCCGCAGCACGTCGAGACATACGCTCATAGCTAAATCCTAAAGCAACTACACGTTTTCCCTATACCCTTTACCCCTGTTTCCCTATATTCCGCGTCCGAATCGACCGCCCGCGATCTAGCTAGCTAGGTTGAAGCTAGCTAGCTTGTTCGTACACCAGAACACCACGGCGATCCACGGTCGCTGCTCACGGGGGACCGGACGCGAGCCATGACACGAGCATGGACGCGACCCGGGCGATCGCACACGAGTCACTTTTGAACATGACTTTTGTTGCTTCGCCTTCTGTTGTACCGCGCGCTCTTCCGACACGTCCGTTCTGACGCGTGGACGGGCGAGGTACTCGGGTGTCGGGTCAGGGTCAGCCTCGCCACGCGCCCCTGTGGCTAGTGCCCTGTCGTGTCACAAGGACGGGATATCACGGTTCACGCCATGATGCAAGTTCTCGTACGTGAGCTCGTTAAGGGATTGAATATTTAGAAAGCCGCGGTTTCGCTGAAAAGTCGCCGGACACGCGAACGTGTGTTGGCCCTGACTGCTGCGCTG
>ENA-UOXK01001185-UOXK01001185.1-mixed-culture-metagenome-genome-assembly--contig:-NODE-1185-length-19016-cov-37.332894_pt1 | contig 19016 bp, 14 predicted proteins | sample MGYA00238160_ERZ761638 | MGnify/ENA primary metagenome ERZ761638 (study PRJEB28912, sample SAMN08777098) | mixed culture metagenome | isolation source: Freshwater growth medium | place: USA...
GTGATGGTGGTGGTGACGGCGGGGGAGACGGCGGTGGCGAGGGTGGTGGCGAGGGCGGTGGCGAGGGAGGAGGTGAAGGCGGTGGAGATGGTGGTGGTGAGGGCGGCGGTGAGGGTGGCGGAGACGGAGGCGGTGACGGCGGTGGTGATGGTGGTGGTGACGGCGGGGGAGACGGCGGTGGCGAGGGTGGTGGCTGTGTTGGCGGCGGTGGCGATGGCGGCGGCGGTTGCGGCGGTGGCGGCGAAGGCGGAGGAGGCGTCGGCGGCGGTGGCGAAGGCGGCGGTTGCATGGGCGGCGGTGGCGATGGTGGAGGCGGTGTTGGCGGCGGTGGCGTCGGCGGCGATGGCGGCGGTGGTGGCGGCGATGGCGGCGGCGGCGATGGCGGTGATGGCGACGGAGGCGGTGCGGTCTCCTGAAGCCTTCGGAAGTAAGCTTGCTCGTACTGCGCGGAGATCATCACGCTACGCGGTCTCGAGAGATTGGAGGAAGGACCGTCGAAGCGTGCAGTCTGTGATGTGACGCGCGCTTCAACCTTAGCAGGAATGTGTGTCCCGGCAAGTTGCTGCAGCGGCGGCGGCGGCGGCGATGGAGACAGTGTTGTCGACGATGGAACCGACGGCTGTGACTCCTGGCTATCAGCACGCGGAATGCACACGCACGTGAGCAGCAACCACCAAGTGCTTCGATCGGCTCGGCCATGTCTGAACGGCAGGTTGGCCGACATGCCGACTGGACGATTACCGTACGTCGTGTCCTGAACCGTACGAAGGGCCGACTGCTCGAATTCCTCAAAGTGATGAAGTACCGGTAGCTCCCCCCCCCACGCGCCGCAGACATAGAAAAGTACAAAAGGCTGTCTTTTGTCTCACCGGACCGTACCTAACGAGGCGGGCGACCATTGGGCGGCGTTGAACTCCCCCTTGGCAGGGGGAGGTGACCCCCCCCTACGCACCATCCCCACAAGAATAAGTGATAACGGCCTATACGGTCCGGGGTTCATCAAATGATGCCGCACCCGCCCCCCCCCTCCCGATACGTCAAACCCCCCTTTTCCGTACGGGAAGCCGACCCTCCCGACCCCTTGACACCCCCTTTTCCGATAGGGGAAGTCGGGAGGTATCAGAACCCCTATCTCCAACATGATCTCCAATCTCGGGGCTCGAGGATTTATCCAATGAGTTTCACGGCCGGCCCCCCGGGTGGGGGGGGCGTCGCACGCGCCGCAGACATACCCGTGCGCTGTCCCGCTGACACAACATCGTGCATGATTTTGGGGCTTTACGCTAAACTGTTTTCACGGCAGCCGTCGCCGCGCCGCTGCTGCCCTGACGCACGCAAAAGAGGAGCGATTTACGGCACCTGCCTTGCCAGCACGAACGGAGGTGCGCAGCTGCGCTTCGCTTAGGCGCAGTGCCTGCGCGGTCACCTCATTGTCCGCGTTGCGTGCAAACCGCTTGAGCGCGTAGAATCTGTATCTTTCGGCCGTCTGCGGGCACATCAAATCGTCGCGCACCTTCTGAAGGTAACTGGCCGTTACCTGTGAGCAGTTATGAGATCAGTGGTCATCGTAGGCAATCAGATAAGCGGCAATCAGTGGCAATCAGCTAGCCGTTACCTGTGAGCCGTTCTGCGAAATGTTCAGCCGCAGGCACAGCTGATGGGTAGTGGGCTGGATGGGAGTCGAGGGAGGCTCACGGTTGAGCGTCCACGCCTGCAGCCACCATTCTTCGGGACTGTTGCTCGATTGCATGATTTGCTCTCTCGAGAGCGTCGACTCCAAAAACTCGAGGAACCGTAACACGGTGGCATGGGGGTAGAAGGCCCCCTCGTGATAGCTCCACGCGTGCCGCACTTGGGACGAGATCGACTGCCGGCTGCGTTCAAGCGCAATGATCTCACGGGCCTTCATCGGATAGCGCGAGCCCGTCAGATTGTGGTAGAGACGCGCGGTGATGACGTCGCCGGCACTTCCTCTGCGATACCCCGCTATCAGCAGCGGCATGTCCACGTCGGTCCTCCTCCAGCCCTCGATCCCAACAGAGCAGTGCAATCGTTCCACCCTGGCTTCCATGCCATGCCGAACCCAGAGCATGTTGCTGGCCTGGAGCACGAGATAGCAGCAGCAGCTCTTCCATCGAGCAGCCGCAAATCTCGCGTTGAGCAAATGAGCGTACAGCACTGAGCCGTGGCCACCTTGTGTCGGCAGCCGCGTAGGATTCACTTCCACCATGCGACCTCTCGCCACGTCGGACGTCGTCCATCTGCGCATATCGGCAGCTGTGCACGGCAATCGGCTGCTCACGTGCAACATGATGGCTGTCCGAGGCTCGGTGAACGCCAGCACGTTCAGCAGCAGGGCATCAATCCATTTGCACGCCGGAGTCTCCTCCCCAACAGCCATGGACACTAATACAGATGTTGTCCGATTGCAGTTTCGTGCACGCTTCGCTGATGCCACAGCTTCCTTCTCGTGGGCGCGCACGGCGTTGGTTTGTCGTCGTCGCACCCATCGGTTGCTGGCCACGACGCGCCGATCGCGTCCCGACATTTATGGAGAATTGTCAATTTCACGAAACGGAATGCTGTGAATATGGCTGACCTCCAGCGTCGTCAACGCCTCGTCCATCGTGCATACATGTACCTCTTCGTCGCGCGCGCGGCAATGGCGCGCGGCCTCCGCGGTGCGTACGCTTTCTGTCCCAGGCTCCCAGCCGCCAGCCCTTGCCGATGTCCACATTGTGTCCGCCATGTCCCAAGCAGGCGCGCTCCGTGAACCACCGTCTCAAGCCGTGGACGGGGGCCGACGTTGGTTTTTTGAGGGGGGCGGGGGAGCAGGGGGACAGAGGAGCGGGGGTTTCACGTTCTTTCACATGTTCTTTCAACAGGGGGCAGAGCCCGGTGCCCGGCGCCCGTGGACGGTGCAGCTCTATCGTTTTCATGGGCCGATAGGGCGGCAGTCGGCGAGTAGGAGTTGGAGGTTGTTTGGGAAAACGTGAACAGGTTGTGGAAAACCCTACCCCACCCTTTAGGCGGCCTTTGCGCTTTGGGACCCATCGACGCATGGAACTTTAATGGAACTCACGTAGTATCAGTTTGATCGTAAGGTAGCCTTTGCGGGGACCCTAGTGTCCTCGTACCAGACATCCGTATGCACTTTCTGCCTGGGCTTGGGTTGCAGGCCACGAGGCGCCCGCGTGGCGCGTCCTACCACGCGTCTACCGGCTCGAGCTGCGCCTCGTGCAGCCAGCGGTGTCGGTCGGCCACCTTTTGCTTCTTGGCTTTGCCGAGGAACGCAGCCATCGCGTTGCGCTGCTGCTCGACGGCGGCCTCGCCAGCCTCGTCGTCGTCGGCCCAGAGCACCACGTGCGCGCCGTGCGCGGCTGGCTCCTTGTCCAACACATCCTTGACCGGTCCCCAGCTGAAGCGCACTAGGTCGGGCCAGCCAAACACAGGCTGCAGGTTGTCCCTCATCCATCGTTTCGTCTGCTCGTCGGATGGGTAGCCACAGCCCCACTGGCGGTCATTGCACATGGATGGATCCTCGAACTGCCAGTTGTGCAGCATCAGATCGCGCGGCACCTTGGCGCAGATCGAGGCCGCGCTCACGATCGGGTACGTCGCGTCTGCCTTCTTCTCGACGACCACTTGCAGCTGTGGGAATAGTTCGGCGAGCTTGGCCTGGTAGCGCTCGGGATCGCCGACGGTGTCGACATACAGGTAGCGCAGGTTGACGCCAGTCGCGAGCACGCCCTGCACGAGCCCGATCGCCGCATCGTGTGACATCGCGTTCAGATTATACTTGGTGTGCTTTCGCAGCATGCCCGCCGAGATCTCCTTGGCCTCGAGGACGCGGATGCGCCAACCGAGGAAGCCCTTGGTCTGAAGCTCATCCCAGAGCTGCGCGCGCTTCGCCTCCGTGAGCTGCTTCGAGTCGTTGAAGCCCATCGCTCGCAGGCGGTGCTCGTCCTCGACTGCGCAGAATGCGGCGCCGTACACCATCGGGCCGAGAGTCGGCCCGCGGCCAGCCTCGTCGATGCCCATCATGAATTCGCGCGGGTCGTCCAAGAGGGCGGCCGGGCAGCCGCGGAGCTTGAGCGAGGACGTGCCCGCATTGGGCGGCGCGGCGGCGCTCTCGGCCATTGCGGGTGAGGCTCGGCGGGAAAAAAAGCCGAACGGGTCCAGTAAACGACAACTTGAAAAACATTCTTCCGGGGTCTCAACTCTCCGATGGGTTAACTTTCGGTGGCAAAGTAATATAAGCTCCCTTGTGCACCGAGGAAACACGCACCGACGATGGAGCGGGTCTGCCAAGCGTTCATGGTGCAGGCTCAGCCTGGCACCACGGCGGCACAGATGAAGGAGGTCACCACCTGGCTCGAGCAGTTCCAGGCAACCACCGAGGCCTGGCAGGTCGCCGACCAGCTGCTGGCGCAGCCTGCAGACGGCAGCACAGCGGTGACCACGGCTGCACACATCTTCGCCGCGCAGACGATGCGCGCCAAGATTCAGTACGACTGGGCCGAGCTGCCGGCCGCTTCGCACGCCCAGCTGCGCGCGTCGCTCATGGGGCACATCCTGCGCTTTGGGCGCGGCCCGCAGCCGGTGCTCACGCAGCTGTCGATCGCTGTGGGCGTGCTCGCGCTGCACATGGAGGAGTGGCACGCGACGGTGGTGAACGACCTGATCAGCTCGCTCACCACGCCCGCTGAAGAGGCCACCGCCAAGCTACCGTGCTTGCTCGAGCTGCTCACGGTGCTGCCGGAAGAGGCGGAGAATTACAAGGTGGCCGTACTGCCGCGACGGCGCCAAAACTTCCGGGCGATGCTCTCGGCGCACTCGCCGAACGTGTTCACGCTGCTCGGGCAGGTGTGCGCGCAGTGCGAGCCGCAGGCCGGCACGGAGATCGGCCTCGTCATTCTCGATAAGATGCTCCGTTGTGTTTCGTCATGGCTCCGGAGGCACCCCCCGCCGGACGCGCATCTCACGAGCCTGCCGCTGCTGCCGTTCACCTTCCGGGCGCTGGGCTCGGAGCGGCTCTTCGACGCCGCGACCGATCTCATCGTCGACATCATCCACCACACCGCCCAATCCGAGGACACTAACGGCCCACCGTTACAGGTAGCCACTCTCACCCAGATCCTACAGCTCGTGCCGCGGTACGATGAGGCCGTCGCCGCCGAGAACATCGACGCCGCGAAGGCGTACTGTCGGCTGTTCGCCGAGGCGGGTGAGCAGCACCTGCGGCTGCTCCTCCAACGTCCCGAGGAGTGGGCCCTCAGCATGGTGCGCGCGATCTTGCGGGGGGCCCAACATCCGGAGGCCGACGTGGCTGAGGTCACCTTCAACTTTTGGTACGTACGATGAGCTCGCGGGCGGAGGGGCGCCACTGATTGCGATTGACAAACGACGCGCTCGCGGGCGGAGGGGCGCCACTGATTGCGATTGGGCACCTCCCTGAGTGCATGCCGATGGCCTCCCTCATCAGGTACGTCCTCTCGGAAGAGCTCGCGGGCGGTGGGAAGATGCTCCCCGACGCGCACAAGCCCGCGGCCAAGCAGCTCTTCGCGCCCGTGTTCCTCGAGGTCGTCGACGCGTTGCGCGAGCTCGTCGAGCTGCCACTCGACTCGGAGACGTGGTCGCCCGACCAGCAGGAGGACTTCAAGCGCTTTCGGTACGCCGTGGGCGACGCCATCTTCGACTCATGCAAGGTCGCTGGCTCGGTCCATGTCATCGACAGGCTGTACGCGAGGCTGCAGGCGACGCTGCCCGCCTTCCAGGCGGACCCGAATGCGCACTGGCGCGTCGTCGAGGGGTGCATCTACTGCCTGCGCCAATCCATCTCGAGTAACGACCCGACCTTCTTCTCGGCGGGCGGCGTCGCCGATGTGCTGCGCCTGCTGCCGTCGCTGCCGCCTGTGGGCACGCTGCAGTCCACCGCGATTCGAACGGTCGGCACGTACGCTCAGTGGCTCCACCGGAACCCGTCGCTGCTGCCGCCGCTGCTCACGTTCGTCTCGAACGGGCTGACGAGCCAGGCGACGGCCGCCGCCGCGGCGCAGGCGTTGAAGCACATGTGCGAGAGCTGCGCCGAAAATCTGGCGGAGCAGGCGACGATGAGCCAGCTCATCAGCGTGTACCAGGGCACGCTCGCCCTCGAGCTGCCGACTGCGGACCGTGTCGATATCCTCACCGCACTCTCGTCGTGCGTGTCCCAGATGCCGGTCGCGCACATGCTCGAGGCGATGCAGCTGATCGCGCAGCCCCTCGTCTCCCAGCTCCGGATCTTGCTCCAGTCCGACTCCGCCTCGGCGCAAGATGTGGCCGTCCTGCTCGAGCAGCTCTGCGCCTTGCTCCGCGGAGTCCACCCGCAGAGCGGGCAGGGCCACCCGCTGGCCGAGGCGGAGCTCGATGCGGTGGGGGGCCATCCGTCGGTGCAGCTGCTCCAGGGCGTGTGGGACGTGCTGGATGCGATCTTCGTGCGCCACGCGACGTCCTCCAATGCCATGGAGAAGCTCTGCCGCTGCTACAAGCACACGGCGCGCACGGCAGGCGACTCGTTCCGACTCCTCGTGCCGCCTCTCATCCGCCAGATGACGACCTGGTTCGAGAGGCAGCCACACTCGTGCTTCCTGTACATGGTCAACGTGTGCCTCTCCGCCTTTGGGCACGGCCACCGCTCGAATGAGCTGCTCGCGCTCTTCGCAGAGGCGTTTCGGCGCATGACGATCGCGTGCTTTCAGCTGCTGTGGGGTCCCTCGGGGAACTGGGCGGGCCTCGTCGACAACCCCGACATCGTCGACGACCTCTTCGAGCTCTGCGGCAAGGTGCTGCGCTACCAGCCGGCAATGCTTCTCGAGACCGACCAGCTGAGCAACACCTACGCGTGCGCGTGCGCCGCGCTGCACCTTCACCACCGCGAGGCGGGCCGCTCGGCCCTGCGCTTCTTCGAGAACCTCGTCGACTTGCTCGTACGCCCGGACCGTGGCACGGAGCCCTTGTCGGACAATGCGCTGGCAGCGCTGCGCCAGCTCCTGGGATCCAACGGCGGGCAGCTCGTCAAGGCGCTCGTGGAGGCGATTGCGGGCAGGCTCCCGCCGCAGCGCATCCGCCTCGTGGCGCCGCTGATGAGGCAGCTCATCCTCGTCGACCCGACGATGGTGCGCCCTTGGGCTCGAGCCCGAGCCCTTGCATGCATACGCTCACCACGGCGCCTCTCGAGCCCGAGCCCTTGCATGCATACGCTCACCACGGCGCCTCCCGAGCCCACGCCCTTGCATGCATACGCTCACCACGGCGCCTCCCTCTTCCCCACAGGTGCGCCCGTGGGCTCAGGCGGCGATGAGCGCTCTGCCCGTGGAGACGCATGCCGACGCCGCCGTCTTCGTCGAGGCCGCCTTCTCGGCCGAGGCGCTGCGCGAGGTCGCTGATACTGCATCGACGGACGGTCAGAGGCGTCCGGCCGACGAGCGGGCGCGCGACGAGGCCATGCGCACCTTTGTCGCCGCCGCGGACGCGTTTGGCGAGGCATGCCGGCGCAAGCGATCCGCCGTGTGAGTGGCCTCGGAAGGGGGCCTCTGATGGCATTGGATTGCCCGCGGCAAGCGACCCGACCCGCAGTGTGAAGCTGCGGGCGCAGACGGCGGCGGCGGCGCGGCGCCCGGCGCGAGACGAGAGAGATCATGGCGGCGGCGGCGGAGCGGACGACACACGCGGATTGAGACTCCGTACAGAAGGACTAGCGTCTTCGTACCGTTTCGTCTTGGAAATTATGACATAAAAGCCCGATCTTCGCGATTGCATTGTGATCGTCGGTACGTCGATACGGGAAATACGGAACATACACGGCATGACTGAGCAAAACTGATTTGTGATTGCGCGGAGAGCGCTGCGCACGTTTCGAATACGGCTGTGACTCACGGCTCACTCGACGAGGACATCGCCGATGCTCTTGCCGTCGCTATCGTCTAGCTGGTGGAAGGACCGCGCCGAGCGCATCGTCAACCAGGACGAGGGGGTCTTCCCCACTCCGCCGCCACGCATCTCGATCCCGAGCGTGCTCGTGCGTCGCCCACCATCGGGCTCGCGCCCAGTACGACGCCTTGAGCGTCGGCAGCAGAGGCGCCGGAGGAGCGCGTAGAAGAGGAAGCCGCCGGCACACGCGACCACAGCCCCCACGACCAGTGGGATGAAGCTGCTCGGATCCGTGGGGTCGAAGTTGTCGAAATTGGCGAGGGCCGAGAGGTCGAACCCCAAAAAGGAAGCGGACGTTGGCGTGCGCCCCCACGGCGGCTGCGGCGGCGGGATGGCGGGTCGCGGCGGGCTGGGTGGCGGCGAGATGGGTGGCGGGGGCGACGGTGGTGGTGGCGAGGGTGGCGAGGGTGGCGGCGGCGATGGCGGCGGCGATGGCGGAGGAGGCGAGGGTGGTGGTGGCGACGGTGGTGGTGAGGGGGGTGGTGGCGAGGGTGGTGGCGACGGCGGCGGCGAGGATGGTGGCGAGGGTGGTGGTGGCGACGGTGGTGATGAGGGGGGTGGTGGCGAGGGTGGTGGCGAAGGGGGAGGAGGCAAAGGGGGCGGTGACGGCGGTGGAGACGGTGGCGGCGGCGAGGGTGGAGGTGAGGGTGGCGGGCTGGGCGGAGGAGGCGAGGGTGGTGGCGACGGTGGCGGTGAGGGGGGTGGTGGCGAGGGTGGTGGCGACGGCGGTGGCGAGGGAGGCGGTGGCACAGGTGGTGGTGGCGATGGAGGCGGCGGTGATGGCGGCGGAGGCGAAGGTGGTGGGCTTGGTGGAGGTGGTAAGGGCGGAGGCGAAGGAGGTGGCGGCGACGGCGGCGGCGAAGGTGGCGGTGGACACGGCGGTGGCGAGGGCGGTGGTGGCGACGGTGGCGGCGAGGGAGGAGGCGGCAAGGGTGGCGGCGAGGGAGGCGGTGGCGATGGTGGAGGCGACGGTGGCGGTGGAGCGGGTGGCGGTGAGGGCGGCGGAGGCGAGGGCGGTGGTGAAGGCGGGGGAGGTGAGGGTGGCGGCGAGGGTGGAGGCGGTGAGGGCGGCGGTGGCGACGGTGGCGGAAGCGACTGCGTCTGAGCGGTCACTTGGGTGATGGTTAGAATCAAGAAAGAGAGCTTCAGGATGAAGGAGGTTTGCATTCCGGAAACAGCTGTGCTGCTCGAGATGTGACGCGTCGCAAGGCCGAGGAGCGGCGCACAGTGTAGCATGTGCCCGCGGAAGGCCGCCATTGAGGCTGCCAGACGCACGGGCGAGGCAAACTTGTACTGCATTCATGTGAAAAACAGCAGCTTCTGATGCATCGCAAATGAGCCCGGCCCAAATCGGACGAATTTCGTCAAGCGGACACGCGTTTTGCGACGTCGTCGCCGCTATGGACCTCATCATGACTCTGCCGGACGACGACGAGGGCTTCGCCGCGCGCGACGCGTACGTCTCGTCCGACGACGACGACTTCGCCTTTGGCGCGGGCGTCGCCGCCGACATCGCCGACCCGAGCGTCTCTGGAAAGTGGGGGACCTCGCGCGCACGCGGCACGGCGACTGCGCACTCGAAGGCGTCGCGGGCGGCGGCGCTCGACGCACGCCTGGCGGAGCGCGCGGCCGCGAACACTGGGCCAGACGCGCCGCCCTTGCAGGCGAGCGAGGATGCGGGCGACGAGGAGCTCAAGGAGCGCAAGGGCAGCAGCAAGGCGAAGGCGTCACGCAAGGCCAAGAAGGCGGCGGCCGAGGGCGTGGAGAAGGAGGGTGCGGCCGAGGCCGCGGGCGAGGAGGAGGAGGAGGAGATGCTCAACGTGGGCAGCGCGAGCACCTTCACCGAGCTCAAGCTCTCCAAGCCGCTCCTGAAGGCGATCTCCGAACTCGGCTTCGCGGCGCCGACGCCCATCCAGGCAGCCGTGCTGCCGCCCGCGCTGCGTGGGCTGGACGTGTGCGCCTCGGCGGTGACCGGCTCGGGCAAGACCGCCGCCTTCTTGCTGCCCGCGCTCGAGCGCCTCCTGCACCGACAGCGGCGCGTGGCGGCGATTCGCGTGCTCGTCCTCTGCCCGGTCCGTGAACTCGCAGTGCAGTGTGAAGAGATGGGGCGGCAGCTCGCCCGGTTCACCGACGTGCGATTCGCGATCGTGCTGGGCGGCCTCTCGCTCAAGGTGCAGGAGGCCGAGCTGCGCTCCCGCCCGGACATTGTCGTCGCCACGCCCGGGCGCCTCATCGACCTTCTGCGCAACACGCACTCGTTCGACCTCGAAGACCTCGAGGTACGTTCATGGCCTCGGAGGGCTCTTGATTGCGCTTGATTACGCTTGATTACGCTTGATTACGCTTGATGTGCGCTCGTGGCCTCGGAGGGCTTTGCTCTGAGGGCCTCGGATGACACTCGAGTGCCCCCTAATTGATCCCTAATTGCCTCGGATGACACTCGAGTGCCTCCGATGCCCCCCTCACCTCGCCTCGCGCTCGCGCGCACACCTTGCGTGCCCCCCCTCCCCTTCCCTTTATGGCAGGTGCTCGTGCTCGACGAGGCAGATCGGCTGCTCGAGCTCGGCTTCCAGGCCGAGATCGAGGAGATCGTGCGAGCTTGCCCGAGATCGCGCCAGACGATGCTCTTCAGTGCGACGATCTCGCATGACGTGGCGGCGCTCGCGGCGCTCTCCCTCGACAAGCCGTTACAGGTCAAGGTCGACCCGACCAACCAGACCGCCGCCGGGCTGCAGCAGGAGTTCGTCCGATTGCGTCCCAGTAAGGAGCACGAGCGCGAGGCGGTGCTGCTCGCGCTCGCCACGCGCACCTTCAAGTCGCGCTGCATCGTCTTCCTCGGCTCGAAGAAGCAAGCGCACCGCGTCAAGATCCTCTTTGGTCTGGTCGGTCTGCGCGCGGCCGAGCTCCACGGAGATCTGAGCCAGATGCAGCGCCTCGAGGCCCTCGACCAATTTAGGGAGGGGCGTGCGGACTTTCTGCTCGCGACGGACCTCGCCGGGCGCGGTCTCGACATCCGCAACGTGCAGACCGTGATCAACTACGAGCTGCCGACCGAGCTGCGCACGTACATCCACCGCGTTGGCCGGACCGCGCGCGCGGGCCGCGAGGGGCGCGCCGTCTCGATCGTGGCGGAGCGGGACCGCGCGTTCCTCAAGCAGGTGCTCAAGCATGCCCACGCCGCCGACCAGGTGGTGCAGACGCGCACGGTGCCGACCGAGAGCCTCTCGCATTGGGTGGCGCGCCTCGCGGCCCTCGAGCCGCAGGTCTCGGAGGTCATGGAGGAGGAGGGTACAGACAAGGTGCTGCGTGCGGCCGAGATGGAGGCGACGAAGGCATCCAACCTCCTGACGCACCGCGAGGAGATCATGAGTCGGCCGGCCCGCACATGGTTCCAGAGCTCGAATGAGCGTGCTGCCGCTAAGGAGCTCGCGCCGCGCACGGCGAGGGCGGCCGTCGGGGGCGAGGGGGGCGAGGCAGGCGAGGGCGGCGGCGCAAGCAACGCCGCGGGGAAGCGCAAGCGTGGAGCGGACAAGGAGCGCGACATGGAGCGCAAGCCGATCAAGCGAGACAAGTATGCGGGCATGCCGCGCAAGAAGCGCCGCCGGCTGCAGCGCGACGAGCTCCTCGCCGCCGAAACGGACCCGGTGAGCGGCGACAAGGCCATCAAGCTCCCGAACCAAAAGGCGGCCGCTCGGAGCTTCAAGGCGGCCGAGAGGCGCGCGGGCGTGCCCTTATTAGGCAAGCGCGCCCTCTTGGGCGCGAGCCCGGGCATGAGCGACAGGCCGGCGCCCAAGCGCCAGAAGACGGCGGCGCCGAGCCCTGCTGCGGAACGGTCGCCAGGCTCGAAGCCGCGCTCGGAGCGCAGGATCCCCAAAAAGATCCGCTCGCACTCGAAGGCCAAGTACTCGAAGCCGCGGAAGCGGAAGTGAAATAAGAGTCAGTGGGTGCCGGCCACGTGCATGTATGGAGTTTCTGCTGAGCGACCGACGGCCGGGAGGTGTAGATGCAGAGATCATACTGCCTCAAGCAGGCCCCGGACCATGGCTTGCGACGCCTTGTACGAGGAAAAGGAAAACGCAGCATATCTACCTAATACGCTCGCACTACGGCTGCGAGCAGTCTCTAGTACCAAAGTCGAAAACGCTTATTGTATCTGCTATCTCGCCGCCGGGGCGCGGCCTCACGGCGCCCCCGCGGCATCCTTCACCGCCGGGCACACACGGGTAAACTTCACCATTCAACGGCTTGGTGCTGGGTTGGCTTCGACGCGCGCGCGCATCGACGACCTCAACGAGGCGGCGCACGCCCGATTGACGCCAAACTTACGCTGCCGGTGGAAGGTGTTGATGGAGGAGTTGCTCCACGCGAATTCATTATCAAGCTTGTACTTGGTGCGCAGCCGCAGCCGCCGCACGGTGAAACGCTGCACCAGGGCGAGGTAGTAGCTGATGGCTAGATCATCGGCGAGGAAGCACTCGGACGGCACATGCATGTCGCCAAGCGCCTCGAGCATGCCAGCGCGCAGTCCAACACCTCGGAAGCCCATGACGCACGACGAGAGCAGTTGCCCCAGGCAATCGCGATCTATTCCAGACTGTGGTACACGGGCGCGAGTCGAAAGTGACACTCGAGGGAGCCATCAGCAAGCAGAGCACCGAAATTCGGATCGAGGGCTGCGCCTCTGTGAGTTCAGCATTTTGCTCCCGGCGCGCCATTTACCGAGTACACCGCGTTTTCGGGGCCTGTGGCAACTGCACATGCGAAATCCTCGATGAACGATGAGCCATAGAACACGTCATCGTCCCCGACGACGACAATTGCACGTCGAGCCAGTGAGGCCGGCTGCAGATGAGCGAGTAGGTAATTGACCCCAGCATACTTGGTGATGGGACCGAGGTCGTGAGGCACTGTGTGAACGACCAACCTCGGCTGCTGGTTGAGGAGCTCAGGCGCTATGGTGTAGGTCGAATGGATGAATCTCGACGTATTATAGGTGCTGGCGATGCTGAGCACAATGGCTGCTGGTTGTAGAGACTGCCGGCGCATGGTGGCGAGTACGCGCGGCAGTCGCGCAGCACGGTCGGGAGTGCTGCTCAAAAAAAAGTAAACGGGCGTGCTGCCCAGCTGCTTAGCAACGTCGCACGACGCGTGCTGAGGTGCCTTCGGTGGTGGTGGTGGTGGTGATGGTGAACGTGCTGGGGCGGTCACCATCAGGATGTAGGATCGCCCGCGCTTACGTCGGTCCGAACCCTGGGCACGACTTCTTTGGTCGGCCCGCGACTTCCAAGTTCGGGAGGCAATTGACCTCTCTTCGCGCGCTCCCGCGCGTGCCTTCGCAAATTGGTCCGTTGCGATTTCCGATCGTAAGCGCACAAGCCGTGAGAAGTCGTGAGGCACGGCGACTTCAAAAAAAGGCGTCGACGGCGAGGATGCTTGCTTGCGGCGACATAAAGAGCGCCGATTGGTGCACGGGCCGAATCGGTCACTGCCATGAGGAGTACGTTGCGGCACGCTGCCGAGCCACGTGCAATCACTGCAGTGCTGGAACCTCTCGAAATCGCACAAACCAAGCTGCAAATCATACTTCAACCCGGCGCTGCACCACGCCCACTCTCTTGCGCACTGGATGGGGAGTGCCCTTGCACACGTGCGTGGCCGGCGTCACGTACGGCTGCTTCGACGGTGGGCATCGAATGTGGGTCTCGAATGGCTGCCGTGGAAACTTTCGCTGCAGTTCGAGTTCTGAAGGATTCCTTCGCTGCGGCGATCCCATGCCGCGAATCCACGCGGGCAACCCCAGCACGCTCAGAAATAACTTGACTGCACTCTTTAACTGTACGTGCCCCATGCCCACGCAACTGTACGTCGCTGAGGACGGCGACGCGCGGCGCGCCACTGTGAGCCAGGTGGCTCAGCTGAACTTTGATCCGCCCGCGGCGTCCGCGCGCCGTTGCAACGCCACGATCGTGATGATTGACGACCGTCGTCACGTTCCACTCGCAAACAATAGCAAGGAAATTAAGTACTTTCACAAGGTGATGGCGCTCAATCTCCTGTACGCGCAGCGTCACGGTATGTCCTTCTTGATTGTGCGGCCCACGGCGGCCAAGGAGGACTCGTGGATGGACAGCCGCGCTTCGGGACTCTGCCCCGCCTGGTGCCGCGTGAAGATCCTCGCTTCGCTCGTTGCATCGCGCCAGGCCGCCCACGGGTGCCACTGGGTGGTGTACATCGACAGCGACGCGTACTTCCGCGAACAGCACGTGGACTTTTTGGAGCGCTTCGACACTCCGGCGAATCGCGAAGTGCACTTCGCCTTTGCCCGCGAAGAGCTGCCCGCCGGCGGCTTTCTATCGCCCCGCAACCGCTCCCACGGCGTACGCGTGGCTTCGCTCAACGCCGGCGTGCTCTTTATGAGGGCAAGCGCTTGGTCTGAACGCCTGCTCGCGGTCTGGATGCGCGCGGCGCAGCTGCCCGTGTGCGCGCCCTTTCGTCAGGAGTGGCCGTGCGAGCAGCAATGCCTCCACGAGCTCCTGCGCAATCGCACGTTACTTCCAGAGGGCTGGCGCACGCGCATCGCAAGCGCACCCATGCAGCTGTTCAACTCGCCCCATGGCCAGTTCATCCGGCACGTGTGGGGCGGCGCCACAGGCACGTGGGGGAGCAGCTTCGATCTGCGCCGCAAAGCCTTTGACGACGAGCTTCGAGTCCAGGGCGTGTGGCGCTGGAAGCAGATACAAGCGCTCGTCGAGAGCGCACAGAGTCAGTGGATCGACAGCTCGTGTTGAGAGAAAGGGACCGCACTCCGTGCGAAAGGGTTGGGCATCGGCGGTTGTGTGGGTTGATGTCGAAGGAAGTGGGAAGCTCGCTCCAGTCGTCCAGAGGAAGGGGAAGGAAAATATGTGAGAATAACAAGGAAGTTAAGAAGGTATGCAGCATCGAACAAGAAGGTATATGCAGCGTCGATAAAAACGTGCAGCATATCGCCTTCCCGCGTGGTCCCCCACCGCAGTACTACCGATACTCGAGGCAGCTTAACTTCGCTGTTCGGATGGGAAGCGGTGACCCTGCCTGATGTGGCCGCACGTGATAATCCCAGGCGCCGTCTGTCTTCATATATGACAGTATTCCTCGAGCACACATCTATTCTCTCAATCTCAGTTACCACAAGGTGTGCTCACATCAAGCCGAGCAATGTCCAGCGCGGTGTTTGTGCCATCTTTTACGCGGTCGATCCATGGCGGAAGGGGGGAGGAAGGGGGGAAACCACGGCCTGCGGAGAAGTCGGCGCTGCTCCCTCAATCGCCGCCGCGTCCCGCCACCGCCCTCGCCACCGCCACCGCCCTTGCCACTGCCGCCGCCCTCGCCACCGCCGCCGTCCTCGCATGCCCGGCGCCTGGTCGGCCCTCCGCCCGGAGCTGGAGGGCACGCTCACGCCTCGCGGCATCGTCACCAGCGTCGGCAGTAACGCACCTGCCGAACGCCGAACGTCGCCGGGCAGCCGAGCCCGAGCCACCATGGGCACCAACCCACGGCGGCAGCCTTCGGCAGAGCGGCAGCACGCGTGGCGTCAGGCGGAGCGCAGCCTTCACAACGAGGTGCATGGTCCGCCGGCCGTCATGCCGGTGTTGCACAACGAGCTGCAGCAGCGCTCGCTGCAGGAGCAACGCGATGCCATCTTCCGCGCTGACTACCGGCAGAAGCGCGCGCTGGCACATGAACGAGCGCATGCGGCGGCGCCAGGCACGTGGTGCTCGGCGCCGAGCGCGCAGCCGCTGCGTCTCGGAGGCCAGCGTCGCGAGCCGCTCCCCTACGAAGAGCGGCCGCCGATGCCCGACGCTTTCGAGGAGCCGCCGCCGCCGATGCCGTCGGCGCTGCCGATCGCACGGAGCGCGGTCCGGGCGAGTGGCGGTGGCGGCACGAGCGCTCGTGCAGAGGCGGCACGTGGGCCCAAGGTGGCACTGAGCGGCGGCCACTCTCATCCGGCATCGCTCGTTTCGCTTTGGCGCTCCGCCTCATTCACTGATGTCGATGTGCTCGTCGAGGGGCAATCCTTTCCCGCGCATCGTCTGGTGCTTGCCGCGAGCTCGCCGCATCTCGCGCAGCTGCTGAGCGCCGTGCCAGTCTACCCGGCGGCCGTCTCGCAGCGTCTGAGGGCGTCGGGGGCGCCGCCGCCGCCACCGCATCGCGCGGCGGTCATCAACCTCGATCGGCTCGTGAGCGCGGACGCCTTCGAATGCATCCTCGAGTGGCTCTACACGGGCGAGGTGCTCGCGCCGGCGCTTCTGCTGCCCGCCCTGCTGGAGGCGGCGGTGGCGATCGAGCTCACGAAGCTGCAGGAGACGGTGATGCACCCGCCCTCGAGAGCACCCTCTCCATGCATGCATGTGCTCACTACGGCGCCCTCGCCTCCCCACAGGTGGTGCAGGCCCTCGAGAGCACCCTCGGCGCGTCGACGTGCCTCGCAGTGTGGGACGTTGCCGATCGTCATGGGATTGCACTCCTCGCGGACGCTGCGCGCTCGGTCGCCATCCGCGAGTTGGATGTGCTCGTCGCCTCGGAAGGTGAGTGCCTCGGAGTGTATCTCGGAGTGTATCTCGGAGTGTATCTCGGAGTGTATCTCGGAGTGTATCTCGGAGTGCCTCTGATGGCCACTGATTGAGATGGATGTGCTTCGTCACTGATTGAGATGGATGTGCTTCGTCACTGATCGAGATGGATGTGCTTCGTCTCTCGTCTGAAGCATTCCGCACAATGCCGCACGAACGACTGAGGACGCTGCTGGCTGACCCGCGGCTCGATGCTTCCAAATTAGGCAGCTCGAGTGCGCTGCTCGTCAGTGGCATGGTGCAATGGCTGGGCAACCAGCCGCCCTCTCCGCCCGCTCCACCGGCCGTACCCTCTGCCTCTCCCCGGTCCTACAGCTATCAGCCGCCGCCGCCGCCGCCGCCGCCGCCGCCGCCGCAGCAGCAGCAGCAGCAGCAGCATCATCATCGCCAGGCACCGTCGGGCGGGTTCACGCCGCGCGCCGTCGCGGGCGGGTTCACGCCGCGCGCCGTCGCCGCAGCGGCAGAGGCTTATCATGCCACCGCAGCGGCAGAGGCTTATCACGCCAGCGCCGCCAGCGCCGCCAGCGCCGCTGCGCAAGAGGCGGCAGAAGCTTATCACGCCACCGCCGCCGCGGCAGAGGCTTATCACGCCACCGCCGCCGCGGCAGAGGCTTATCACGCCACCGCGGCAGCGCACGTTCACCCGACTGGCGCACGGCAGCCCTTGCCGCCGCCGACCCCACTGCCGCCGCCTGTGGCGCCGCCCGCGCTGTCGTGGGCGGCCTCGCCCATCGCGCCTACGAACGGCGACACGAGAATCACTTCGCCGCTCCCGCTGTCGCCGCTGTCGCCGCTGCCGCCGCTGTCGCCGCTGCCGCCCGGATCTCCCGATGAGCTCGCCGAAGCTGCGATGTATCACGCCGCCGCGCACGCCGCCGCCTCGCACGCCGCCGCCACACATGCCGCCGCCTACCACTGCGCCGCCTACCACGCCGCATCCGCCCAGCACGACGCCCTCGAGGAGGGTGACGCCCAGTACGCCGCCGATGACGCCCAGTACGGCGCCCTCGAGGAGGGCGACGCCCAGTACGGCGCGGGTAACGCCCAGTACGGCGCCTTCGAGGAGGGTGACGCCCAGTACGGCGCCGACTTCGACGAGGAGGAGGACGCCCAGTACGGCGCCTCGAGGCATGCCACGCACCTCCCCGTTGAGGCATCCAACGGACGAGCGCCTGGACGAGCGCCCAACACAGCGCTCAAGTCGCCCAGCACAGCGCGGGCGCCTACCGCAAAGGAGATTTGGCGCCAAGCAGAGGAGGCGTTACGTCTGGAGAGCCATCGGCCTGAGGTCGCCCGATACGGCGCTTATGCAGAGGAGGCGTTTCGTCTGGAGAGCCATCGACCGCTGCCCTACACACCGGCGCCGACCGCCCCGGCGCCGACCGCCCCGCCGACCGCGCTGCCGACCGCGCTGCCGACGCTGGTGCCGACGCCAGCGTCGCTGTCCGCGAGAGCGGTCGCTTTCGAAGCGCCCAACACAGCGCCAATGTCGCCCAACACAGCGCTCTCGTTGCCCAACACAGCGCTCTCGTCGCCCTCGCCCCCGGCCTCGCAAGCCGCCGCGTCGTCGTGGGCGCCGGCAGCAGAGGCGCCCATGCTGCTGCCGCCTTCGCCAGCTTGCTTGTGGCGCTCGCAGGCCGCGGCCGTGCCATCGGAAGTGCTGCACCCGCCCGAAATGCTGCACCCAATGGAGGCGGAGAGACTCGCGGCGGAGGCGGCGGCGGAGGCGGAGGCGGTGGCGGCGGCGGAGGCAAATGCGGCGGCGGCGGCAGCGGCGGAGGCGGAGGCAAAGGCGAAGGCGGAGCGTGTGGCGGCGGAGGCGGCGGCGGCAGCGGCGGAGGTGGAGCGACTAAGGGCAGAGAGAGCGGAGGCGGAGCGGCGCGGAGCGGAGGCAGCCGCAGTGGCCGAGGCGGCGCACCAAGCCCTTGAGGCACGTGCTGCCCACCTCGAGGCTGAGGTGCGTCGACTAGAGGCCGCTGCCCTCTCCAAGCATGCATGCGCTCACTACGGCGCCCTCGCCTCCCCACAGGTGCGTCGACTCGAGGCGGCTGCGGCCGAGGCAGCGGCCAGGCGTCTATCGGAACTGGAGGAGGCGAAGCGACCCGTACCGGTAGCAGCGGGGGAGGGGCCTAGGGGCGATAGGGGCGAGGCGGCTCGGGTGGCGTTTTGGGCATCGTCGCTCACAGAGGCAGTCGCAGCGGCCGAGGCGGAGGCGTCCCGCGCCGTCGTGGGCGCCTCGCCCACGACTCACTGGCTGAGGTCTCAAGGCTTCACCTTGCCGATCGACCTCGGAACGACCGAAGGGCGTCAGCACCTCGCCGCCCTCCTTGATTCCCACACCTATCATAGACTCAACGATGAAGAAGAGGACTTGAGCGGCAGTGGAGGCGGTGGAGGCGGTGGAGGCGGTGGAGGCGGTGGAGGCGGTGGAGGCGG
>ENA-UOXK01001209-UOXK01001209.1-mixed-culture-metagenome-genome-assembly--contig:-NODE-1209-length-18759-cov-31.781598_pt1 | contig 18759 bp, 13 predicted proteins | sample MGYA00238160_ERZ761638 | MGnify/ENA primary metagenome ERZ761638 (study PRJEB28912, sample SAMN08777098) | mixed culture metagenome | isolation source: Freshwater growth medium | place: USA...
GGGGGGGGGGGGGGGGGGGGGGGGGGGGGGGGGGGGGGGGGGGGGGGTGCGGGGGCGGGGGGGGTGAGGGAGGTGGCAATGGTGGCGGCGATGGTGGCGGACTTGGCGGTGGAGAGGGTGGAGGAGGTGACGGTGGTGGAGGTGATGGAGGCGGGGGTGATCGTCTAGAGAGCTGCATCCGTCTTCTGTTCGCCTGAGGAGTCGCAGTTGCGGCCGCGGCCAAAGCCGCAGCCGAGGCCGCGACCTCGGCCATATTTGCCTCAACAACAGCGTTCAGTGCTCCAGCTAGCGAGTTGACAAGACTTGTCGTCTGCGTGACATCGCCTTCCGCATGCGAGCGCTCAATCAGCGCTGCGACGCTGAGTGCTAGCGCAGTGCCCATGGCCACAGGTTCGACGGTGAGCCTCTCCTCGACGAGCGACTCTGCCTGATACACGTCCTGCACGCGGCATGCAACCGTCCAATTTCCTGCAACGCCTGGCAGCCACGAGGCTGAAGCTGCAATACTCAATCGGCCGAGACGCACGTCATCCAAGCTCCCCAGCACGCTACCCGTCGGTCTGCTGGAGAACACATACTTGAGCGGCAAGTCGTTGACGTCATCATCCACCCACTGCACTGCTTTCATCATCACATTAGTGGTCAGTACTCGAGCGGGTGGTGAGTAGTCAAGCACCAAGTCGCCGCCGAAGGGCGCGCGATTCATCTGCACTGTGGCCGTGGCCGAGGCAGTCTTCCCTCGGTACGTGGCACTTAGCTTGAATGTGTAGAACGCACCAGGAGACAACTGGTACGATCGCACGACGAGATTAGGTTGTTGTATACCAGTAGTGGTGGCAACGTCGAGATTAACGGTGGGAGAGACGCTCCATTGCAGCTGCGGTCGGTCGTATAACTCGTCATCGGGGCTGAGCATGCTCGAAATGTCGGCACTGCCAATGAGCAGCAGCCGCGCCGATGGGTTTTGCTTGCGCATGGTCGGCATCTCGATGCCGACAATGGGAATGGCGCCCGCCACGACGGTGATCAGCACGAGCACGTCGACCGTCTCAGAGCTTGTGGGCTTTGTCACTCGCACTGCGAATCCATAAAGCCCAGGTGCTAGTGAGGCCGAGCCGATTTGCCATCGACAGTAGCGACTCGTAAGTGGTCGTACCATATGTGGCGGTGTCAGGCCCGGGCACGTCGCGTCGGGTGAGACAAAGAGCCCCGCAGCAACTGTGCTCCTTTCAGTGGCACTGACATTCACGAGTGGCGCACAACGCCATTCCATAGCCAGCCCAATGTCGCAAAAGCCGTCGTCAACATCGCAGGTTGCGAGAGCATCATCAGGATCTGTGGAGGCACATGCATCCAAGACGAAGGGATCGAGTGCACCGACTGTGCGATCACCATCAGCTATCGCGCCCTGCAATGGCTCATCCTTGAGCTCGACATCGATTGCGTATGAGCCGCAAGTGGTGTTCGACGCACTAAGGCAAGCAGTCGCTCGCAGTGTGTAAGTGATGCCCCGTTCGAGTGTCGAGCCTCGAACGTACAACGTTCGTTGTGTGGAAGTCTCACCGAGCGTGAGAGGTGCAGCACTCGTGTTGAGCACCGTAGCACCTCTCGCGCTACGCTCATGCGTCCAAGTGAAGACGAGGTCAGTGCCCCCGGCACTCGTAAAGCACCCCGGGATGCGGGCGCTTGCCTCGAGCGGAACCAGAGATGAAACTGGGATAGTAACCAGTGGTGGTGCCATGATGGTCACAGACGGAACCGGCACAGGAGCACGCGTGATCGATATGGGGTATGGCGCACTGTTCGAACCAAGAAAATTGGCGACGACGAGGACAAAATCGAATCGAGAACCTCCGTCTAGCTCCGCACCGCCGAGCGTCACGATCGACGTCGTTCCCCTAGAGGCGGATCCAAGAACAGGCGAGACGCGCGCAAGGTTGTCGCAAGTGCGTGGGGATGCGCTCCACCGGAACGAGAGCGGCCGAGCGCCACCTCCAGTGCTGCGCGAGGCGTCGAGCATGACGGCAGTGCCTGGGCAGCTGCCAATGATTGACGGCGCCTGGATGAGGGCGCGTGGTGTGATACACGTCTCGCGCTCATCAGTCGCTCGTGTGTCACACGGAAAGAAGACGTCGACTCGAACCGTCGCTCCTCGAAAGCACAAAGCATCGGCAGCACTGCAAGTACCCACGAACGCATGGGGCCAGATCACGTTGGACTTGACCGTGACGGTCATGCCTCTGCTTGCATTGGAAAGCATGGTGAGCTCTGCAAAAAGGGTCCGGTCGTCGAGCCAATCACAATAGGCCTCCGTCGGCGCCGAGCCTCGTATCTGTGACGCCGTCGTGTTGTCGAGCACAAGGGAGCACGGCGAACGGCCGTTCATCCCACCGCGGTTCGTGGGCTGGCTATCGAAACGGATGATGAGTCTCGTGCCTTGCACGTCGAAGTGTGCTTCAAGGAGCACGGGGGTGTGCAGGCCAACGAATCTGAAATGCGGGACCGAATCTGCCCGCGCAATTGCGTAGGTCGTAGTTCTTGGCATCACCTGGCTAGCAACACGGCTCACGAAGCTGACACGGTTGAGCGCCAGGCTCACTGGCAGCGGTCCAGCACCACCCCAGGTGGTATTGCAAACGACCTGCGTATCTGAGACAAATATCGGCGGCAGATGCTGTGTCTCCTGGCCAAATCGGCAACGCACCAGGTCGAAGCGCATCGCAATCAGCGCATTGCAAGCCGCGCACTCCTCACATTGTCCAGGGGGGAACCCTGAACATTGCAAGCAAATTTGATGGCATTCAGCAACGGTGGCACCCGGCGTGAGAGCCAAAAAGCCCAACCCATTTAGAGTGACAGTCGTGCCACCTCGGGCTGCTCCCTCTGTCGGAAAGATAGAGGCCAAGTATGGCGCATGATAGTACACGAAGTCCTTGGAGTCGCCACTGAAAGTTCCATCTGTTCCATTGTTAAGGGACACAGTGATTGTGACGCCTACCATACGTGGTCCGCAGTCATTGCAGTCCGTTCCCACCGCGCATGTGGTGAAAAAAGGATCATCGGAGTACTCGGACCCGGGCCCACCATCGTCGCACTCGCCGTCCGAAGCGAAGTTGACTCCATGCTGGTTCGTTCCGTTGCAAGTATTCTGGCAGATCTGTCCCTCAGAATCCGAACCCGGAATGTTGCAAATGATATGAGTCGAGTTCAGAAGAATGCCGGGCACCGTGGCTGCCGTGCCAACACGGCAGATAAGTTGATTTTGGCCGTAGCTTGCAAAGCCGCTTCCAACGACGGTGACCATCGTCTCGCGACCAGTGACGCCACCAGCCGGTATCACTTCGTGCACACGCACCTTGGCAAGATCATACTCCTCAAACACAGGATCAGAGCCATAGAGCGTTCGTTCGACAAAGGCACCAGAACACAGCACTTGCACTCCCCATCGAGCCGCGAAGCCGGTGGCCGGAGTGGGGCATCGCACGAGGGTTGGGCTAACCGTTTGGAGGGGAAACTCGATGGACAAAGGGACGGTGACATTGGAGCTGCCATGAACTTGCGTAGTCTCGCAAACGGTCCCGTTCGTCGAATTCGTGCTGTTTGTCCCGTTTGTCCAAATCGTGCTGTTCGCATTTGCTACGGTGCAAACAGCATCAACAGGGCATGTGCTGTTCGGACCAATTATGCATCTTGTTGTGTTTGTGGTTGTGTTGCGCATTAACGCGCCAGCGCTCGTCGAGAGAAGCTTGAAGCGGCAGATTGCGTCACGCAGCGAGGGAACGGCAAAGCCCTCGCCTGCAATGTCCAGCATGACGGAGGTTGTTGAAGGCGCGCCCCGAACACCAATGTCGTTTACCTGTGCGTTGTAACTGACATAACCGGCCGTAGTGTTCTCGTGGAACTGTCTTCCGAATCGTTCGAACACCACGTATCGATTGCACGTGACAATCGGCGGGGGGCATGTGCCACATGAGACCGGGCAGTTCGCTCGCGCAACGGAGTACCCAGCGCAAGCGGCGGGATTGTTCCTGAAGTAGGTGCACGTCGATAACGCTACGAAGGCACTCGGCAAGCCGCTGTTCACCTTATCGACGCAGTCGATGTTGACCGTAGTACAGTTATCTCGGTACCATGGGAATGTCAAGAACCCCGTATTGTCAGCGGGTATGACACGAAGCCCATCACGACGCACATTGGCTTCATGCACCGAGCCCGACACGGGGCTCCGGAGCTCAGGCACGGAGCTCGACAGCATTGAACTGTCCGTGCCGTTCGGTTGAGGAAAGCACTGCCCATTTGCAGAAAAAGCGATCAGGTACGCGCCAACATTATAGCGCTCCGAATCGGGAAATACGGGCTTGTCGCACACGGCGTGCGTGCGATTGATCACTCTGCCACCCAAACCGAAAAACCCACTTGTTGTTCCGTTGCCGCCAAAGCGGCAGCGTGGTTTACCCCAAGTCTCGAATCCCCAATCCTCCCACTGTGTCCCTGTGACGACCAGTGACACATTCGCTTCCAAGTTGAACGGACCGCCTGCCGGTGTGACGGTGTTAGACAATGCCCTCGCGTTGACGTCGTATGCGCCAAAGTGGGAAAAGTCGGGAGGGCCGTCTAGGATGCGTTGACGCTCCTCAGCTGATGCATTGACGACGAGTCGAAGCGGATGCATCTGAACGGCTTTTGGAATCGGCGTGCTGCAAAGGAGAGTAGTATCATTCACGCGATGTGCTACCGAGGTACCGAGACCGGTGAAGTTGCACGCGATCTGGTCTGCTGGCAGTTGGTTGAAGCCGCTGCCTGTGATGGTCAGATTGGACGAGCAGCCCACGCCGGTACCCCAAGGCATCACCTCCTTGAAGCGCACTACTGCAACGGCGATGTGAGGGAAGAGAATGTACGATGATTTGCTGGCGTCCGGTCGGCTGGCATAGTTGAACTTATAGCACAGGATGAGCGTAGTGGTGGGGAATGGTGCGCGTTTGCCGCTGGCGTTCAGATAGGTCGAGAAGTCGAAAACAGCGTGGACTTGGTTGGTGATGGCCCTGTACGGGCTGGTGGAGTTGGTTCTGTTACGCGCGGCGGCGGAGGTCGTATTCCTCTGGACCACAAGCTCATACGATTGCAGCATTGTCTGATAGCTCATACCAGGCAAGCGAAACTGAGAGTCGCACGAGTTTGCGTCCTCACGGACCCACATGGCACGGTCGCCAGTCTGCACGCCCTCACCACGGATCACGATAGTAGCACCAGCGTCCGCTCGAACGGTGACGGACGGGAGGCCATCTGCCCTAACTGATGGATGAATGATGCTGGTCGGGGGTAGTGGCGGGTTCAAAGGCGGAGTGGAAGGCGGAATCGGCGGTAACTTCGGAGCCGGGAAGTACGGCGGAAATGGTGGACTTGGTGGCGGAAATGGTGGCGGCGGAAAGGGCGATGGCGCTAGGGGAGGGCAAGGCCGGGAAGGAGGGGGAGACGGCGGCGGCGAATAGCCTCCAGGTGGCGCCGGTAGCAAGGGTGGCGGGGCCGTAGGTGGGTTGCGTGGTGGTTCGACCGGTGGGGGGCTTGGGGGGGGCGGGAAGGGGGGAGGAGGGGAAGGCGGTGGTGGGCTCGGAGGTGGCTCGGAGGGTGGGTGTTGCGGAGGGGGAGAGGGCGGCGGCGATGGCGGCGGTGGCGATGGTGCTATCACAACATGCGCGACATATGTGGGCAAGCCCACCAGTGAAACTGAAGGGACACCCAAGATCCGTGCCACCTCCAAACGGAACGCAGTCGCGCTGATCGCAAATATAAGACCCCGTCCAGGTTGTGCGAAGAAGACGCCTGCTTGCTCGACGTCGAATTCCACGAGCCGGAGAGTGACATCGTGGTTGCGCACGATGATGTTCGCCAATCCCAATCCGCCTTGCCCTGTAGGGTCGATGGCCTTGAGGATCGCCTGACGGAGCAAAAGATGTGTGACCACGGGCACCGATGGTGGCGGCGGGAAGGGTGACGGAGGTGGCGGCGGCGGGAAGGGAGGCGGAAGGTATACGACGGTGCTCTGCTGTCGGCGGCGGGGGTGCTGATGCTGATGCCGACTCCTGTGCAAGAGCGTGTGCCAGCGTCCTTGCGAGTGGGCATGCTCTTCCAGTTGTGCCTTGTGGCGAGCCAGCGCTCGGCCCAATCGGCTGCTCGGTGCGCTTGGGAAAGGTGGGAGGGATGGTGCATCCTCTTTGGCTAGGCGGCGTCCAAACCGAGGTGGCCGTGATGGTGGCGGTGGAGACGGCGAGGGCGGCGGTGGAGACGGCGAGGGCGGCGGGGGAGATGGCGGCGGAGGAGACGGTGGTGGAGACGGTGGATGCGGTGGAGGAGACGGTGGAAATGACGGCGGGGGAGACGGCTTCCACGTTGCGTAGGTAAACGCTGCTCTGACCACCTCTATTTTACGCGAACCTGGGCTGAAGGGTGGGGCTGGCGGCGCGGGCGGTGGGGACGGAGGAGGTGGTAACGGTGGAGGTGGAGAAGGATTGGGCGGTGGTGGAGGAGGGGAGGGCGGTGGTGGTGGGGATGGTGGAGGAGGTGATGGTGGCGGCGACGGGGGTGGTGACGGGGGCGGCATGCGGGGCGGCGCTGGCGGCCTGGAGGGTGGTGCTGGAGGGCTTGGCGGCGCTGGCGGTGGCGGCGAGGGTGGCGGCGGTGAGGGCGGCGGTGAAGGAGGCGAGGGTGGCGGCGGCGGCGAAGGTGGATCATCGCACGCGGGGCCTGAGATCACATTGCCACCATCGATGCCTGACCCACTACGCGCGATCCGGCCCCTGAAGCCGGCTTCACTCTTGCACATGCAAGCTCCCGGCGTTACTACACGCCGGCGACTTCCAGACCCCGTGTAAAGCGCCTCGATCAGAGTGAAGTAGGGCGCTCCGCGCGCATCGCATGCAGCCGAGCACAACGTGGAGCTCGTGTTTGCGGGGCTTGGCATCGTGCATGTTTGTACCGGCGTAGTCTTGCAAATGCTGCTAGTATTTGTCATGTTGGTCCAAATCGTGCTGTTTGCGGCTGCTACGGTGCACACAGCACCAGCAGGGCATGTGCTGTTTGCCCTAATATTGCATGTTGTTGTGCTTGCACCCATGGAGTAGCATATTGTGCCGTTTGCACCTGCGTATTCGTAGCCCAGTTCGATGTTCGAAAGGCATGTGTCATAGCTGTACTTCGCACGCGTGTTCGCCCAGTAAGTGTCCCGCTCCTGTTGCGAGAGTTCCACGTTCCACAACCAGGTTTCGCCGACCCTGCCGGGCCCCATGTCGGGCCATCCGAGCGCATACGTTTGCTGCCCAGCACCCGGCGCACGGTTGGTCGTGCCAATCAGGGTCGGCGGTTGAAGCGGCGTCCCTAAGTAAAAGGTTGTAGTTCCGCCCAGGCCGCCATCGTCTTGGCAATCGTCATCTTGAGCGACCGCAATCAGCAGCTGCCATCCTTTGAGGTAGATATCAGCACCGGAATCACTAAAGGGGTTCGTGGTGAGGTTAGTAGCTGCATCGAACACTGTACTGATGGTGCCGAGGCGGAGGTCCTGCCGCACGACTTCCAAGTGGCCTGACGTTACACCATGGTGCAACGAGCGAAGCAGCGTCGTGCCAGTCTTCCGCCAGTCGATCCACGTGGCTGTCGTATAGTGACGACTGCCATAGTTTGCAAGCAGCACGTCGATGTTGCCGTCGGTGTTCAAATCCGCCGCCACGATCGAGTACGTGGGCGCGCTGCCGCCGGGCAGCTCGGTGCTCGTCGGGAAGCTGCCGCCGCCCGCGTTGAGAAGCAGTCGGCTGGGACTGTTATAGTTCCCAAGCAGCACGTCGAGGTCGCCGTCGCCGTCGACGTCCGCCGCCGCGATCGAGTACGTTTGCGCGCTGCCGCTGGGCAGCTCGATGCTCGTCGAAAAGCTGTCGGCGCCCCAGGGCATGGCGCCGGTGTTGAGGAGGACCATGCTGGGACTGCCATCAATCCCAATCAGCACGTCGAGGACGCCGTCGCGGTCCACATCCGCCGCCGCGATCGATCTCGTTTGCAAGCTGCCGCCGGGCAGCTCGACGCTCGTCCAGAAGGTGCCTGTGCCGTCACGTCCTGGACCGCCAGGTCCTGGATTATTGAGTAGCACTTTGCTGGGACTGCCATAGTTCCCAATCAGCACGTCGAGGTCGCCGTCGCGGTCCACATCCGCCGCTGTGATCGATTTCGTGGTCGCGTTGCCGAGAAAGGGCAGCTCGATACTCGACGTCGGGAAGGTGCCGTCGCCCGCGTTGAACAGCACTCGGCTGGGACTGCCATAGTTTCCAAACAACACGTCGGGGTAGCCGTCGTTGTTCAAATCCGCCGCCGCGATCGAGTACGTTTGCGCGTTGCCGATAAAGGGCAGCTTGATGCTCGTCGGGAAGGTGCCGTGACCCGCGTTGATCAGCACTCGGCTGGGGCTGCCATAGTTCCCAAGCAGCACGTCGATGTCGCCGTCGTTGTCCAAATCCACCGCCACGATCGAGTACGTTTGCGCGATGCCGCCGGGCAGCTCGATGCTCGTCGGGAAGGTGCCGTCGCCCGCGTTGATGAGCACTCGGCTGGGACTGTTGTAGTTCCCAAGCAGCACGTCGATGTCGCCGTCGTTGTCCACATCCGCCGCCGCGACCGAGAGAGCGCTCGCGCTGCTTGGTAACTCCATGCTCGTCGGGAAGTTGCCGCCGCCCGCGTTGCGCAGTCCTCGGCTGAACTTATGTTCTTGGCAGTAACTGAGGCGCTCCGTAGCCGCGTACCAGCAGCGGGGATTCTCCATGTTGAAGACACGCACACCTTTGAAGGTATCCACTGCGCAAGAGCTATGCTGGGGGGTCCACAGATTATGATTAGGGCCGACCAGGTTCACGGCGGACCGGCCTGAGGTGCCGCCATCGACCGCTGCGATCAGAGCGAGGATGGGGAGTTTCGTGGGCAAGACGGTGTACGGCAAGTTTTGACAACTGCCCTGCCCGGGTGTGAGGCAACCAGCGGCCGAGGACTGCCCGCAGTAGGTCATGGTTGTCAGCAAGGGCCGTGGCAGCTTGTACATATGCACGAGCGTGCCCTGCGGATTGTTGCAGGTGCACGTCTGGATGTCAATCGTCAAACCACACCGCGCGTCGTCGTACTGTGCTGTTTGGTTCGAAAAGCAGACCTTGCCCGCTGTGGGTGCAGCTCCAACAGGAGCATGCCCGGACTGGAGCCAGCCTGGTAAGGCCACGCTACACCTCTGGGTGCCAGGGTTGCGTGTGAGCATCATGTCGCCGGCTGCACCGCTGAAGCGATACCACCGGGCGCTTGAGACATTTCCGGTCAGGAAGAGATGCGCCTCACCATCGCTAGTTGTGTTGGTGAATCCTCGGGTCACGTGGCGTCTGAAGTTGGTCAGCAGGACCACGTCGCTCCCGTTGGGATCCGGGCAGGACGCGTGGCAGGCAACCGGGGCACCGGGCGGAGGCGGCGATGGTGGTGGGGGCGAAGGTGGTGGGGGGGATGGAGGGGGCGTTGGTGGAGGCGATGGCGGTGGGGGCGATGGAGGGGGCGATGGCGGCGGCGATGGTGGCGGAGGAGATGGCGGCGGCGATGGTGGGGGTGGCGATGGCGGAGGAGATGGCGGCGGCGATGGTGGCGGCGGCGATGGCGGCGGTTTAGGAGGGGGCGATGGCGGCGGAGGCTCACAGGGAGGCGGCGGCGGATAAGGAGGGGGAGATGGTGGCGGAGGTACAGGAGGGGGCAATGGTGGGGGCGATGGTGGTGGAGGAGATGGCGGCGGCGATGGCGGCGGCGAGGGTGGCGGAGGCGAAGGCGGCGGCGATGGAGGGGTCAATGGCGGAGGTGGACTCGGAGGAGATGGAGGTTCGCTTGGTGGTGGCGGGGCGTCGGGCGGAGGCGGCGGGGACGGAGGGGGCTGCGATGGAGGCGGAGGCCTGGGCGGAGGCCTGGGCGGTGGCGAGGGCGGAGGCGAGGGCGGTGGCGAGGGCGGCGGTGGAGACGGCGGTGGAAACGGCGGTGGACAGGGTGGCGTCGGTGGGACAGCAGGCTGCGACGGGGGCGGTGGCGGAGCCTGTCCGGGCTCACAGGGAGGAAAGACCGGCGGTGCGGATGGCGGCGGGATCCCTGGCGGAGCGGCGGGAGGCGTGGAGGGCGGTTCGGATGGTGGGAAAGAAGGTGGAGCGCTCGGTGGATCAGCAGGTGGCGGAGCTGGTGGCAAAGGCGGCACTCTGGGTGGCGGTCGCGAAGGGGGCGGCCGCGGAGGGGGTGGCGAGGGCGGTGGCGAGGGCGGCGGTGGCGAGGGTGGTGGCGAGGGCGGCGGTGAGGGCGGTGGCGGCGGTGGTGGGGGCGAAGGCGGTGGGGGCAATGGGGGGGGTGATGGCGGTGGCGAAGGCGGCGGAGGAGACGGTGGTGGAGAGGGCGGCGGCGAGGGCGGTGGCGACGGTGGCGGTGGCGATGGTGGTGGTGAGGGCGAAGTGCCAGGCACCCAGCACTCCGCGTCCCGATAGCGGGTGCTGTAGGGCATCCTGTTGTACATGGGGCTCCGATAGTAACCAAGTGGGTTCATGGCACCTGGGTCTATCGTGCAGGCTACCAGCTCATATCCGATCCCGTTTTGGAACCACCAGAACAGCTCGGCGAGGAGAATGCAGCTGGAGGAGATGTCGGTGTCTGAATCATACCACTCGTAGCCATAACAGCCGCCTACGCGATTCTTGCAGGCGACCGCACACGCGAATCGGTTCGCATTGCCCTCGGGATCGACCACCTTTTTGCCGTAAAATTCGAAGGGTACGCCCCTTGCGTTTGCGAGGCAGCAAATGTTGTCGCCCATCTTTTGGAAGAAAGGAGCTTGCGGTAGAAGATGGGCGTTCACGGCGAGCGCGAGGAACAGCACGCGGACCGACGGGGGCCGCATCAAGCGCGAGCTGATGCCTGCCATCGCGACGGAGCGCGACGCGTGCGCAAGAACGAGCCGCCGGCAGGTTCGCGTACAGTCGCTGGGAGTTGCGTCGGTCGCAGTTAGAAACTGCCCGTGCCCCTGTACCGGTACGAGTTAATTGGCAGCCTCATTAGCGAGCCGCGAGATACGGGAGCACTGAGGGTGTTTGAGATAACAGACAACAGACAAACAGATCACACGACACACATGACAATTAGCGTAACTAGAGCCTAGACATAAGACAATCACTTCACACCGTTTCCGTTAGGACATCACACAGTAGGAACAAGTCTTGGGTGTGTGAGATCTGCTCACCCGAGCAGCCGTTTCCCACCCACCGACTTGTTGGGATCGACGGGCTTGCCGTCACGGAACTTGTCGGCGGTGAGCATGAGCGCCTCGGCGATGAGCGGGCGAACCTCCTCGGGCCTGAGCAGGATGGTCGGCCGCGGCGGCGGCGCGGCAAAGGAGACCATCTTGGCAAAGTCGCCCACTTGCGCTGCGAGGTCGGTCACGCCGCCCTTGGCGGCGGACGCGTCGGACGGCACGGGGGAGCTTACCATGCGCCGCATCTCCTCCATTTCCTTGTACTTGGCGATCATGTTCTTCGAGCGCTCAAACTCGACCTCATACTCGTCCATCTGCTTCCGGAACGCCGTCTTTCGGCGGCGCAGGCAGCGTGAGAGGGCAAGCAGCTTGCAGTCGAGATCGAGGACGGCAAACCGCGACGAATCGGGAACAGCTGCGCTCGGTGTGCCTCCCTTAGCGTCTTTGGCCTTGGCGTCTTTTGCCTTGCCTTTGCCCTTGGTGTCGTCGTCACCTTCGCCGGCCGCCACCTCCGCATCCGCCCCCTCGTCGCCGCCCTCTTCGGCCTCGGCCTCGCCCTCGGCCTTGGCCTTCGCCTGCCGCTTTGCGTCGCGCTGGCCCGCACGATTTTGTGTGTTGGCCTTCTCGAGCAAGAGCTTGGATATCTTCTTGGTCCACTGCTTGTGCTCGTCGGCCGTCAGATGCATGTCGGCCGAGCGCTTCGCGCGCAGCAGCTTGTCGAACTGGAGCACAAACAGCCCCAGCTGTGCCGCGATGATGGTCGCGTACCGGCGCCACTTTCGCTGCACCTTGATAACCTTGTGCACAAAGCTGTGCACGGTGCGCTGCATCTTGGACTTGCCCGTCACGACGCTCATGAACTCCTGAATCATGTCGGCCGAGCGCCTCTTCTTGCGCAGCTTCCACTCGAAGGCGAAGCGCATGACGTTGTTGCGCAGCACCTGCACCGACTTGTTGAGCAGCAGCAGCTGCTTGCGCATTTGCTTCGCCGCGTGCTTGCGCTGGATGAGTCGCGCCGCCCGGTCGACGAAATTATCTTCGCCGCGCGAGTTGCGGTCCCACACAAGTAAGTCGAGCTGGAGGTTTGCGCGGCTGCACAGGGCGAGTACCATGAGCCAGCGCTTGCGTCGCTCCTGCTCGAGATGGCGCTCAATCAGTGGCAAACAGTGGCAATCAGTGGCAATCAGCGCTTGCGTCGCTCCTGCTCGAGATGGCGCTCAATCAGTGGCAATCAGTGGCAATCAGTGACAATTGACGAGACTCACCTGCTCGAGAGCGAGCGCCGCCGCACGCGCGGCGGGAGGCAAGTGCGCCAGGTGATCCGGCGCCCCATCGGTGCCACCCTCTGCCTTTTTCGTGAACCGACCATTGAGGATTAAATCGCGAGCGGCGAGGCGCCGTATTGAATGAGAGAGCCATGCTTGGTTGCGCTCGCTCGCGATCAGCTCCCGCTCGCGCTCCTGCTCGGCGACGAGATCAATTAGAGGCACTCAGAAGCCATCAGAGGCAATCACGCTCGATTTGGTTCGCTCCCGCTCGCGCTCCTGCTCTGCAAGACGACCCTGGACCTGGAGCACCTTGCCCGCCCATTCGCGCGATGCGTCGCCTCGGTGGTACAGGATGTCGGACATGCTGAGCGACCTAGTGAGCTTACGATTCTCGAGCACATAGTCCACCACCTGATGATGGAGGCCATCAGGCATCATCACTGGCCATCAGTGAACATCAAGAGGCAATCGAGCACAAAGTCCACTACCTGTCCGAGCCCATCCGCTCGCTGCTGCTTGTACATCGTGACACGATTCTCGAGCTCGAGACGCGCGGCATCGTCCGATCGGAGCTCAAGCAGCCGCGCCTCGACGCGGCCGCTTATGCTGCGGCTCTGACGGAGCTTCTTCTGCTGCTCGACGATCGCCTTGTCCGCCTCGCGCCTCGCTTCTTCTTGTCGCCGCGCTTCCTCCTCCGCCTCCTTTTTCTTGTCGCCTCCAACGCTGGCATGCTTGTTTGTGGATTCGAGCATCGCACGGCGCTCGTTGTTGAGTCGCGCGATGTCGAGCACCGCCGCATCACATGCATTGGCGCGCGCCTTGCGCTGGCGCTCGAATTCGAACGAGAAGTAGTCCACGACCTCCACGTCCTTCTTTCCCGTGCTACTCATCGACTCCAACATGCTCGACTTCTCCGAGAGGTTGAGGTACTTTTGGCACTCGGCGCCGAGCAGGTTATACGCGCCGACGAGCCCGGAGAGTGACGAATTGCTCTGCGAGGCGGGCAGCTTGAAGTCGAGGCGCGTCGGGACCGTTCCCTTGGGCGTGGGCAGACGTGACAGGCGAATTCCATGGACCGTCGACGCCCGCTGCAGCTGCTGCATTGGCAGCAGCGGCACCTCGTGCTGTAGCAAGGCGGCTGCGCTCTCAGATGTCCTTATTGGCGGCAGCTGGCCCGCGGGTTGGAGCGCCGCCGGAGCGGCGGCCGTGCCGCCTTTCGCACCACCGGCGGTGGCTGAGCGCGGAAGCGGCGGTGGCTGCGGGCGGAGCGAGCTGTCAGCTGTGTAGCTCTCATCCCTGTGCCGGGTGACCTCGACTGGTGAGATATCGTTGCTCAGCGACAGCAATGACTGCGAATGCGTGAGTGACCCGCACTGCCCGGGAGATGCTCCCACCATGGAACCGGCTGTGTCGCTCAAATTTTGTGGACTTTTTTGACGCGCTTCAAAATATTATTCGGATACAATGTAGAGGGGAGAGCGTCGCGTTATACTCTGCTATCTCGCGTCCTGATGGGCGACTGTGGTCACATTCTGAACATGCTGCTGCCTTCACGCGTCTTCCTCGTGTTCGCGGCGGCGCACACATCATTGGGTCTGAACGTGAACGCGCGCTTCGACGAGCTCGCGACTCGGTACGGTGTGCACTCTCGCGTGCGGCTAGCCACGCCGCCCGGCAAGGAGCGGGGGCTGTTCACAACGTCCGCCATCAAGGCTGGTGAACCGGTGCTCGCGGTGCCCTTTGAGCTGTGCCTGGTCTGCCGCGCAGAGCCGGGCGATATCAAGTCGCCATGGGATGCGCCACATCAGGAAGCCCGTGATACGCTGCTCGCACGGCAGCTCTTGCAGGCGCTCTTTGCGGAGGAGGCAGCAGAGGGCGAGGATCCGAGCGCACCGGACGAGCTACGCGAGTTCTGGCAGGAGTGGTCGGTCATGTTGCCCGAATTGCACACGCTCGCGCATCCGATCACACTTTCAGAGGAGTCGTGCCGCGGCCTGCACGACTCGCAGCTGTCGCACGCCGCCAAGCTGCAGCAGCGGCGCGTGGACGCCGTGCTCGCGGGCTTGCCCAAGGTGATTGGCGACTCGGGCGTGGACGCGCGCAACGCGCTCGAGGCCGAGGCAGCAGCGCTGCGCCGATGGGCCGTGGCGCTGTGCAGCAGCCGGCCATTCTCCCTGCCGTACGAGAGCGCCCGTGAGGACGACGAAGAGAGCTCATCAGAGGCGCAGCAGCAGCTCGCGGCCTTTGTGCCGTTTATCGACATGGCCAACCACGACGCGGAGCCCAATTGCTACGTGCAGGTGATGGCTCCTGATGCGCCTCTGATGAGTCCTGATTGCTCATGATGAGCCTCTGATGAGCCCTTGATGGCTCTTGATGCGCCTCTGATGAGCCCTTGATGGCTCCTGATGCGCCTCTGATGAGTCCACACGCTACGTGCAGGGTCGCGGAGAGGGTGTGCGTGGTGGTGAGGGCGAAGGCGCAGCTCGCGGTGGCGCGGCACCCGCCACCAGCGGTCGCATCGAGGGGTCTGCGATGAGGAGCCCTGTCGAGGAGCTCTCTCATGGGCTGTCTGCTGTCGGGCTCGTCGCGAGCCGCGACCTCGCGCCTGGCGAGGAGGTGCTCATCTCGTATTTCGTCGGGCTGCCGAACGCGCACGTATTCGCCCGCTTTGGGTTCGTCGACGCGCGTCCCAACCGGCACGACCGAATCCTCCACTTGCCGCCGACTCTTGCGCCGCTGAGCGCTGCGGCCGTGCGTCAGACGACGGCGGCGTGCAAGGGGCGATGGGCGGCGGCGGGCCCCCTGTTGGAGGCTGCGCTGCTCTCACTCCCGCTCTCGCGCGAGCCGAGCCGCGGCGCGGCCGCCGAGGTCTCCGCGGCCGCTGGCATCCGTGCGTGGCTCGAGCAGACTGGCGCGTGCGAGTTTGTGACGAGCCTCGAGGAGGACGAGACGCGGATGCGCGAGCGCGCGTCGCGCCGTCCTGGGCGCGATGATTTGCGGCGTGGGGCAGCTGCGCGCACCGACGGTGGCGACGACGACGATGCCGATGCCGATGCCGATGCCCAGTACGGCCTCGAGGACGCGCTCCTAGCCTACCGCGTGCAGCGCAAGCGCTTGTGGGCGACGACGCTCGACGTGCTAACGGCGCACCAGGAGGTGCATGGTGGCGGCGCAGCGGCGGCGGCGGTGGGTGCTGCGCTTCCTAGACCGTAGGTCACACTCAGGCGAGTGCCTCTCGTCAACCTGGTTTCCCGGTTTCAGGATGATCAGGGTGGGTCATCGTCAGTGAGGAACGTCAGCGGTCAACGTTTAAGCGTCAGGCTGTATCTGCATATAAGCTCTCAGACTGAGTCACCGGGCCGGGGGCCGGCGGGCCGCTTCAGTATTCAATTTTCTGCCCACAACAACGCGTTCACGGTCGTTTTCACGCCGGCATTCGCCCTGGAGCTTTTTGAAAAAAACAGAGAGGTGCTCCTTCATGGAGGTGCTCTCTGAGATGCCGCCGCCACACACGTTCCCACCCTCGCGCATGGAGAGAGAGACACGCAGCATGGCGAAGCCGACACCTGCAGCCCGTAAGCCGCTGGGTGCTGTCGACTCCAACATCAAGCCTATGGACACTGCCAGCGATGCCATGAAGAACCTCTTCAAAGCCGTCGCAGAGGGCATCGCTGGCATGGCAGCGGGCTTGTCGGAGGTGCCGGTGAAGGCGGCTGAGACGGTGAGGCAGACGATTGACGCTGCCGCTGAGAAAATGGGCGTGCCCACGCCCATCCCCGAGGAGGCGCCCGAGGCGCCCGCGGGCGCGCCGCCGATGCCACCTCCGGCAGCGCCTAGTATGAAAGCTGCTGCAGGCGCGCCGACCGCGGCGAAGGCGGATGCCAAGTCCAAGGCGGCCGCGCCACAGAACCCAGCGCAGAAAGCCGAGGCGGCTCGCAAGGCGGAGGAGGCACGCAAGAAAAAGGAGCAGGCCGACATTCGCGAGCAGTGGGAGAGAAAGCGGAAGGCTGAGGAGGAGAAGGCGGCAGCGGCCAAGAAGGCGGCGGCCGAGGAGGCCGCCGAACGCCAGAAGAAACGGCAGGAGGCGGAGGCCGCGGCGGCCAAGGAGAAGGCCAGCACTAAGCCGCCACCTACCGGCGGGGCTGGCGCCAAACCTGCCCCGAAGCCCGGCGCCAAGCCGACCGGCGCCAAGCCTGCCGGCGCCGCCGGCGCCAAGCCGGCGGGTGCGGGACCGAAGCCTGCTGGTGCGGGCGCAGGCCCCAAACCCGCGCCGAAGCCTGCCGCCAAGCCCGCCGCCGCCAAGCCTGCCGCCAAGAAGGCCCTGACCAAGAAGGAACGGGCGATGGCAGAGCTGGCGAAGGTCGAGGAACATCTCAAAAAGGGCGACGTACAAATGGCGAAGCAGGAGCTTGCCAAGGTGAGGCAGCTCGCGAACGACAACCCCGACCTGGTCGCGAACGGGCTGACCGAAGAGGCGCTCACGCAGATGCAGCAGACGATCGACACGATGCCCGACGCCGCGGTGCACGTGCTCAAGTATGCCTTCAAAAGCCCCTCCCCGCACATGCAAGTGCTCAAGCCGGCGTGGTATCGTTGACGAAACTCCCGCTCTCTTCTCCCCACAGGTATGCCTTCAAAAGCCCCTTTACGGCCATCGGTATTCCACGCGTGGCCGCTGCGCGCGTGCTCAACACGGTCAACAAGCGCGAGATGCTCAAAAAGTTTCGCAAGCTTGCGGTCCAGCTCCACCCCGACAAGTGTGAACACCCGATCGCGCTACCCGCTATGCAAGCCCTCAACGCCGCCTACGACAAGACGCAGTGGGTGAATGGAGTCGACCCTAACAAGCCGAAGCCGACAAAGACGCCGCCCAAGGCGGGACCGAAGAAGAAGTAAGCGCGCGGCGCTCTCGCGCGCCGGATGGCGTACGCGCCGGCCACATGTGGGGCGACAATGTCTAGCAGTGAGGGCGTGTGCGCCGGTAGGATCCGATTCCCTTCCCGTCGCGGCACCGCCACTCCGATTCAACACCATAACGTTCCCGTGCTGTGTCAAAATTGTGGTTAATTATGTGGCTTGTGCCTTGTGGTTGTGCGAGCAGTGGCATCATCCATTAATTTCAGGGCCTAAATCAAGTGATTTACATTACTTATTACTTATTACAATAGTACTTACATTTCAGTCAATATCGCCAAAATTTTCGCGCCTGCGGCGGGTTAAGGGGCAACATGATTACCCCTTCCAGAACGCGCGCCCCCGTCGGCGCGCGACTCGTGGTACCTACCCATTGAGGGGGGTAGAATCTCGGGGGGGGGACACGTTCTGTAACTTTGGCGCTCCGTCGGGCGCTCCTCGTCTTGGTTTGCCACGTCCGCGGCGGAGTGCCCTGGCCACTCCTCGCTCGCTCGCGTCGGTTGGGGCTTGCTTCGGGAGCACATTGCGGGGCGCCATGGCCAGGAGCTGGCTTCCCATTTGGCTCGCTTCGCTGATTAGCGTCCTCGCGCAGCTGACTGGTGACGCCGAAAAGGCTGCACTGGTGGGGGCCGCAGAAAAGGCTGCGCGTGACAAGGCAGCGTCTGCAGCAATAGCGGCAGCGGCGGCGGCGGCGGCTGCAAGCCGAGCAGAGGAGCTTTCGCGGCTGCACGAGCTGACATCGCCTAAATTGAAGGCTCAGGAGGCGGCGTTTGCTGCCAGGAGAGCCCAGGAGGCGATGGCGCAGCAAGCCCAGCCGATGGCCTCATCAATCCCCATGACACCTCCGATTCCAGGCATGCCGACGATGCCCACTGCCGCGGCCCATGGGCCGGTGCAAGCGCAGGAGCAGTTGACAGCGGAGAGGGAGGAGATTGATCGGATGGCGAAGGAGAAGGCGGAGGCTGATCGATTGGCAGCAGAGCAGGTAGCGGAGGAGCAGTTGGCAGCAGAGAAGGCGGAGGCTGATCGATTGGCAGCAGAGAAGGTGGCGGAGGAGCGGTTCGCAGTGGCGGCGGCGGAGGCGGAGCGGTACGTGGCGGAGAAGGCGGAGGCGGAGAGGGCGGAGGCGGAGAGGGCGGAGGCAGAAAGGGCGGAGGCGGAGAGGGCTGAGGCAGAAAGAGTGGCAGCGGCGGAGGCGGAGAGGGCGGACGCGGAGAGGGCGGACGCGGAGAGGGCGGAGGCAGAAAGGGTGGCAGCCGCGGAGGTGGAGCGGTTTGCGGCGGAGAG
>ENA-UOXK01001214-UOXK01001214.1-mixed-culture-metagenome-genome-assembly--contig:-NODE-1214-length-18718-cov-36.062316_pt1 | contig 18718 bp, 13 predicted proteins | sample MGYA00238160_ERZ761638 | MGnify/ENA primary metagenome ERZ761638 (study PRJEB28912, sample SAMN08777098) | mixed culture metagenome | isolation source: Freshwater growth medium | place: USA...
CGGACCTCCTAAGCGGCATGCAAGGGTCCCTGGAGCCAAGGGCTCCCGTTCCCATCAACGCATGAAGCGGTCATGTTGCCATGCGCGGCGCGGTGCAGCGAGCACATTGCCGTCCGTACGCCGCCCGATTTTAGTATGTGAGACCACCCACTGATCTAAATTGCACGTGGCTCTCGCCGCCGATGCACATGCATGTAACTGGCCGGATATGTGAGTCGGGTAACGGACAGCAGTAACGGCCGGTCTGCTCGTCTTCTGCTCTTCTCTACACTACACGCATGTAGTTCGAGAGCTGGCCTCACAGGGCCCCCGAGCTCTCAGTCCCGCGATTGCTGCGCGAGCCGCGTGATCCGGTAACCGCCATGCCGCTCATGCCTCGCTCGCGTCCGGGAAACTACGACCCGACACGCTCGCCGAACTGCACCTCGCCGAGCTCTGCGACATCACATAGCCTCTGCGCACTGAGCCCGGCTTGGCATCCTGCCACGTTGCCACGTAACATATCCATATTCATGGACCAAGGCGTGGTTTACAACGGCAATATTGCACGACTTCGATCGCTGCGGCACTCTCGTCGCAATCCCCTCGTCGTCGCAGCGTTCGGGGCCTCAATGACGGCCGAGCATGGTGGCCGAGCTCGCCATTTGCACGGCTGCAGATGTGCGCATCCGGGCTGGCTGCTGCCCATAATCGGGTTGCTCGAGCAGACCTTCACGCAGAGACAAATACGCCTGATCAACGCGGGCCGATCGGGTCACACGCTCGCGGGATATTTGCAATGCTTCGCAAGCCGTGTGCCAGTCGATCTTTCCTTGGTGATCATCGAGGCCAGTTCTGTGCCGCAGCAGCCACATATCGCCGAAGCGCTCATTCGATGGCTGCTCGCTCTGCCGAGTGTACCAGCCGTTCTGCTCCTGCATCTGCCGACGTTCATACGCGTCGAACTGCCTGGCCATTCACGCCCGAAGTACTTGTGGAGCAGCGAGCACAATGAGGCTGCTCTTACAGCCATAGCGCGGCATTATGAGCTCCCAGTCCTCTCGGCCTACGCTGCCCTCTTCAGCACGAACGGGCGCTCGGTGACGAGAGAGGGCGCCACAGAAGAGAACACGGGCGCGCTGCTCTGGCCAGGCAGTGCGACGCGTGATGGAACCCATCCCAGGGACAGCGACCAAGGCCTCCGATACCAGGCATTGGTTGCTGCCCTCGTCAACCGTTTCTTGTTCGCCACCCTTCGGGACGACAACAATCATCATCGTTCTCAAATGCATGGGCGAGGGCGACTAAGAGGGCAGCGAGCACGCTGCGTGGAGCTGCCGACGCCCCTTCACGAGCAGACGCCCTCGTGGTTGCCATCCCTGGAGCGATGCTTCACATTCGAGCCTCCTGGTCCTGCTCACGCACCCGGGTCTCTACGTCATGGGATGGGTGCCTCGAGCCCACGCGCGACGACCTTTCTCTCGAGCGTATCTCTGCTTCCCGGTTCCCACGGCTGGGCGTTCACGAAATTTGATAACGCCACGCACGCCGACGGGCGCGGACGGGGTGGAGCCTTGCAAGAGGCAGCAGCTCCACTGGTGCAAGCGAACCAGGCGAACGCGACTACAGAAGTGGCATGCAGCTCCGCGGCATGCATGCTGCGCCGGGCCCTGCTCCCTCAACGGTTAGTACTGCGTCGTGGCTCCAGGCAGGGGCTGCCGTTGGCGGTCAAGCCTAAGCCTGGCCTCACTGCCTTCCATGATGGCAGCGTCGCTCTTCTCCGCCTCGCCTCGCCTTTACCTGCGTCCTCAAATATGACGCCGTCATCGCCTCATGCGGCGCCGTACAGCCCCAGTGTCAGAGGGGCACTCGTGCTCACGCATCTGGAATCATACGAAGGCATGGGCATGGCGGCTGTGCAGTGCTTGCACGGGTGCGAGTGCGCCTCACTCATCCTCGACGCGCATCACAGCAGGCGGTCATCCATCTTCGTGGCCGCTCGCCTCGATCTCTTACTGACGGCGCCCGTGTGTGTGATTTCGGTCACCGTCGTAAACGCCTCGAATTCAGCTGGCAACGGGCACAAGTTCAAGATTGGCGAGCTCACGCTCAGCGCGCAGCTCGGGACGCAACGGGACCGCGCGGCCAACCGCGGCCGATGGGGGGTGGGTGTAATCGCTAACGCTATAGTGGGAGGGTCGTGTCGACGCCCGTTTTTTTCAATTATTTGAGGCTGATGATCGCGAATGAGTTGAAGCTGGCTGAGTGCCAAGTTAACCGAGGCAACCAACTATTTGAGTTAACTCGCCCGCTTTCATCAATTCGCACGCAGGACGACACACGTGCGCTATCGCCTCATCGTTCTCGAACCTAGCCATGATGCGCGCCGCCTCGGAGGTTTAGCAGTGCAATCGCCGCGGCCGTGGCCCCGACGATTGCTGTCGTTGTTATGCTCTGTTCATCCAGGGGCGGAAGCCCAATCTCGCTCATCTCCGTATCGTACGAGTAGTCACTCATTGCGTCGCTCATGGAATCGCTCATAGTTGAGTCGCTCATAGCGTCGCTCATTGAGAGGTCGAGGAGATTGGTGGCTCCCTGGACATAGGCTGCAGCAGTGCGCTGTAGCGACTCGCGCATCATGGTCGCCAGCACGGGAAAAGGGCCCATGAGCAGCGCAACGTTCTGTGGGTTGTTGTAGATCTGCGGCATGTTCATGAGCTGCGCACCAGCCGGCGCCTGCATCTGGAGGGTTCCATGCCGACGAAGTGCTGGCTGCGTCGATGAAGCGAGGAGTAGCAGGGCTGCAGTGTCGACCAGCATTAATGAGGCTCGAAGACGCCACCTTGGAGTATAATTGGTGCTCGCCTTCCGGACGCCGAGACCGAGACGAGATACATGTAGAAATTCATGGATAGTGGAGTGACAGTGGAAGGAAAATTCATCAAAAAAATACAGAGATCGGCAACGGTGGTTGTGTGGTTTCGAGATTGGGGAAGGAGGTCTGGCCGTTACATCCCTTTTTTCTAAAACGGGTCAGAGCGCTTGCGTTCTTCAATTGACGGACGCCCGACGATTGGCTCTGCCCGACGACGCAACCAAACCCATCGCACTTCTCATGGCCGCCATCGCTCGTCGTCCACTCGGCCTATCCACGCACGGCAATCTCCTCTCCTCCCGCAGTGCCACCTCCAACCTCTCGTCGTCTCGCAGCGACGCCCTCAAGCCGGGCAAGACACTCGGCAAGGCGGCCAAGGCGACGAAGAAGAAGGCCGCCGCTGCCAATAAGGCCAAGGCGGCCAAGGTCGCCAAGCAGAGAGCCATCGACGAGAACACTGAAAATGTGCCGCCTTGGAAGCCTAAGCTCAACATCACGCTTGAAGACCTCGAGCGCACCAACATCTACAAGCACATCCCGCGCCCGCTGTCCTCTCGCCGCGTCTCCTTTGGATCCGCAGCCGATGGGCGCCCTATCCACCTCTCGACGAGCACGGCAATGGTGCTGGCATCCATCGCCGAGGAGAACGAGGGCGAGGAGGCTGAGGGTACCATGGCACCCGAGGCGCCCGACTATGAGGCCCTCAAGAAGGCGCGCCGCGAACGCGCAGTTGCCGCCCGCGCTGCGCGGATGGCCGCAGAGGCGACGGGGCCGCGGCGCATCCCAACAGGCGAGGACTGTCCGGCGGGTCTGGTTGCTCGCAATGCACTACTCGGCGATTCGCTTGCGGCCCGCATGGCCGCACGCCGCAAAGACAAGCAGAATGCTCGCCTGCAGGCTGCCAAGGTGACAACGCTGCTCGAGGGCGTCAGCGGTGCGGCGGGATCCGCGCATGGGTTCACGGATGATCTGGAGCGCATGCGGGTCGAACGCGAGCGGCGCGTGAAATCGCTCTTCTCACAGCTCGAGCAGCTGGGTGCTGGGATGCCGGTTCACCCGAGGAAGCCACTTTTGGCGCTCACCTACAGACCGACGAGCAACAGTGGTGCCAACAGGAGCAGCTCGTCGACGGCGCTGACAGTCTATCAGAATGAACCGCTTCTCGACGGTCTGCCGGCAGCGACTCTCGTGTCGCTGCTTCGCGGTGAGGGTGCGCGTCGCATGGCCCCTATCGCACGACAGTGGCTCGCGCAGGGAGGCTCCGCCGACAAGGTCAAAAGTGTCCTCGAGCGTGCGCCTGAGCAGTACCGCGGCCCGCTGGTTGCGGTGCTCTCGCGACTGCTGTCTGAGGAGGAGACGCCCGAGGACGACGTGCGTATCACGCTGCTCGGCTGCGAAGCAATGCTCAACCATGGCGGCAAACAGGCCAACAACGAGGAGCGCCCACTCCCTAGGCCCATCACGATGCTGCCCTCATCGCCCCTCGAGGTATGGGAGGCGGACGCCGACGGCAGCTTCACTCTTCGCGTCTGAGCGGTCGGAGTGAGGCTCGCGGCGTGATGGGATATCAAGGACTTTCCACCTGTGCAAGCCTCTGGTGGGCTCGGCAGACGTAGCCACGGCTCACGCAGCGCCGCCCCACTTTATGGTGAATGAGTGGCTGGTGGTGGTGGAGAGCGTAAGCACGGGGATGTGGCATGCTTTCATGCAGTGAGGTGCGATGCGTGCTCATCGAACATCGAACATTGCGCGAGGCCTCGCTGACGCAGGGACTTGGAGACCCGGTGTCGCGGCCCCGCAAGATCGAAGATGAAGATCAAAGCATGCACTGGTTCGAACGTTCGGGTTGATTATGTGCGTGGCTTGTGCGAGGCCGGAGGCGGCAGGCGCGCGTGAGGCGCGCGGCCAGTAAAGAGCAAAGATGAATGCTTGCGATCGGATCAGGTATCACAGTTTCGCCTTTCGCGCGACGCCGGGAACCCGGGATTCGGTTGTAACTTGTACGATAACACGGTTCGCTCCGCCCCGGCGCCCCGCTGCGCGGTACCCGTGCGGTACCGCTACCCGGGGGCCTACAAGTACGACGGGTTTTCTTACGGGTATCAGTGGAGGTAGCTTCGAGAGGTAGAGCTAGAGCTACTTGCGTTGTTAGCTACGCTCGACGACGTGCCCCGGAGCGGAGTGTCATGACGTGTTGACGTCGCTCCGCGCATCCCGCACACAGATCACAGTCAGCGCCCCACGCCCCCGCCCGACGACGCCCCGACCCCCGTACACACGCATGGGGCACGGAGCTACACGCAGCCCACACTTTCACACGTCCGTCGTCTAAAGTCTCACAACGGTGGCCGTAATGAAATGACATCCCGTCTCATTTCTCATTTCTCGTTAGCACGCCGTGCATCGCTGCCCGCCGCCAGTCCGCATGGCCTTCACTTGTAGCCTCCTCGTCCCGCTGTGCATCCATGCGACGTGACTCCCACTCCTGAGACCTGACAGTCTCCTGAGAAGACGGCGCCAGCAAATGTCTCACTCACGAGTGGGGACGAGTGTGGTACGAGAGGGGCACCTCGCTCGCAGTCCAATAACCTTCGGGCGATTTCTACTTCGCCTGCGCCGCCGCCTTAGCGGCGATGGCGGCTGTGTTCAGCTCCATGTCGAACCCATCCCTCGACTGATTCAAGGTCTCATCCAAAGAGCTGTTGAAGGTGCTCCTGATTTTGAAGACCGGGTTTGTGCGTGCACGCGACCTCGAGCGCAGCTTCAGGATACCGTACACGAGAGCCGGCGAGACGAGCAGAAGTATGACGACCCCAACTCCACCCCAAACTCCAGCGCTGGAGCCACTACCGATGCCACTGCCACTGCCGCTGTCACTGCCACTCGGCGGCGACGGCTCCGCATAACTCGGGAACGATACGTCGGCACCGGGTGGGATCTGATGAGGAAACGCCGTGCGCCCAGCGCACTGGTTCACCGTGTCACACGCGAAGGCGAACTCCGGGATGGCTGCCCCCCCCCTCCGCAGTCCGAAGTTGCACTGCGGCGTGCAAAACTCCGAACATGGGCGTCCTGTGGTGTCGGTGCCATCATGGGCGACACTGCTGTTGGTGCACGCGTAGTTTGCGCAGCGGCTGATGCACTCCTGGGCTGAGTCGTGGGTGCACATGTAGGTAGGGGGGTAGGGAAGGCCCTGAAGGAGCCCCGTCGACAGTGCGTTGCAAGCGGGTGCCGTGCAGAGCCTCAACGTACTCGCATGGGACTCCGCGACCTGCGCGTACGTCGTCGCATTGGCACCGGGCATGTTCAAGCTTGCCCGAATCATCAGGACGCTCGCGTACTCTCCCAACAGGTCGATGCCACTCTCGCAGAGGCACGTTCCAACCAGAGGCTCGACCTGGTCGACGGAGAATGGCGGCGAACACTGGGGGTGGGGACATTGGCTCCCGCACTGCGCACGCGAGGCGCAATTGCCCACACAGCCGTCGATCGTAACTGGATTCGAGCACCCGGAGTTGCCATCAATCTGAGCGCCAGGGTACATGAGATCGTGGAGTGTGATCGCGACGAATTTCGAGAGCACCGGCCGGCACACATTACCGCACATGTTGCCTGCCGCAAGGAGGCCCGGAATGAGGGGAAAGATGATCGTGAAGAAGGCGCTGCTCTCCCCCGGCCGGGGCAGACCCGTGGGTGGCGCCGGGAGCGCCCCCTCGGGCAAGAGGCTCACGACGGTGGTCCAGTCGACTTCGCACATGCAATTCACAGCGGCTTCCGAGGACTGCACCATGTGTGCTAGCACGACTTGGCCTAATTCTTCAGTACCAGGAGACGGCTCCGATGGAAGCCCCGCCAAGGCTGAAAGGAAGAAAGGATCCAAGGATGGGAGCGCCTCAAAGAACCGCGTCATCGCAAGCTTGCACTGCGTCGAGCACAAATGGGCCGGGCTCATCAGGATGGGGATGGCGGGATAGAACATCGCTCGCGGAATTACAGAGTTGTTCAGCGCCGCCGCAATGATCGGTCCAACAATATGGTCGGTCATGAGCTGCCTGTTCGCGCAGGCGCAGGTAAACATAATGTCGAAAGGAATGGCGTGCATTTGCGCATCGGTAAGATTTTGCGACTGTTGGAATTGAAGCTTGAGGTTTGGCAAAATCTGGGTCACGACAATCTCTCTTCCCAGAGTGGAGCAAGCACAATTTGTCAAAGCCGTGTTGCTTGCCAAAGCCGTATAGTCCATCGGGGCGCCCCCACCTCCCGTGAGTAGTCCTTGTATGAGTCCCAAACAATGGGTATCGATAGTAGGAATCAAGAGTTCGCGGCCATGTGAATGCTCGTTCCGCGCCAATTGCAGCTCATGCGTGAAGCTCCCTGCTGCGGAGAGGAGCAGCGAAAGGGCAAAGGCCATCATTTCTCCGCGGGGAATCGTTGATGAAAAACTGCGAACGAAACTTGGTCGGCGGCTCCGATCCACAAAAACACCGGCGCGCCGGGATGCGTCCCGTTCCCAACTTGCCGCCCGCCACCGCGCGGTATGCCAAGGCGTTAATGTGTGTGAGGTGTGTTTTCTCTATGATTTCTGCATTTCTCTGGAAGACACCTAGACACGGAACGCCCGGTACGTCGGAACGTCCCGTGTCCTGCTCCGGCTCCCCCCGGTGTTTTTGAAACGGGCACATTCACACTCGCGGCTCACACAGGCGGCGCAAGTTCGAAAAAGTTCGAAGATACGGTTCCGACAAAGTTGACGTTCTCGCATCTCCCGAGGGCGAGGCCGTATGCGTTCGGCCCGAAACCATTCGCGGCGGCCGTCCGCGCGTTATATTTCGTTGGTATTTGATTCACATCGTAGATCTCGAGAATTGTCTTATACGGCGTCTCTATACACTACCCGGTCTCGGTCTATTGAAATTTGCTATTCATATCAATGGCACCGACCCCGCCGCATGGACGCTAATTGATCGGCAGTTCGCGTCGCGCTGGTGTGACAGCGACGGCAACAGGTTGTTCAACAGGGAGGCCGTCTCATCTTCCGCCGCTCGTTGCCGTTCGGCCACAGCGGAGGAGATCGCCGTCTGACTTGGTGGCGGTAGGCCCAGCCGGAGCAAGCGTGCACGCGTGGAGCTGCAAGCCGGCGCCTCCACTGCCGCATCCCGGCCGTACTCCCACCGAAACGAGGCTGTGGCGGCGGCGGCGGCAGCAGCGGCAGCAGCAGCGTGATCGACCGCACCACTGCTCGCGCGGTCGGTCCCGTCGGTGGCTCGGTCGTGGACGCTCGCTGTGGGCCCCTCCACACCCACTGACGGGCGACTGCGGCCAGTCGCACTGCTCGAGGCGCCCCGCGCACAACCCGTTCCCACAAGACTGAAAATGGACGAGCCACGGTGGCGGCTGCGAGACGCCGTGCCCGCGCCACCATCGGGTTCCTCGGCAAGCGAGTCGCGGCGCGAGGAGCTCGTCCACTCGGCCGGTGATCGTCGGTTGGGCGCCGTATTGGGCGCATCCGGGTCGATCTCCCATGGCACGCCCTCGGCCTCGATCTCAGTCCTCGGTCGTGGGCGGGCGAGCGGCCGCAGAATCTGACGCTTCTCCTCCTCACTGAATGAAAACATGCCCGACTCGACTTTGCTCGGCACCTCGAAACGTCGCAGCGAGCGCACCGTCGTAAAGTAGATGGCGAGCAAGAAGCCACACGCCGTGAGCGAGACCCCCCAGCGCGCGAGCACGTGCTCGCGTGTGAGCGACCACATGACCACGGCGAAGAAGAAGGCAACCAGCGCGCATGTAAACAGGAAGAGCACGTACTGATACTCCTGGATGACGAGCTCTATCGCGCGCCCCAGAGAGCCATCTGGCCCTCGGAGAGCAAGGTTGGGTGCCAAGAAGGTGATGAGCATGGAGCCCCAGAGCGCGAAGAGCGAGAAGCCGGTCGCGCAGAGCAGACAAATCGGGTACGTGGTGTCTGCACACACGAATTCGGATGGATCGCACACGTCCCTCATGCGACTGTGCGATACATACTTCGTGAAGAGCATCGCGTCGAATGAAATGCCCGCGAGCAGCGCGGAGAGGGTAGCAAGTTGATTGCAATTCTTGATAAAGAATTTCAGCTCACGATGACTGACGGCGAGCATGGCCACGCGAGTCGAGGTCTCGAGCTCGCCGCGACCGGCTTTGAGCATGATCAACACTCGTGGACCGCCATGAAAACCACACTCGAAATGAAGGTGTCATTAGTGTGTCATTCGATGCGGTATCCCGAAACCGGGGGATACCAAACACACGCTAAAGTAGCTGTGTGCATATTTGCGCCCGCGACGACGCGTCGGACCTGAACAGACGACAATGCGTCACCGTCAAACCTCACTGGGCTCGGAAGATGGTGTGTGGGCCCAGAATCCCACCAGCGCTTGCAGCTCGCCTTAATCTCTATCGCGAGGACGAGAACGCCGCTGCCGAGCTGGCAATGAGAGTGCAGGAGTATCAGAGAGCACGCTGGGAGAGCAAGCGGTGGACATTATCGCCCAGAGAGAAGGTGATGGGCTCAGCTAGTCCTCGCGTGGCGAGGGCGAGCATCACCACAGGGAGCGCCAGTGCCGACGGCGGCGGCGAGGACGGCGCGCCGCCACCCAGCAGGGGCACCAGCCGTGGCGCCAATGCCACTCCATCACGCGAAGGGACGCCACGCACGGGAGCGCTCTCTGGCCGTCGCCATGCACTCGCACTCACAGTGGACCCATCCATTGAGCCGATACCAGTGCCCGGCCCGCTGCCACCTGTGCCAGACAGCCCGTCCGCTCCCCTGATCGAGAGAGCGCGCGGCTGGAGCCCTCGAGCGTTGGACCCGCTCCAAAAGGGGGATGGCCCATCGACAGAGACCGTGCGCGGACGCGAGAGGCGGTCTGAGCTGGGCACGGGATACTTTCGTACGGGCACGGGCGCAACAGAGGTGGAGCGCATTTCGTCCGCCACAGCGATCCTGCCAATTGAAGTGAAAGAACCAGTGCACCACCCTCGAGGGCGTTTCGTACCTTTGACTGAGCGACAGCGGCGTGAGCAAAAGTTGGCGGCCGTCGAGAGCCGTATGCGCTGGCGCGGCAGCGAGTTCAAGGCCGGCTCCCGCCCCACTACGCCCGCCGCCGAGGTGCTGGCGCGCGACGCGAGCCTGCGTGCGGATTGCCAAACGCCCTTCGTGGACGCTGTGCAGCGCGAGCAGGAGACGGGGCGCCACCGCAATAAGGTCCACGAGCTCTCTCCGCGCACGCCGCGACTGCCGCCGCAATCCATTCAGCCCCTGCCATTGGTCGATCCGGAGCCCCACCCCGACGAACACCCGCTGCTGATGCACGGCGGCCGACTGAGACACGAGGTCGACGCCGTCGAGATCCGCGCAGCGCGGGCGATCCTCTCGAAACACCTGACCATATACAGGAGGTTCGGCTGACCATTTGGGACTTGTCTCTATGCATGTAATTTGCCTCGAGTGCCGTTGAAAGTTGACTGTGAAATCCATCTTGCGAACTTGTACAGTACCGTGCACCGTCGCGGAAAAGGCTTCTTTGCGCCCCCGCGATAATGAACGGCCGAATGGACGAGCCCGGAGAGGACACATCCGAGGTGGTTACGATGGCGACCAGCTGTCAGGCAGAGCAGTCAAAGCTGCTTCTGCGGCTGGCGGCTTGCGATCGGCCAGATAAGGTGCGTGTGAGTGCGACAGAAGCGTGGGCCGTGGCGACGGCGGCGCTGTTGCTCAAGGAGGGCCCGACGAGCAAGAAGCCGAGCACAAGTTGGACGCGCGCTTCTGCAGCGCTGCGCCAAACAGAAAGGAAGGCCAAGATGGCCGAACGCGCTGCCGCGCTCGAGAAGGCAAACCGCGAGGCGATGGCGCGCGATGCCGCCGCGAAGGAGAAGGAGGCGGCGAAGCGCGAGGCGGTACGGCGCACGGCGTTTGAGCAGGCCGACCGCGCGTTGAGCGAAGCGGCGGCGCAGCAGCGTGCGGCTGAAGCAAAGAAGCAGCAGAAGGCTGAGCTGCAAAAAGACGCCGCAGCCAAGCTGTGGCAGCGATGGCAGTGCGCCGCCGAGCTCGCGGGCGTCGACGAGCACGGCGACGATCTCTCGGCGCACATGCCCGCATCCGACCATGTTGCCTCCGCCGCATCCAAGCTGCGTGAGATCGTACTCGAGTCGCGGCGCGCCGAGGCACTCGACTGCGAAAAGGTGGCGGCCAAGGCGCTCAAAGTCACTGAGCGCAAGGCGGCGGCGCTCGCGCGCAGCGAGCAGTGGCTCGGTCAGTGGCGACAGGCGGAGCTGGCGGACGCGGAGGCATGCAAGGGCGAGACGGCCGACCAGGCCGCCGAGCGCTTGGCCGCCAACAAGGCCAAGGCGGCCAAGGCCATCGCGGCGGCTGCGAAGGCGGAGGCGGAGGCGGAGGCGGAGGCGGAGGAGGAGGCGAAGGCGAAGGCGGAGGAGGTGGCGAAGGCGAAGGAGAAGGAGAAGAAGCCCGCGGAGAAGGCGCCGAAGCCCGCGAAGCAGGTGCCATCGCAGCTGGTCGAGGCGCGCACGGCGCGCGCAGAGATCATCCCGGTGCCATCGGCCACCGCCCATCTGATCCACCGCTCACTGGTGCCCGTGCTGCACGCGCTCAACCACGGGCTTGAGGAGGACTCGGTGGAGATGAAGGCCGCACGCAGCGCCTTCCGCTCGTGGCACAATACGAGCTGGTTCGACCATCGCTCGAATGAGGTCAAGCCCAAACCGGCCAAGGCGTGGACCGTCGAGCAGTACGCTCTCGACGGCTTCGCTGGCAGGTATGCACTGAAGCTGCACGTGCCACGAGTGGCCGCCATCCGGCAAGCGATCGTCTGGCTGCTGCAGTGCGCGCCCGGGCTGCCGCGCGACGCGGCGCTCTGCTTCGCCGACCTGGGGGCGGGCACGTGCGCCGCATGCCTCGGTGCGCGGCTCGCGCTGCGCGACTTGGGCGGCGACGAGCAGCCCTACCGCGTCTTCCCGATCGACGTGGCCTCCTCTTCAACACGCTTCCAAAAGGCCTTCGGTGCGATGACGAAGCACGCAAAGTTTGGGCCCGCCGCGCTGCTGCGCGGGCAGGAGCCGTTGCAGTACCTCACCGAGGAGCAGCCAGGCGTCGACTGCTTGGCCAGCTCGCTGCTCGACCAGCTCGCCGCGCGCGGTGAGCGTTCACCACATGTGCTCCTCGCCTCCTTCTCGCTGCACTATCTCAAGCCCGAGGAGCGCAACGCCTTCTACGCACTGCTCGCGAGCAAGCTGACGCGCCCGATGCTGCTCGTGATCATCAAGGGCGTAGGCGAGCTGCAGCGGCCGCCGAGCCACGTGCCCTCCGTGCACTATGGACTTCACTTTTACGTTGGGCGCGAGGCGCATCGCCCGCGCGTCATCGAGGCGCACGCGTGCCTCATCCTACCCTCGGCAGCACCTTCAGGGCGCACCTTCGACGTCGAGGCGCCGTACGATCCCACGGATGGGGACAGCTGGGTGCTCTGCACCTTCCGCACGCTGCAGCGGCGCTGCGACCTTAATGGCTTCTTCTCAGGCACGACGGCGCTCGACCCGGAAATCGAGAAGGGCATAGCCGGCCTCGCAGACATCGAGAGAGGCCTGGCTGGCAACGCGCGACCTACAAACGGATGGTGACGAGCGTTCGAGAGGTGAATTTGGGTCCGCGCCGCCGGTCCCGCCCCCGGCCCGCGCGCGCCGCGCCAAGCATCACGCGCTTGTGGCGCATTTTCCGACTGTATATACCTCTCCTGTTCCCTTCAAAATATCTGTCTAGCTCTCACTCAGTGCCGTGCCCCGTCGGAGACACAATGCATATCGTCGCGCGATTCCGCCGCATATGGTTAGCATAGGACATATGGAAGTCGCCTGGGCCGACCCGGCGCCCGACGCTTTTCAGCGTGTAGCTCTGTGGTCTATCTCGTGATGGGCTGGCACTTCTGAGCCTGGCCTTTCCCAGCCTTGACCAAGGGCGAGCTTGCGCCGTTCAGACCTTTGGCCTTCTTGCGCTTGATTGCAGCCGCCCGCGTGAGCTTCCCAAGCCCCCGGGCTGAATTTTCGGGTGCAGGCTCAACGGCGGCAGTGTGCTTGCGCTTTTTCTCAGTAAGGCGCGAGGAGTCGACGACTGGTGTAACATTAGCCACATCGCGAGAGCCACGCACCCAGAACGCGTCCTCGGCGTCGTCAGCGTCGGCATCGTCAGCGTCGCTGTCGTCTGCATCTTCTGCTCCAGAATCCCAGAACGCCCCTTCGCGCAGGAAATCATCAGCGTCGCCATCCACCTCATCTTCGACTTCTTCTTCAACGGCATCATCATCGCTATCAAAAATTTCATCGCCCTCATCCTCCAACTCCTCGGCCGCGCGCCCTTTGCCTTTGAGCTTTGTACAATCCCTGATCTTGATTCCGCCTTCCTGCCGCTCCTTGAGCAGCCGCTGGAATCTCTTGCCACTTATGTGGCCTTGGACCGTCTTCGGCTGTCGGCTCAACGGCTGTTTGGTGAGCGTGCAATACAGGAAGTGGGGATCCTGTTTGTGCGGCACGATCCATGGTTCGTGCCGCGTGAAATCGTACTTGGATTGTGCCTTGCGCAACACATACTTTTTGCCGGCCCAATGCGCCCGAAGCAACTCGATGTTCGCAGGCAGCTCGTGCTGCGTAACTGTGCAGCGCACCTTGCCGCTGGGCAAGAGCTCGGCGTCGGAGTGCTCGTCGACCCACGCGGAGATGGAAGGGTCAGAAGAGGGACCTCCTTCCATGTTTGTGGGGTCCACGTCGTCTGTGACTGGTCCTTCTATTCATGAATAGATGCATGTATGAACGATTACTTCTTTATGGTGAAGGCCGCGAAACGGCGTTCGGTCAGTTCGGTCAGCGTTCGGTCAGGACGGGAGACTGGAGAAAAATAGTCGAATTCACAGCCAATGTGTCAGACACCCAGAGAGGAGCATCGATGGCGCGGTACAACGGTAAAAGTTTTTCCTAAAAGTTGCCCACTTGGCCGAGAATTCGGAATTCCGTTCGTAAAACGGTTCGGTTGGTATACGAAACGTCGGTCGTTCAAAGTTCCGGACCCTCCGGAAAAAGCAACCGCCCCCACCCTTAGTGCCCCGCCCGACCAGCTCCGCTCCGCCCCACGAGCCGGGCGCCGCTCCGCGCGGACCCGCGCGCGCACACACACTCTGTCCGCCGTCACGGCGGTCCCATGACGGGACTCGACTCAACGTGCCCCTCATTTTGCGCCTCGCACGCCGCGCGTGCCCTCATTCTACCCTCTTCGGTCGTACGCCGTGTGCAGTCACACAGCGAGGGAGCACTCCACGTCACCGCACCATCGAGCGGCATCCTCAATCGGCATCATCGATAGAAAAGTCCATGTCGCACACAACGACGTACTTCATGCGGATCTGCCTCGTGTCGTAGACGATGAACTCATTGTACAGCAGCTCCGAGCGCTTGCCCGCGCCGTTGGCTATGAGCTCGTCGAGCCGCCCGTTGAGCGCCGCATTGGGCACCCCCGGACCCAGTGGGATGGCGACACCGTCCGCCCAGACACGTTCGAACGAAGGATCGGGAGCCGTCTTTCCAAGCCCAAGCGTCGAGTGCTTCCCCTTCGCCTTTGAGCGCTCAGCTGCCTCATACTCGCTCGAGATCCTCTCGTACTGCTCGCCGAGCGCCACGTCACACAGGAGGAGCACCACCTTGGGGCTCTCCCGGGTGCCGGAGCAGTAATTGGCCGACTTGGACACCATATCCGCAAAATAGACCCCTTTGCCGAACATGTAGCCCGTCACCGGCGCCTCTGGCGGCGCGATGCGCAGGCCCTGCGAGAGGATGCCCACCCAATTGGTCAGGCGTGAGCCGTGCCATAAGAGCTTGCGATTGCCGAGCTGCCTCTGATGCGTGCTCGCCTCGCCGTCGCGCTCCGCCTGCAGCACGGAGCTGACCTTGAGCTTGTACTGCGTGTGCGTCGCCGCATGCGTGTTGCGCACGTACTGCTCGACCATGTGCACCTCCTCCGCCGACGCCGGCAGCAGCCCGCATTTGAGCTTCGCGTAGTGGTCATCGGCAGGGTGCTTCGCAGCGGCGCCGGCCGCGGCCGCCGGGAGCTCTCTGGAGAGCGATTGCGCCTGCGAGACCTGCAGCAGCGCCTCGATGGCCTCGATCTTCTCGATGAGCATTTGCTGCGTCGTGATCACGGGCGGCGTCTGCTTGCGTGCAAACTTGTGCGGGATCGCATTGTAGAAGCTCGTGGTCAGCGCGAGGAGCCTCTGGGCTTGCGCACCCGCGTCGGCGAGCGGCGTCTTGAGCGCTTCGGCGATGTGGCGCAGGTGCTCATACCCGAGCTGCGCCTGCCGATCTGAGATCGCACCAAGGGGCATCTTGTCGAGGTCGATGTTCATGGCCTCGAGCTGTGAAGCCATCATGCGCTCACTGAAGATGAGCTCCACAAAGGACTGCACCTCCCGCGAGAGAGTGCAAGAGGGCGCGGCCCGCGCGGCAGCCGCGCTCGCAGCCGCGCCGCGGCCAGCCGCCGCCGTGCGATGCTCTGCGGTGACATCACGCCCGAGCTGGCCCGGGAGCAGCTGAACCTGATGAGGGAGGCAATCACACGATGAGGGAGGCAATCACACGATGAGGGAGGCAATCACACGATGAGGGAGGCAAATCACACGATGAGGGAGGCAATCACGCTGGCCCGGGAGCAGCTGCACCTGGTAGCCGCCGCGATGCTGGCACGGCGGCTCCGCCTCAAGAAAGGACACGCACGCGAGCCGCTTGAAGTACTCGTGGAACTCCTTGATGGCTCCCTCGAGATCACTCTCGTGGGCGTGCTTGAGCGACTGGTTGGTACGCCCGCCGTAACCGCCCTCGTTGCCACCTTCGGCGCCGCCCACCCGCCCCCACGATTTGAAGATGGTGAACCGCTCGCGCTTCTTGCCGCTGGCGAGCAACTGCATCTGCGGCCGTGAGAGTCCAAGTCGCGCACGCGGCAGGTCAGTTCAAGTTGAATGGCAAGCCGGAGTAGACGCCTCAGATCACGGGCTGCACGCCCAGAGGGTCTTGAAGGTTCGTCATCAGGCTCGCCGCGCCTTGTAGTACTTGTTGACACCCGTCCGCAGATCGGCATCGTTGAGCACCACATTGTACGCCAGGTTATACTCGTCCACGTACACGCTCGCGTCGCCCATCGCCGCTTCAGAATCGACTGTGAGCAACGCCGAGCCCGGCATGATGGTCGGCAGCTTCACGCGCGGCTTGGGCTGTGGTGCAGCGGCTTCTCGGGCGGCGGCCTCGCGAACTCCGCTGGCGACGCTCGGCAGCTTTGGCCCAAGCTCGCCGGCGAGTAGGTACGCCGCCATGTGCTTGCGCTGGCGCAGCAGAACTCCCGAAGGCCGCGGACCTGCCGGCCGCGACGCTGGCTTGGCTGGGGGCACGGTGGCGGCGATGCCTTCGCCCTTGGGTGCGGCCGCAGAAGCGTGGCTCGGGAGTCGGCGCTTGCTGCCGCCCCTCGCACCGCCGTCGGCCACACCGCTCGCGCCCTCACCGCTCGCGGCAACGATGCCTCCGGCGAGGCCCGTGCCGGTCTTGGCTCGCTTTGCCGTGCGACAGTCGACGAGGCGCTGCACGAGCGCCGCTTTGCGCCCGGAGACCTCGAGACCCTTGGCGCTCAGCATGGCGCGCAGCTCGGCCACCTTGAGGCTCGCGAGTGCCTCCTCCTCCTCCTCCTCCTCCTCCTCCTCCTCCTCCTCCTCCTCCTTGGCCTCGAGCTCGTCATCGACGGCCTCCATAGGCTCCTCCTCGAGCGCGTCAACGTCGATGGCGTCGCCCGAGCTGCCTGCTCCCTTGTCCGCCGCGCCGCGCGCTCGCTTCGGGACCGGCACTGCCTCCTCTCCACCGATCTCGTCCTGTGCGTCCTCCTCGGGGAGCTCGCCTGCGAGGGCGAGCACGTAAGCTGCGGACACGATCGGCACGCCGCCCTCGAGTGCGGCGGAGTACTTGGCCGATCGCTTTCCCACGGGCTTTCGCACATCCGCCTCAGAGGCGATCAAATGTGTGATGATGGAGCCATCACCAATGGCGCCCTCTACCCACGTGCCGCCATGCGCGGTGACGATCTCCTTGAGCTCGGCGGCGGGCGGGCGTAGCGTACCGATGGACGCGAAGCGCATCCCAAGCATCGTATCAGCCGTATCGACACCCTCTTCGTCCGCGGAGGGCTCGTCGTCGGTGGCCGCGGCGACGCCGCCACCGCCGGCACCGCCGGCACCGCCGGCACCGCCTGCACCGCCGGCACCGCCGCCGGCACCGCCACCGCTGCCACCGCCGCCGCCACTACTGCCATTTCCGCCACCATTGCTATTTGCGCCTCCTCCGCCGCTGCCTAGCTGGCGCACGGGCGCGTCCATGGGGAGCTTCCAGCTCTTGAGAGCGCGTGTGAGCGCGGGAGTCATCTGCAGAGCGCGCGTGCGCTGCAGTACGGCCGGCTCGGCCTGCTTGTCGGTGGCGGCACTCCCAAAGAGCTCCTGACCGCCGAGCGGCGGCACGGTCGCGCGGTACGCGCAGTGCGTCGAGCCGCTCACGTACCCGTAGCAGCGCACGAGGCTGCCCTCCATCTCGAGCGATTGGCCACCACACCACGGGCACGCAGGCAGCAGCCCACACACGAGGCCATCAACCAGCCCGTGCAGCATGCCAGCGGGCGTCGCCTTGTCTGAGCAGTAAACGCCATTGAGCTCGAGAACCTCCTTGAGCGCTGCCTTGGGAAACTTTTCGAGCACCGCCTTCACCTCCCACACCATCTCATTGAGCCGCTCGACGCGCTTCTGCTCCGTGCTAGGCGCTTTCGCTGAGAAGCCGGGCATGAAGCTGTCTGCGAGCGACAGCTGGTCCACCCACTTGAGGCGCTGTAAGCCCTTGAAGTCATGCACGCACCTTCCGAGGCGGAGGCCGCAGCGCTGGTGAAAATACTTGGTGTCGAAGCCATCGTGCCAGGGGGAGCGGACCTTTTCATGGATCCGCACCGTATCCTGGCCGATGACGCTACCGCACGCCTTGCAGGAAGCACGACCCGTAGGCGCGTAGTCACACGCAAGGCGGTCAGGGATGGCCGCGTCGCCGAGCTGACCATACGACATTCTGCCGACCTTGACGACCCGACGAGAAAGCTACATGTAGCTCGCGCCGTGTAAAGTTGCTCTTAGCATAGAGGGTCTTTTCACACCTCCGCCCAGGGTGGCCTCCAGGGTGTTGCCCTATGCTCCCACGCGGTCCCCCCCACCCCACTAGGTGTGCCCGCATGCGCCAGGCCGCTCGGCATGCATAGGGGGCTCTGTTACGGTCAGCTGTGAACAGATATCCGGCCGCGGGCCGAAACGCACGCACTCCGAAACGTTCCCAGTGCTCCACACGTGACCAGCCGTGGCCGCTATGCTCGCCGATGGTTCCCCCGAGGTCGGGCACGCTGCCCCACCCTAGGAACGATCGCGGTGAGCATAGGGGTCGTCGTCTATGCTCAGCTGTTAACACAGGTGCTGTTTCACACACCCGCCGACATCGGGTCGTAGCAGCGATGACCAGACGTTGCAACCTATGTTATCTGGCGCGCTCCTGCACGTCGGGGCACCCGGGGCGGGGCGCCGGACCCGCCGAGGGGCATACAAAATGTATCTGCATGCATGTGGGCTGTTACATAGTGCGAAACTCGAGTTGGGGTTTTTCGGCACCCACGCGCACACAATCATGCACGGCCGTGCCAGGATGCCGCCGCTTCAGCAGGCCAACCATGGCCGTCCCAAAGGACGTACGATGACGAGACGTCACACCAAC
>ENA-UOXK01001219-UOXK01001219.1-mixed-culture-metagenome-genome-assembly--contig:-NODE-1219-length-18695-cov-37.395172_pt1 | contig 18695 bp, 14 predicted proteins | sample MGYA00238160_ERZ761638 | MGnify/ENA primary metagenome ERZ761638 (study PRJEB28912, sample SAMN08777098) | mixed culture metagenome | isolation source: Freshwater growth medium | place: USA...
CGTCCGGGTTATGCACCTGTTTGTAAATGAAGTCCGGGTTACGCACTAACCTCGTCTGAAAGGGCATAAGCTCATTTCCCTTTAACTACTCGAGTTGAGCGTCGGCGATATTTTGCGATCTCCGGATTCGTCCTCGCCACCGACCCGATCCGAGCTCCACGATCACCTTCCGAGCGCTGCGAGCGAGCGGCGGCGCTGCCCACCATCACGCGCAAGAAGAAAGCCCCGGCGAAGGCCGGAAAGGCGTTGAAAGGCACCCCGAAAGGCACTCCGAAAGGCGCCCCGAAAGGCACACCCAAAGGCTTCCCCGTGCCAGCTCCTCCTCCCTTGCCTCCCGTAGATATGAGCAGCCCTAACCCTATGGAGGCCTACCTCAGCACGTTGTCGTCGCAAGGCGGCAAAAGAGTAGCAGTGCTAGACTTCCTTGGGAGCCTCTGCCCAATCACCCTTGGTCATGTGCAGAGCGTCGTCGAGGCCCACGAGATCCTCACGGGCAAGACGACTCCGCTCACGGACAAGGCGTTCCAAGTCTTTGACGGATGCGTCGCGCTCATATCGGTGAACAACGATTCGCATGTCTCGAGGAAGCTCGCTTCCGAGGGCGAGGCGGCAATGTCGAGAGTCGACCGGCTGAAGCTCTGTGAACTCGCCACAGCCGAGTACCCATGGATCCACTCTGATGTCGACTTCCACAAGTGGTTGCAAGGGCTGCAGCGCAAGTTTGATCACCTCGATTTTGTGGTCTGGCACTTGAACGGCGCCGACGACGTGTCAAAGTATTCCAAGTGGAACGACGCGCGCGCCGACTCACGATACATAACGATGGGTCGACCCGGATACACGCAGGAAGTCCTCGACGGCATGCGGAAGAGCAGGGCATCTTCCGAGCACTTCATCGTTGGGCGAGAGATACCCGTGAACATATCGTCGACAGAAGCGCGCGCAGCGCTGACTCGAAGGGATATGGCTAAGCTCGCGACGCTGCTCCACCCGTCGGTCACGGACTGGTGTCTAACCGAAGGGCCATGGCGCGGCACCAATCCGAACGCAGTTGCCGAGCTTGCGCAACGCGTGGCAGCCATTGGCATAGACGAGCCGGTCAGTGGAGCTGGCTTTGGCACCACGCCTAAGCAGCTCAGCCGCTTTGAGTTTGGAGTTCTTCTTCCGTCTCGGGAGCAAGTCTATCACGGCGCCCAAGGCGTACGCCAGCGTGTGCTCCTTGAATGTCTCGAGCGTCTGGAAGAAGCCAGCCCCACCGCGTGCTACCACAAACTTGCCCAACAGAACTTGCGGCGTTGGTCTCAAAATGCTGCCCATGCCCGTGCTGGCCTGCCGCCGCCGCCGCCGCCATCATTGAAAGGCGCGTGCGCGGTGCGCGTCTTGCCTGGTGACTGGGGCCAGGTGACCCTCGAGATGACGCGTGAGTATGGCGTGATCTTCGCAAGCCTGAACATGGCAAATGCGTACAGCCCGGGCGGCGGCTACACCCACGGCATGGTTGCCCAGGAAGAGAACATGTTTCGCAGAACAGATTGCCACTTCTCGCTGGAGCGCAGCGTCATGGACGGCTACCGTGCAGACGGCCGCTCCTTGTACTCGGCAGAGATGACGTTGCTCATTAGCGGCGGCGAGGGTCGCGTGTATCTGGACAAGGCGAGACCGCGCGTGTGCATCCGTGGCCCTGAGGATAGCTCGCGTGCGGATTTGGGCTACCCATGGCTCGCTGATGATGAGGTCTTCCCTTTCTATGAACTGCGCGCCGCAGCGGTCGATTTGCGTGGAGATCAGGCCTTCGATGCCGACGAGGCGGCGCGGCGCGTCGCCGCACAGCTCGACACGCTTATCGAGCATGGAGTGCGGCACGCCGTTCTGAGCGCCTTTGGCTGCGGCGCCTTCTTGAATCCCGCCGACCAGGTTGCCCGCATCTACCGGCAGGAGCTGCTCAAGCGTGCCACACAATTTGACGTCGTCGCCTTTGCTATCTTCCATGCTGGCTACGGCCCGAATAACTTCATGCCCTTCGCAAAGGAGTTTCACGGTTGGCCAGAGGCTGTCGACGAGCGCCGCCGGGCGGGGGCCACGGGCGGCCAAGCGCCAAGCGAAGAGGCCAGATGGCGCCCCAGCCGAGCACGGTCGTCTCCCCTCTGACTCCCCCCCACCGTGTCACCGAGCCCATACACCTGACTGCATCCACACGCCCACACACCGCGGAGAGCAACCCCACGCGGCCACAGACAGTCAGACGCCTCCACGCTCCACACAGCCGGCGCTCTAGCGGTCACCCACCCACCCAGGTCACAGCCGTACGGAATCAAATGGGCATGGCAAGATCGAAGATGGCATATTCATGGCAGGTTGGCACCGCGTCGACTGGCCGCTGGCCGCTGCGGGCTGCGCGCACTTGCCGCGACATAGCCGCGACATCTCTCATCTGGTCATCTCTCATCCGATTTACCGTCGTAGATTTTCAGATCCCGTCTTATCCCGTCATATGTCGCCGACAATATCGGGCCCGTTCCCGGCTCACACTCTCCAATAACGCCATAGGCGGGCTGCTGACGCTCGTGATGGTGTTCATAGCGCTGCTGTGCTGCGTCGGTATGAAAGTGGTGCAGCAACGGCGGCAGCAGCAGGGCGAGGACCCATATAAGGTGACGCCCGCGGCAGAGGATGACTTCCGGCCGCGCGACGACGAGGAGAAGGAGGACGAGGGCGAAGACGAGGATGAGGAGGAACAGGACGTGGCGCCGCCGGCCGCCTCATAGCGTGTTGGTCGTAGACTCTGGTGCGACCAGCTTCTATGTTATTGTGACATACATTCTTGTACATGTACAGTTTTATATTGACGTGGGAGGTGCGGAGCGCGGAGCAGACGACGCGAGCAGTTCCGAGTCGCGAGAGCACTTCCGTTCGCGCGTCCCCCCGGGGAGCGGGGTGTGGGGGCAGACGCGTCCGAAAACAGGCGACAACGGTCAAAACGCTGGACATAGTTCGCCGGCTGGACATTGTTAATCTACCTCCAACGTCAAGGGCGGCAGGCGCAACAGCTCGGCGTGAGCTAGTTAGTTGCGCCGGCGGGCGGGGGAAACCATTACAATGTATGCCATACATGAGCATGCCCAGCCACAATGCATACTGTACATGCCAAATCGGGCAGAACATGTGAATACGGCCCAGAAGCACATTTGCCCGCGAAGTGCGCGTCTTTCGCCGTCACGCACGAAAGCATGGAAAGCTTAATGGAAAGCGGACCTCGGCGCCCAAGCCACCCCACACGCTCAAGCTCCAAAGTGTCAAAACGTTCGCAGGTCGCACGCGGGTTTTACGCTATGTCAACAATGCATTCATTACTCAACACTTCCACGCGCATGGGCAACGCAGATTGCGCCCAGGCTCTGGCCACAAGAAACTGCTCCGCTTGTGCTTCTGATGCTGCAGCATCAAAAGTTGCTGTCGTTGCGAGTGCTGCACACTCTGAGGATCTTTACATTTACAGCCACAGCAAGGTATGTGAACGCAAGACAACGGGTGGAGATGCTTGGGTGGTTGAAGTACGTGGATGGGACTTCCATCACGGGCAGAGTCAGGAGAAGGTGAGGGCGCTGAAGATGGTATGGAGGGCACCTGCAAAGGACCTCGGGGATGGCCGGTACGTGGCGCATCTCCCGCACTTGTTATTTGAGACGGGTCTCGCCGTGGGCGTCTCTGTTTCGCTTTGGTGGACGCGGGCGGATCCGTCGTGGTCTCTCGAGCACTCGTGGAATCAGGTGCGGCCGCAGAATTCCTCCACCTTGTACGTCGCGCACATCACCGACATGGTCACACCTGCGCCCACAATGCCTCTCCGCTTTCTGCTCACCGAGTGGTACGCTCATTGCGCTGACGTCAAGTCCTCTTGCCTGCCTGCTCCCTTGTGGCACATCGCAGACGCGCGTCTCGTATTGGGATGTCCAATCTCAGAGCTTCCGCGCCTGCGCCCATGCGCTGCCGAGTCCGCACCTCGTGCCCAATATCAAGTACATCACACTCGAGGCGCTGGAACAGCAGAAGCAGCACCTTCCGCAGTGTCCTTCCGCTGAGGACCCGCTGCGGTGTACTGCGGCCATCGCCGCAACCTACAAGCTACACGCGCACGGCCAGCAGCTGCATGGTGGATGGTCATCTTTCTACCCTTGGCGACTCGTCCCACTGCTCGGCGGCACACCTCTCCGCATTGTGCCGAATCGCAGCACGGAGGTCGATACTTTCGAGCCTAATTCGGATCATGGTGCGCGCTGCTGCCCGCCTGGCTCGCAAGGGCGGTGGCTGTCCTCCGAAGCTTGTCGCAACGCCGGTCTAGACCCCGCCAAAGAGGGCGCAGCCGCGCTGCGAGGGGACCAAATGCACTGGGTGCCCTGGGGCTGCCGCGCTTCGTCCGCGTGTTTCGACGGCTTGGCGATTCGCACTTGCCTCGGCCGCCGCCGCCTTGTGCTCCTCGGTGACTCCGTCTCCGCCGGCACATTCCTCGACATATGCAGCGCACTCGGGGGGGGCAAGCAATGCGCCGTCTTCAACTGGGCAACGGGGACGCTGCCGCCGCAGGCGGTGGTGGCGTTCTCACCCTCTACCGGTCTCCCACCGCGCCAAGGGCTGCTCAATCTGTTCGGCAGCACTGATCCGGACGGCGAGGTCCTCGAGAGACTCCTTACGCGGGCGAACAACACGATCGTCGTGTTCCAGTCAGGCCTGCACGATATCTCCACTTTGGGAGGCTCTCACGTGCGCCATCGAATTGCTCCGCTCCTCACGTACCAGTATCATCTGCGTAAGCTCGCGAGGGTGCTGAGCACAGTGAGGCAACGAAATCCGACGGCCACCTTTGTGTGGAAGCAGACCACCTACCCGAGAGCCTTCACCTCTCCCTTGCAGGCTGATCTCAGAGACTATTCTGAGCGAGCTCTGAACTCCAGTCAGGGCAGTGTGGACAAGGCGGAAGCGGCTGTGGCGGCCCGGGCGGCCCGCACGTCCGTTTCGCTGTGCAGGGATTTGGCCTTCCCTGCTACCTACACGCCACTGATTGAGAAGCTCAATCAGGCGGCAAGAGAACTCTTCGCACCGATGGGGGTCCTCATCTGGGAAGATCCCGCCCTCATGACCTTCAATGCTCCAGGTGGGTGGATAGACGATAGTAGCCCGCCATGGCCGTGTTGCTGGCCAGCAAGCACCCGCGTGCACCCAGCCTGCCTATGCGCCCGCCGCGACGCCCATCGCGGTGCTCACCGCGACGCTACCACGGCCAGCGTGTCGCCCACGAGCGTGCCCACGCACACCCGTCGATGGTATATGCGCTGATCACTTAATGCCTTGCTCCACAGACACGTGCTTCCCCAAGGACCCTACGCACTTCGACGCGTGCGGGGCAGGGGCGGAGAAATTTGACGTGAGTCAGAAGGCAGGGCGATGCGCTTTGTACCGAATGAATGGCGGCGGGGGCAGACCAGAATGGGGACGGAATGCGACAGTAAAGAACAACAAGGGCAGCACATTGTCCGCCGTACGACCGGTACGAGACAGCGGGTCGAACCCGCGTCGCTGGGGACCCATGGCCTAGCACCCAGTTCCGTTGCCCGCTCACCCTGGAAGCTAGCGTCACCCGCGCCTGACCACAGCCTGATTATCTCGCTCCTTGCGCTCCTCAGGCTGAGAAGCTGCAAACTTTGCCGTGGGCTGGAACTGGCGGTCTGAGCGAAGCGGTTACGCAGACGCTCTTTCCCCTTCTCAACTGCACCTGTAACACCTGCGGATGAACAGTGCAGATGTATAGTACCCGTATAGTGTTGTACTTTGATTTTCTATTTATTTGTAGACGGTTTGTACTTACTTCCCCCCTATCGTATCCAAGATGATTGGGATGGTGAGGTGAGCGGCCCTGAGCGCGGCCCGCAGGGGGACGTCCGCGACGAAACTGATTGACGATCAACTCCACAGCATTCCTATGACAATTCACAGCCAATGCGCATGGTTAAGGTTGTAATTCGACACCCAGGGCTCCCAGGAACTCCCAGGACACCGGATCGCGCGATTACAGTTTACACATGATTCCCAGCGTTTTTCAGCTGTTTTCCATTGTCATGGCTCGAGGAACCCTGGACCCCCCCCCCCAAAGCCACGTCAGGCGCCGTGCTGCGCGCGCTCGCGCAAAACGCGTGGGGGACCGTGGTGTTGTTTTATTTTTTTCGTTGTTTTGAACAGCACCAGCGGAGTCTGTCCAGAGTCGACGTGTGTTTCACAGCCAATGTTTTATAACTCGTCTCACAAAACTCAGCAGCACAGGGGACGAAGTCGATGGACTCTAACCCCGCGCTCGGCGTCGCACCGAACGCCACCTCGGCGGCACCCAAGCTGCCGCTGCGCACGTTTCTACGCCGCGTCTACGCAGACATACCTTCTGAAGTGCCTGGAAGCGAGTCCGCGGTACGGAATGGCGCAGTAGAGGCTGCTGCGCCAGTAGCAGGTCCAGAGCCAGCACACGTGCTGTTGCTTGACGTACGCTCGCCTGCTGAGTATGCTCGTGGTCATGTGCCCGGTGCGAGCTCTTTGCCGCTCTTCGATGACTCAGAGCGCGCCCAGGTGGGGCTCTCTTACAAGCACAGCGGCCGATTTGCGGCCATCCAACTTGGGCTCTCACTTGTCGGACCGAAGCTTGCGTCCATGGTGCAGCGCGTGCAGGATCTTGGCGCGCAACCGGGCAGCGTCGTGCTCGTCTACTGCTGGCGTGGTGGGATGCGTTCGTCGTCCGTCTGCTGGCTTCTCAATCTGTGCGGCTACGATGCATCGGCGCTCGACGGCGGTTACCGTGCCTTCCGCTCTTGGGTGCAGAACTTGATGCACTCGCAGAGCCTCGCGGCCGCTGTGGAGCCTGAGGACATCGCAGAAAGGAAGCGCACGTTGGCTGCGCGGGTTGCCGCCTCGCTGGCCGGGGGTGCGCCCGGCATGGATGCGCTCGTCGAGGATGCTGCGGCGGCGGCCACGGCACCATCGACAGAGGACACCAAGGCTTCGGCCACGGCTTCGCTGCTTCCGGCTCTCACCGTGTTTGGCACGGCGTTAGGCAGCTCTGAGTGTGGTGGTGGCAGTGCGACAATCACGTACGGCGAGTACTTTACGCGTGCTAAGGCGGCAAAGGACGCGGGCGACTGGGAGGCGGCGGCGCATGCCTACGCCTGCGCGCTAGTTGGCGGACACCCGCGGCGTTCTCACTGCCTTTGGATGGTCGGCGTGTGCCTCGCACGGCAGCGCGATTTTGGCGGAGCGCTGCGCTGCTACGATGAGGCGCTGCAGGCGGTGCAGGTGCTCGCGGGCCACGCAGCGGGTGAGGCGCGCACCGTACTGCAGTTACACGAGCTGCGGGCAGAGGCGCTCGAGGCGCTTGGACGGCCATCCGAGGCCGCGGCGGCACTGGAGCTCGCCTCTTGCATTGAGCCGTCCACCAAGCGCTCCAAGGAGGCCCAACGGCTGACCGAGCTCGCGGACCGGCTCGCACGGGCGCCGGGATCACAGGCGGACGCCGGCGGCGACGCCGACCTTGGAGAGGATGATAGCGAGGGCAACAGGAAGGGGGGCGCTGGCACTCCCGCTCACCACAACCTGCCGTGCCCGACGCCGAGCCTTTCCGAGTCACTCCCTCACGAGCGCCCGCTCGCACCGCTCTGCGTGCTGGGCGGGCGCACAGGCTCGGGCAAGACGGCCTTGCTCCACGCGCTCAAAGACATGGGTGAGCAGGTGCTTGACCTCGAGGGCCTTGCTGAGCACATGGGATCTGCGTTCGGGCGCGTCGGCCAGGTTCGGCCGCAGCCCAGCAACGAGATGTTCGAGAATCTTGTGGCGCTCGCATGGCGGCGCGCAGACGCATCGCGTGCGTTGTGGGTCGAGCACGAAGGACGCCATGTTGGCTCATGCCTTGTGCCTGCGCGGCTCTTCAGCTGCTTGCGAGCGCCCGAGCTTCTGGTGCTCCTCAACGTGCCTCGAGCAGCGCGCGTCCGGCACCTCGTTGCCATGTATGCGACCCAGGGCGCTGCACCGGCGGCATTCACCGAGGCCCTCGGCGGCTCCGAGGCCGTGAGCGCGGCCGTGAGCGCCATCGAAGAGCCCGGCGGCAAGGCCAGCGTGGGCGCCTCGACTGTTGCCGAGCTCGCGTCGGCCATCGAGAGCCTTTGCAAGCGGCGCGGCGGCGCGGCGACCGCAGCGGCGCTTGAGCAGCTCGCACGGGGCGACTACGCAGCCGTGGCGGACAGCGCCCTCGAGTACTACGACGCCCTGTACGACGAGTACGCCCGCTCCAGCCGGCGACATCATGTGCTCGAGGTGAGCTGCGATGAGGCGGGCCGAGCAGCGGATGCGACGAGGGTGCTCGCGGCCGTCCGGGAATGGCGAGTGGTGCCGCGCGCGCGCTCAGACGATCTGGAATCTAATGTCAAGTCGGTCCCTGAGAGCTTTAACTGAGCTTGGAGGTCAGGCGTGTCTGGAAGACTGTCAGTGCGGACTGTCACGTCGGGTGGCGCGGTGCGGGATTAGGCAAATTACTCATAAGGGTGCGGCGTGCGCGGATTCACAGTGTTCATCATTCTGTTCAAGGCCCGATGTGAGGTAATTGCCTGAATTGTGAATAGTGAGATGTGAGAAGGTCCCCCGCTTCTAGATCAAAAAATAAGTGCGCCCGGGGATAAGTGTTAAAGGGGTGTAAAACGGAAGTGGGCGAGACGAGGATCCAGAGACTTCACACTTCAGGGATGCGCCACTATGCCCGCACTCCGACCGGTACAGAGCACACTTGAGAGCGCGGAGAGGGATTCCCGCGTCAAACGTCGACGTGTAGCCCCTTATGTCAGTACTGATTTGGAGACTCGGAGCCTCGAGTGCCGCCGGTATCATACGGTATCCATGGCTACCGTACGCAGAGTCGACTTGGCGGAGCTCGGCAAGCTTCGTGAGCACCTGAATGCGGCTGCAAAGTGTGACGGGATGGCGACATCTTGCCCATCTTACCCTATAAAACGCCGACTGAGCTTTGGTCACACTGCATCAGGCGGAAGCAGCTCAAGCAGCGACACGCTGCGTCCTCAATCACCAGCGGAACTACGAGAGTCAGCAGGATTACTTCGGCGCTTTAACAGCTGGGCGATTGGCGAGGTTCCACAACCGCGGCGATGGATACTCACCATGCTTGCGTTCATCCCTGCGTATACCAAGGCGTTACTCGTAATCCAAGCAGCTGGACGCCGGCGGTTGGCAGTCAAGTGCCAAGCAGCCATGAGGCTGCAGCGGGCATGGCACAATTTCGTTGCAAGGCTCGAGGCGCTGGACAAATTGCACGGGCTGCGGCGCGTGAAGACGCTCCACTCTCTCATCGCTCGTAGTGAGACGCGTGCCGCGAGCGCAATCCAGCGGTGCTTTCGCGAGTGGTTGGCAGTCAAGTGCCGAGCGGCCATTAAGCTGCAGAGCGCATGGCGCGGTTGGCAAGCACGGCTCGAGACGTTGTTTGAGCTGCACGAGCTGGAGCGCATGAACGCGCTCCAACTGCTCATCGCTCGGGGTGAGACACGTGCCACGACAACAATCCAGCGGTGCTTTCGCCTGCACAGGGCAAAACTTTCCGCAGCTCAAAGGCAGCGTGAGCTGAGTGTCACCTGTATACAGAATAGGGCGCGTGGCATGGCCGCTCGGAAGTTACGTAGGCAAATGCGAGAGCAACGAATCGCTGCACTGTGCGAAACTGAGTACCAAGCAGCTGTCGAGCGTGCCATCGCCCGTGGCATGCACATCGCTGCAGCCATCATGCAGCAGGCGTTCCGCCGCCTGCAAATAGCACGGTTCGAAAGACAGCAGGCGGAGGAGGCGGAGCATCTCGCAGCTACGGAGGCGGCGATGCAAGTACAACGCGCGTCAGACTATAAGCGCCTGATTGAGGCGCGGCGAAGCACGGAATCGAAGATCTACACGGAGCTGCAACGGCGCGATTCAATCGAGCGAGAAGCACAGGAATCGCAGAAGCGGGCCTCTCTGATGCAACCCGTCGGCAAGCGCATCGCGGGACGTTTGGGCTACTCCGAGAAGTGGCAACCGCACGTGCTGAGTCTCGACGCCACCGGCGAGGTTCTCGAATGGCACCCATGCAAGCCCGACGGCGTCAGCACTGAACGGCGAGAGAAGGAGAGCCAGTCCGTGCTGCTCAGCACGATGCAGTACATCTCTATCTCAAAAGCCTTGCTGACCTTTACCGTCACAGCTGATATGCAAATGCATGAGTTCCGTGCAACTAGCCCCGACGCATTCTCTGCGTGGGTCGAGGCGCTCATGCCACTTTGTGCCCGGAGCTCGGAGGCAACAGATGGTGCAGAGCGCTCAGCCTCAGCCAGGGCATCGCATGAGCGATTGATGCGGGCGGCAGCAGCAGCAGTTGCTGCGGCGGCGGTGCAGCAGCTCGCGGTTCAGGCGCTTGACGCCGACGAGATGGTGGCGATAGCTACCGAACTGGACGCAGCCAGCGACAGCCACCTCGCCGACGCAGCCGAGCTCTTGGTGACTGGTCGCCCAAAAGTACACGCCACCCAGTCAGGTCGTCCAGCTCTGCGTGGCCTCCTACGTGGGGCAGCCGCCGCGCTCACCCCGTCGACGCTCCAAAGGGCGAAAACTGCTCATGCGGCGCCTTATGTCGACGCCCTAGCCAGTCCACTCACCGAGCAGGTGGAGCCGACACGAGTCGTCGCGAGGCCGATGAGCCCGGCGAGGGCGATCATGAAGGCGATGCGTCCCGGAACTCCCACTCTTGTTCCCTCATCGAGTAGAGTGGAAGATACTGGCGCGGGAGTATTTGCCGGCATTCCTGGGGGCTCAGCGAACAGCGCTGACCCTGACCGCCCGAGGGCGTTGCAGAGGGCGTCAACTGAGATCAGCTTCGAGCATCTCGAGAAGCTCAAGACGCAGGTGGCACAGCAGCAGGACACGTCCCGTCTGCGGCAGTTGGATGCCAAGGTCGCGGAGCTTGACCGAGAGTACCAACGGCGCAAGGGAACCAGTCCACCATCGGCTGTTCGGGTCAGTCCAACGTCGACCGTTCCGAGTCCTTTAGAGTCCATCCCATGAGTTAACCCTTGTTTTTACCATCAAGTCCACATTGGTGCGAGGAGCGTGGAGCGAGCGTGTGGAGCTTCACCTGGACACAAAATTCTAAGCAAGCAAGCAAGTGTGCTACTAGTGTCCTGTTTGACAGTTTGACAACGTTTCCGTTCGCAACAGCCTGACGATACCGAGCACGCTCCAGATCGACACGGAATCCCCAAGTATCATGCCGCCTCCGACCCTCAAACCAGCGTGCGCGGCCGCTCGCGGGCTGGACCTCGCCTTCGTGAGCGTTCTCCTCTCGGGCACGGTCACCACCACGAACATTCCCGCGTCGCTCGGCGTGGCTGTTGGCAGCAAGATGAGCATCTCCTTTCTTACGCTGCCTGCGCCTACAGACCGCATTGCCAACGACGGTTCCAACGTCCACATTACTGACGGGATCGGTGCATATCTGATCTGCACCGAGACCTTTGCGATCTCCTTCGACGGCAGCAGCATGAAGGGTGTAAAGGAGGGGGGAGACGACCTCTTCCTCGCGATCGTGTCCAAGCGACCAGTGAACGATGGCATGTACATCTCGCCCAGCGCCACCGTCCTCAAAGCAGTGCCAATCAAAGTGAACGGCACCGGCACCTTGTACCCGCCCGAGTGGACCCTGGACTTCAGCGCCGTCTACGAACGTGGCACTTTCTCCTCGCTGCACATGCAGCAAATCGCAGAAAAGACGTATGGGAAAGAAGGCCTGCAGAAGTATGAGGTCGCGTTGTCGACCCAGTTCTACAGCAACACCGTGCTCGAGGCCTCGATCGACTCCATCCAGTTTACGCCGTCCTGATGAGAGCTGAGTCATGGAGCTGCGTATGAGGTGCAGGAAGCGCATGAGATCGGGCGGAGAGACGGCGATGTATTCCATCAGGTATTGTTCGAAAACATTGTCTACGAGTTGGCGAGTTCATACGAGCGATAGTATAGTGCTCCTCCGTGTCCCCGACGACGCCGCACAGTCACCGCGTGAATCTCGCTGCGTGATCAATCTGTCTCGTCGACTTCCAGTCTCGTCAGACGTCACGCGTGACGGACGCGAGACGGCAGCAATGGGCCGTGGCGTCTTGCATCTTGTGTTGCTCACGATGCCCGTATTACAGATCGCCGCTCTTCGGCTCGAGACGCGGATATCGCTTCGTGCTGGCGCGGTGGCCGCGCGTCCGGTGATCGGTGTGCGTGCTGCGGTTGTACGCGCGTCTGCGGAGGACGGCTCGTCACCACCAGCGCGGCGGACTTTGCGTATCTCCGTGCCAAGCGGCACCAACGAGCTGCTCGCGGCGCGCACAGTGGAGCAGACGCAGAAGAAGCAGAAGAAGAAAGGCATTCGAACGGTCAGCATCGGTGGCACCGAGCTCACTTTCAGCCATGACATGTCAACCACCTTCTTCTGGGCAGGGCTCATGCTTTGCCTCTTAACGATCAAGATCGTTAAGCTCGCGGCTCAAGGCAACCTTCGGGCGGTGCTGGGCGAGGAGGCGAATTACAAGCACATTGCACGCTCGGCCGCGGAGGAAGCCGAACTGCACGAGTTCTGCTGCGAGCGGTGTGGCTACACGATATTCCCCGCGCGTGGCCGTGATGGCAAGTTCTTTCCGGACAATTTCGTCTGCCCGAACGAAAAGTGCAAGGCACCAAGGGAGGCCTTCTTCGACATGACCGACCTCTCCGATCCGCGCACCGTTGAGGCGCTCAAAAACGACCAGGACTTCGACTACGAGATTGAGAAGATTACAGTGACGCTCAAGGACACTGAGGAGGCGCCGCCACCGCCTGCAGCTACGAAAGCTGCGCCGCGGCCTGCTGCACCGTCGCCGCCGTCACGTCCGCCGCTACGGCCACCGCCAACGCCGCCACCGGCGCCACCAGCTGCCGCCGCTCCTCCGCCTCGACCACCGTCATCGCCGCCGCCGCCACCATCGAAGCGTGCGACTCCGCCGTCTGCGCCACCCACGGCGGGCGACGACGGCTTCGATCCGCTGAACAACCCGTTGCTTTGAGGTACGCATTAGGCAGCAGGCGGCATCGATGGCAACTCTGACCTGCTGTCGGAGCTGGCCATATCGCATGCGCATGTGTGTGGAACGGTATGCGACCCCCTCGGCCGGGTGTCCGGTGAGCGGTGTCGTGTGCGCGAGGCGGTCACTCTCGATCATTCACGGGGCTGGGCGGCGAGTATGATTGTGGAGAGCTGTGCTAAAACGTGGCCGGTGTGTCACCGGTCGTTTGTTGATTGGCTAGCAGGACTTGAACGATAGTCTTGACATCTCACACATTCGACATTTCCCGGGCTTCCGGGGCCCGGCGCGGGAGAGCCGGCGGGGGGACCGCGTCCGGACGACCGGGACGAGACGACGAGACTGTCCGGTCGAGCGCCCCCGCCTGTCGGCCCGCGGCCCTGGCCGCCCCCCCCGTCGATAGACGATACCTCCGACCTCCCGGAGAGTGCAGAGTCAGAGTGCTGGAGCGTGGAGCGTGGAGGTGGAGCGGATCGCGAAGACGTCCGAAGCGGCCCCGAGCGCGCGAGCGTCGCGTCCGGTCGTCGCGACTCGCGCGAGACAGTCGACCGACGACCGCCCGCCACGCCCGCCAGACCACATCCGGTACGTCGGGGTACCGACCGGGGACAGGTTATTGATTCGGAGCGGAAGGCCCGCCGCGAAGCCGGTTTTAATAGTAAGAAACGGCGCGCGGGGAGAGACCGCCGAAACCCGAATGGCGAATCGCGAAAACCCGGAAATCACCATGATCAGGTACGTGACCTATGAGGTAATCAGCGCAAATCACCGGACACCGCCGCACGCGCCAGCCCGCGTGCCCGCGCGCGCGATTCTCATTCTGACAGCTCTTGACAGCTCTCTCCCCCCCCGGTCGATCCCGGACTTTCACATGTGTACTCGACTGTAGAGATAAACGCGCCGGTACTAACAGCCGCCGTAGCCTTCCCCGGACACAGACATAAAAGACGTCCTACTCTTACTATAGACGCCCGCGGCGTGGTCCCTCTGAACCTGCTGATTGGGATGTCTGACACACGACACGTGTCCCGGGAATCCCGGAACGAAACTGAACGTCTGGCGGTTTCCCTATAGGAACGTCTGGATTCTTTCCACGATTGAGCATCGAGGATCTTGAGGTCATCGAGTCGGCCCCGCGAGAAACCCCGTCAAATCTCCGTCTTACATACGTCATGTGATTCGGGCATCGCGAGGTCTGAGTCGGCAGCGGGTTCTCTCACTTCCACGCCTGGGCCGTGCCACGGCTTGATGAGGCTGAACACGAGTAACAGCGTGGGGGGGTGGCCGAACCAGTGGCCGGGGTGAGGAGAGATGCCACACTGCTCGTTCCTGCGACCGCCCCTCCGACGTCGATGGCGCTTCTATGCGAGGGGTCGCCGACGCGCCGCCGGAGATGCTCGTTGAGCTCCTCGTACTCGATCATGCCGGAGCGATCGTTGTCGAGCGAGTCAAACGTGAGGTCGTAATCGGACTTGTGGGCGACGACGCCGAGCTTCTGCAGCGCGAGCCGGAACTCGCGCTTGTCAATCTTGCCCGACTGGTCCTTGTCAAACTCGCGGAACGTGTCACTTATGCGGCTCAGGTTCTTGGCAAACACCATCTTGAGCTGGCCGATGATACCAGCAACGCTCGCCTTCTGCGCGGGTGTAAGCTCCAGCGGCTTGGGCGACTGGCTCCGGGTCGAGTACTTGGCATGGGCGCGCTGGGCGCAGGCCGAGGATCCGGAAGTCCCAGGCGAGGGCAAGGCCGTGCACGCGCGAGGCGGCTGGCCCACCCAGCCGCCATTCGAGGCGGCGTAGCTGCCAGGATATAGGATCGCCTCGTCACAGGAAGCCCCGAGCGGCCCACCACTTCTGCCACCGCCAGTCCCGTCGCGTACCCGCCACCCGCCGGTCCTGGAGGTGGAGCTGGCGCAGGAGTCGAAGTGTGGGTCGTGAACAGGAGCGCTCTGGGTGTGAACAGGAGCGCTCTGGGTGTGAACAGAAGCGCTCTGGGTGTGAGCAGGAGCGCTCTGGGTGTGAACAGGAGCGCTCTGGGTGTGAACAGGAGCGCTCTGGGTGTGAACAGGAGCGGCTCCGCCCGGGCCACCAGGTTTTCCCGGCGCGGAGTAGCCGGCGGCGGTAGCGGCAGCGGCAGCAGCGCCGGCGCACGCAGCACGCAGCGCCGCGCGCGCCTCGTCCCTTTCGGCCTGTGCCGTGACAAGTTTTGTGGCGAGCGCGGCGGCAGCAGCGCTAGCGACCACCGCCGCCGCCTTCGCCCCCGTCACCGTCGCCGAGCGGCCGTGGCTCAGGTCGTACGCATGCAGCCGCGCGATCGCTTCCGGATCGTATGGCAGCCCCGATGCATACCCTGGCCACAGCTCGCCCGGCGCCAGAGTAGCCGCCACTGGTGCCGCTCTGCTAGCGGCGTCTGCAGAGCCGGCGTCGCCGTGCGCATGGGCGCGGACGGCTCCGGCTGCGCTTCGCGGCGTCGACGCGTTCGAGTACGAGGCGGAGCGACTCATCTGACGTGCCTCGATGGCCTGCTTGATCAAGGCCATCGGGCGCGCCTCGATGGCCTTCAGTAGCTGGGCGGAGTGCTTGTCGTCGATACGCTTGGTCGACGACTGCTTGAGCTTCTTGAGCTCCGCTGCGCGGAGAGCCCACTCCCTCTCGCGCATCTGGCGTACCTCCTCGCTCGCCACGCGCTGGTCACGTCGACGCTGCTCCTTCTCGTTGAGCTCCGCTGCCTTCACCTCCGCCTCCGCTTCCGCCAGGGCCTCGGCGGCCGTCATTCGAAGGAGGCCTGACGGAGGCGTGGGCTCGGCTTTTGCATGTGACGCGCACCCGTTCGCAAGGCCAGGCGTTCCCTCGCCATCGATGCGGTATGTGGAGGCGCCGCCAGCCGCGCTGTCGGCCGAGCTGAGCGAGTGGCGGCGGCGCTCGCGACCTGTCTCCACCTTGGGCGCCGCGTGCTGCTTGAGATTCTCGAGCTCGCCTGAATGCATGCGCCAAGACCCGCGCATGCTCACGCGCAGCTCCTCGTCACGCAGCCGCTGCGCCTCCTTGTACGCGAGCCACACCTCGTTGGCCGCGCTCTCGCGCTCGTGCTGCTCACCGTTGGGCGGAGGCGGCGGCGGCGGCGGCGGCGGCGGCAGCGGCGGCGACGTTGGCTTTGCACCTGTCTTCCATGGAGGCCGGCGCTCTTGCGTCTGTGGCGTCTGCGGCACATGCGGTGGTGCGGGTGCCGGCGCGAGTGAGCCTGAAGACGTCAGCCCCGACTCGGCGCGGCGCCGCAACTCTGCGACTGATGCGCCGGAGGCCTCGGGAGGGGCCGGTGGCGCAGTCTGGTCCTCCGCTCTGGACTGACTTCGCGATGTCCAGTTGACTTCGCGATCGAGCTTCTCGAGGCGCTGCTGGCGCACGCTGGGCGAGGTGAGACTGAGCAGTTCCGCATTGCGCGAGCGCTCCAGCGAGGCCACCTCGCGCTGCAGGATGGCAATCCGGGCAGCATCTTCTGCTGGGATTGGTCGGCTACCATGGCGCGTGTCGATGCGTTGCTTGAGTACGCGCAGCGCTGTCTGCTTGCGCTTAAGCGCCGAATCTATCGTCCCAAGCCTGTCCAGGGCGCCAGCCATGTTGCTTTTTTCCATCGGCACCCTTAGGGCGAGCGGCGGTCGCCAAGAGCCCTTTCCCGGCCGGTGGGCAGCGGGGAAGGCGCGAGCGTACGGCAGAAGACGTCGATATTCACAGGGACAACACCCCAACCCGCAGTGACCCCTAATCGAATTCGTCACGTTCAAAAGAGTTGATTCCCAGCAATCAATTGAAGGCCTCCCGCGGAATTCGCTACGGAGATTCTTCGTCGTGGCGGCGGGTAGTCATGGTGGAGCTGAAGCGAACGTTATCCGGCTTCCAGACGGTGCAGCGCACGCTTTCTGGCTTCAAGACGACCATGCGGCGCAAGCCGAAGGCGGCGGCGGAAGCTCCAACGGCCGCGGAACCCGCACCTGAGCAGCCTGAGAAGCAGATTAAGCTGGAACAGGCCGCGCCGCCCACGCCACGCACTGGCACGAGATTCTTCAGGGCGCTCTCCTTTTCAAAGAAGGGGAAGAAGGAGGGTGCTCGCGCACTCACATCCAGCGATCCCGTGGCAGCTCCCGCTCCCGTTACAGCTCCGCCCACCACCAGCGAGCGCAGCGCCCCACGCTCGCCGATGCCTGATCGCACGGTATCCGATGGGATGCCGCCGGAGCCGGCCCCAGAGGTCGAGGATGATCTTTTTGAGATGACAGTACCTGAGGGTGTGATGCCGGGTGACATGCTGCAGGCGACGACTCCCAGCGGCGTCACGGTACGCCTCGAGGTTCCCGAGGGAGCCGAGCCTGGCACTATCCTCACATTCACGCTACCAGCTGCAGAGGCGCACCCCCCGCCGCCAGTCGCGCCCGAGCCGCCAGTCGCGCCTGAGCCACCAGTCGCGCCTGAGCCACCAGTCGCGGCTGTGCCACTTGCGCCAGCGCCCGCGCCCGCGCCAGTCGAGGCTTCCGCAGTGATCAGCGAAGCGCTGGAGGCTGCGGAGGCGACGGGCGAGGCGGACATGGCGACGTACCGACAGGTGGCGTCAGAGGTTACCACTGAGGTGCTCGCGGCGGCGCTTTCCGAGAGCTCGGAGAAGGCCGCACCTCCCGTCGTGATGGAGGTGCTCGCGGCGGCGCTTGGCGAGAGCCCGGAGAAGGTAGCAGCTCCTCCCGCCGCGATGGATGTGGAGACGGAGACGGTGCAAAATTCGGCGCCGGCCCGTTCGGTCATGGAGACGCCAACCTTCGTGATGGAGGAGGAACCGGAGTACAAGGCGCCGCCGCCTGTGAAGGTGCGAAAGGTGCCTGTGGCTCCACCGATCATCAAAGCTCGCGTCAAAGAACCCAGCTTATGCGAGGCGATGGCCGTATGCTTTGGCGGCAAGTGAGTCTAGGACAGGCGATGCGCCCAGGATGCGGCCGGCCGCGGCTCGCCTCGGCTGCGGCCCGTGCGGCGTGTGCCACCGAGGGGCGGTGGCGGTCTGGTGGTGCGGTGTGCGGCGAAGAAGGGATCATGGTTGTGGCGCGTTGCGGGATGTCGGATGTGACCACTGTTGGGCGGTCAAGCTGTTGGAGTTTAGCTGTTGCATGGGCCATGTCCGCGTGACGTGTTGGCGATCCTGCATGGGCGATGGCCGCGTGATGTGCGCCTGTCGAGGGCCTGTGCGCGGTCGTGCCCTGCACGCTGCACCGGCACCGCGCGCGGCGGTCGCTCGGTTACTACAACGGTGCATAGGTGCTCACGTGCTCTGGCGAGCCGTCAGCGAGCCGTTATCTCGCCGAGGTCGTACTAAATTAAGTATTTTAAGCCCAAAGGTGCACGCACTCGTAAACGCCGCGGTATCGGCGTATACATACCTTCATACGCGTGCGATATGGCGGTTGGCGCGGGTTATCGCCGACGCGTGCGGTGGTCGCCCGACTTGAGCCCTGGCTGTCGAGCTGTCGAGCTGTCGAGGCGTTGTCGAGGCTCCGTC
>ENA-UOXK01001242-UOXK01001242.1-mixed-culture-metagenome-genome-assembly--contig:-NODE-1242-length-18429-cov-43.217808_pt1 | contig 18429 bp, 20 predicted proteins | sample MGYA00238160_ERZ761638 | MGnify/ENA primary metagenome ERZ761638 (study PRJEB28912, sample SAMN08777098) | mixed culture metagenome | isolation source: Freshwater growth medium | place: USA...
TGATTGGCTCTGATTGGCTCTGATTGGCTCTGATTGGCTCTGATTGGCTCTGATCAGATGCGACCGGTAGCGAGCGATAGCGAAGCCGCGTGATGTGATTGGGTCTGATTGGTATCTCGGATGACCTCTGATGACCTCCCTTATCAGGTAGCGAGCGACATGGACTGCTTGCTGCTCGGCAGTAAGAACGCGAGATACACGCCGATGGAGACTAACCAGATTGTGCAGATTGAGTGGATGCTCGATCGCATTGAGGAGGTGAGCACCTCTGAGTGCTTCTGAGTGAGTCTGAGTGAGTCTGATTTCCAGTGCCATCTGAGTGCCATCTGAGTGCCATCTGAGTGCCATCTGATAGGGCACCGTGAGCAGGTGCTCGCGTCTGAGTGCGTCTGTGCGTCTGATTGGTCACCTTGAGCAGGTGCTCGACAACCGCGATCTTCCAGGCGGTTGGATGCACCGTTGGTTCGAGGCGAAGAAACACCAGCACAACGAGCATACCGCTCAGACCCATGCCTCGTCTTCGTTCATCTCAAAGTCTTCGTTCGGCGCACGAGCGCCCGCCCAAAAGATTGAGACGCCGCGATACGGCTTCGGTGATCCGACCACAAATGGCATCTTCGAGGCTGCAGTCAAGGCGCTACGGTCATCGGGCGCCGTCCGGCACGGCGCCGAATGCTTCAACTTCCATTTCCCACAGGAGCTTGACACAGAGTTCCTTGTGTGCTGGGCTGGGTTCCAAAAGGCGCCGATGTTCAACAAGGTGCCTGCTGGCCTTTGATTGCATGCGATTGCCTCCCTCATCAGGTGCCCGGCAGTATGCGATATGCCTGATTGGCCTATGGTGGCCTTTGATTGCATGCGATTGCCTCCCTCATCAGGTGCCCTGGATGTACGTGAACCTCGAGGGGCTGCTCAATTTCCTATCTGCGCGCATCGACCTAGGATACGCAGTGCCTCTGAACCCCAAGTGGGTGCTCTGCGACCAGGGGTGGTGGATTCTCTATAGGAAGCTGATCACGAGCCGGAACCGGTGGACTCGGGAGGCATGCAATGCGTGGCTCCCATCATGGAGCGGGCTGCGGGAGCGTCTGGAGCAGCTGCACGAGCGCTACCCCCGAGGCTTTGTGCCCAACGAAGGATCCATCATTGGAGGGGCGGTGGATCAATGGCTGGACCCCGATTTGGCTGAGTATAATCTCGAGCGCTTTCGCGTGCTGCAGCGTGCTAAGAAGAAGTTGCGCGCGATTTTCGTCATGCTGACTCTCATCAGAGGACAAAGGGCCAAGCGACGGCTCAATAAAGTGGTCAATGCCGTCAGATCTCTCCGGCGGACCAACATGTTGAGGGACGCGGTGGCCAAGGAGCGCCTTGAGCGCGGCCTCTTGGATGTTAAGACCGATGCAAACTAGAATAGTCCCACCACCGCATCCTAAGTGGTAGTATTAGTGCTACTATGCCACCGCATCCCGTAGTCACTATGGCACCGCGTCGATCCGGGATCTGGATCCATGTCGCGTGTCGTGTAATTTTGTAGCTTCTTCCTGCGTGGTCGCCAAGCAGAGACTCGTTCGGCTCGCCCCCGGCTCCCCCGCACCGTCGTCGACAAATTCACGCAACCCCGCGGCTTCTCTCCAGAAACGTCTCCGTCTATTGCCGGCCATGAAGTCAGGATTTCGCCGCAGGCCTGCCTGCCTGCCGAGCGTCCACATCTGCCACATCTACTGTGCAAAGTTGTTTCCCGGCACTCGGCATGGAGTATTGGCATTGGACCGGACGTCAGGGTGTGAGGAGCCTAGCGTGAGGTCTGAGGAACGGTTCAAAAACACCAGGGGGAGCCGGGACACACACGGGCGGGCAGTAACAGTGCCGTAGCACCGGCTGTCGCGTCTGTCGTGTTAACGTTCACACGGGACACACGGGACACACGGATACTTACACAGACGAACCTCACAACCATCTCGAGGTACCATTATGGCGAAAACTGTGCGCTGCGGCGGGGCAATCTACAGTAAACTGTCGTGATTTTTCACACTTTATGAAGAGCATCTTGGAAACGTTTGGAAGAGCGGGGAGCAGGACCTCGAGAGGCAGCATGCCGACGCCTTGCGTGGGTGTGAAAGAGTTAAGCGCCATCGTCGACTCGCTCTCAGCGGCACGGTTGGCTGACGCTGATCGATTGGACGATGCCGCTCAGCGCATCGAGCACCTGGAAGCGCAGCTGCTGGAGCGGGACAGCCAGCAATCTCAGCAAGTGGCCGAGGCCAAAAAGCTGCGCGACGAGCTAGTCGGCTACCGAGCGAGCTCCGCATCGCTCGAGACCTTGGAGAGGGAGCACAAACAACTGCTCCAAGAGCACCATGCTTTGAAGGCTGCGCTGGAGCGGCTTCTGCACCACGGCACCCCTTTGACGTCCGGCCTTGCTGTGCTGACCCTTCACGATGCGCGCATGGCGCCTCATCTCGTCTCACAGCTTCACGTCCCGTCGGTCACCACCTCCCCCAGCGCCAAGCAGGCATCGGACGCGGCCGCTGCCACCTCCGCAGCTCACGCGATCGCCCAGGCCAACCTGAGCACAGTCCTCAAAGGGTATACGGAGGCCTCCGAGCGTCTCGAGATCATGGCTGTCGCGGTCAAGCAGCTGGCCGAGCCGCTTCGGGCGTGGACCCAGGCGATGAGTGACGCGCGGACGCTCGTCAAGGGCTCCAATGACGACGACCAGGAGGTGCCGTTGCCGTTGGCTGCAGAGGACGAGACACAACCCGTGAAGACGGCAGTCCAGCATGCACTCGTTCACAGTCAGCATGCACTCGTTCACAGTCGGACCACAGAGCGTGTGGAGGAGCCGCACCGGGAGCCGACCACGAGGAGCGGCGAGGAGGCGCGCAAGCAGCGAGATGCGAGCAGTCGCGCGCGGCACGGCGCAAAACACGTGACGTTCGACCTGCCGCCGCCGGTGGCCCGTGCGACAAGCGACCACAATGGAGGTGGATCCATGGCGGCGAACGCGACGGTTGCGCCGGCTGTAGTTGGCGGGATCGCCACCGCGCGCCCGTCCGGTTCTGCTCTGGATCACCCTCGAGATCACCCTCGAGATCGCGGAGTGCCCCCGCCGCGCCCGCCCCCGCTGTCTTTGCATCCGTTACATCGCGCGCAGAGCCAGGGCTGACTGTGACTCCATTACACGACTCCTTTTTTGCAGTCCGGCGGTCCGGGACGGGTAGCTCAGAGGGACCGCGTGGGATTTAATTCTTGAGAGTTTGAGCCACTCTTCCTGTATTGAGAGCTCGGCTGCTGTTTTCCCAAGTACGATCACGCTGGGCTCCACGACTGAGCCACCGCCTCTGGCCGGTCTGGGCGCGCCGGGGGCAGGGCTCAGCCCGGAGCGCCGTCGCCCAGGCTCGAGGCTGGGCGGGCTGGGCACCGTCGCACCGCAGCGCGGCTCACGGCGCCACAATCGACAATCCACGCCACTCCCGACACTCCGCTCGACTGCATTGGATTCCACCCCCCTTCCCAGGACGACAATTCAAGAGGGGCTGTGGGCGCCCGATCGGATGGGTTTCGCTTGGCTCCATCGGTGTCCGTCGAGTCAGTCGGTAGTCGTTTTTTTCAAATGCAGTTCGCATCTCTGCCATCTTGCGCCTCGGCCCCGCTCGAAAGCCCGCGTGCGGCGTGGCGTTTCGTCTCGGCAGTCGTCTCTCTCATCCATGCTCTCATCCGATCCGAACCGGACTCGGCATTCGCTGTGATCGTATACATAAGGGTTGGGGCCGGATAAACATGAAAAATAGTAGACCACTCCCCCTTGGGTCAACCATTCAATTCCCAAACAGGTGTAGGGTTTGGGACGGATAAACATGAAAAATAGTAGACCACTCCCCCTTGGGTCAAGCTACAAGCAGCCGCACCCGGCACCGCGCGGGCGCCGGTTCGCTCGAATCGCCGAGAGATGTATCATGAGATGTATACGTCCCGGAAGGGAACACCGGATCCCTAATCTAGAGTTCTACGATATTACCATGTACTCCCCACACAATCTCACCCTATCTTCGTGTAGTCGTATAGGCAGCTACGTATTATTGAACATACTTTCCGAACTTGGTGCCCTCCCTCAGGCCCCACGCTGAGCGCTCGTTGGTTGGCTGTACCAGACGCATCGCCATACATGTACTCGCGCGGCTGATTGTCTATAGGATGTCTTGTGGGGCGTCTGCAACCTGCTCCTTGGACACGTTCTCACCGGAATAGCCTGCCACCTGCTCCTTGAACACTTCTTTTAGCGAGCCTACGAAGATCTCAAATTGCTGGACTGAGATGTAGAGGGTGCACAGCTGGCTCGTTGCCGTGACAGTTGCGAAACGCGGCTCGTTCCTTATTAGCGCGAGCTCGCCGAAGCAGGCACCTTGGCTCAGATTGGCGAGCGTCTTCTGCTCGCCTGACTCCTCGTCGCGACGCACCACCGTGGCAGTCCCGTTCATCACAATGTAGACTTTGTCTGCTGCCACATCGCCCTGCTCGAAGACGTGATCGCCCTCCTTAAAGTTCGCATACTCCATCCTATCGAGCATCAAATGCAGATCCGTGGGCTGCAGGCGCGAGAAGGCGTCTACCTTGGCAAGCGTCGCGACCGCGCGGTCGCGCACGGCTTTCTTGCGCGGGCGACGTGCCGGCTTGGGCGTCGCTCGTGGGTCGGATGGGCCGCCTCCGTCGAGCAACAAATCCAGCAAATACTCAAACTCGTCCCACGTGAGATCGCCGGAGCCGTCCAGATCGACCTTCTTGAACATGAGGCCCACCTCACTCTGTTTGTGACCGCCAAAGAACCGTTTGAGGGATTCCCACCTCTCGGCCACGGTCTTTCTCCACTCCGTATAGGAGACAGAGCCACTCTTGTCGGCGTCAATCGACTGGAATATTTTCTTCAGCTGGGCCTTGGCTTCCTCCCCCTCTTCATCACTGTCCTCCGCATACATCTCAAGAATCGAAGCTGCAATTGGATTGCCATCAGCGTCCTTTTCCCTCGTCAAGACCTTGAAAAACTGGTCGCGGCTCACAAACCCGTCAGTTCCAACCAAGATGAGCATTTGTTGCAAGTGGAAGTCGGACACATTATGCCCCAGCTCCTTTGCAACATGCTTCAAGTCATCCAGGTCAATGTACCCTTTTGCCTTGCGGTCAAACCGTGCGAACAGCTTCAGGATTTCCTCTCGGCTATCGATCTTGGACATGTTACCCGTCATCATCAGCATGAACTCGGGAAACTCGATTTGGCCCGATCCATCCGCATCCACCTGTTTGATGATCTTCTCCATCTCGTCCTTACTCGTGTCGAAGCCGAGGGCCTTCATGGCGGCCTTGAGCTCCTTGTAATTGATGGCGCCAGAGCCATCGGAATCAAACAAGTTGAAGGCTTCGCGGATCTCGTCGATTTGTTCATCCGTAAACGATTTCACCTTGGCCACACCAACACTATCGCGAGATGCGCGACGGCCGCGACGTGGGTACTCCTGCATGATGCACAGACTATCCGATTTGGTTGCCAGGAAGCAAGGGGCTGGGCGGCTGGGAGCCCCTTGCCAGGACAGGGCGGAAAAGAGACGGGAAAGCCAAATTGCGCTCGTCATCGAGGCGCGACCGCAAACCAACGGACGAGGAAACCTCTCACCCACACGCCACTTAGTCGGTCGCAGAAACTCCACAGTCTTGGTGGGGAGCTTCCGACCGTGGTGTGATTACCAGGGGTGTGGAACATGCGTTCCAACAACTTCAAAACGAAAACGTACGCACAACTTTATGAATAGAGATTGCCGCCGCGGTGGGCCCTTTCTCTCACGTGAACCCGCCCTTTGCCGGCGGAGGCGCACTGCTGCCGCCGAAGGACCCGAGGGACCCGAGGGCAGAGCCCGCGTAGGACTGAAGCGCTCTGCCGACGATGCCACCGGTGCCAGAACGCGCGCTCGCCCACTGTAGCCCCGCCGCCAGCTTAGAGCTCGCGTCCCGCTTGCAGCGCACGTAGCCCACGATGTTGGCGCCGCTCAGCGACAGGGCCGTCAGAATGAGCAGGAGCCATTCGAAGTTGAGTCGCATCAGTGAGAAGAGGCCCAAAAGGGCCCAGATGACGCCCGGCGCGAAGAGGCCGACCCAGAAGATGGTGATGTCTAGCGATGTGCTCGTGAGGCCCTGCTCCCTGGCCTCATACTTCCACATCGACGACCCATCTGGCTGGACCTCACTCCACCAGCGCAGGCCGACCATAAGCCGGCCACTCACATTCTTGACGGTCCAGAAGTCGAAGGCGAGAAGCAGGATGCACGCGATGAAGATGTTGACGAACGAGCTCGTGAACCACGTGCCAAACATGTACACGAACAGCGCGAGCGTCTGCCAGAGAGGAGCAGGAGATACCGCAGAGCAGAGCGCGCAAAGCATTGTCGCGGTGAGATGGTGCGACAATGCTGACAGTGCGAATCCAAGGACGACCAGCTGCAGTGCGCATGCGTGGGCATCGTACCTTGAAGAGGAGATGAAAGAAGGCCGTCAACGGAAACGACAGGCCCTTGGCAAAGTCCTTGGCTTTGCCGAGCATTGATGACGCCTCATCAGCCTCAGGGCCACCGCCGAAGCCGCTCCTGCGAAACGTGCAGCGGCGGTGCTGCTCTCAGCGCTGGGGTTGGTACGCAGCCGTCAGGAACCGCGCATGCAGGGCAGACGGCGAGCTCCGCACACCCCGAGAAGCTCATGTTCGAGCGTGCGGACAGCCCTTGTCCGGGCGCCCCCACGAGAGAAGCATGAACTGAAAGGTGTGAATGGTTGGGGCGAACTGTTTTCACAGTCGGGAGTCGCGTCATTGGTTCACAAGACCTGTGGTTCAACGCGTTCCATTCGACCTCGAGGAAGATTCCACGAATCACATGGTTTTGCTGGCCGTCACCCTTGTCGTAGCCGGCCTTGCGGGCAGGCCATTGACGCGGTCAAAAGCAATTTCTGCTGCTTCGGCCGCTGACCGCGTCATCACCGCAGCTGACTGCGTGGCGGCTGCCACCGAGCTGCCTCTTCGCATCGATGGTGAGTGGTATGACGTGAGCGGCTGGGCGGATGGGCACCCGGGTGGCCGTTGGCTGCTCGAGTACGCACGCGGGCGCGACGTCACAGCACTCTTCCACGCGATCCATATGAAGAACTCGAACAAGGTCTCGGCCGCACTCCAGAGGCTGCCGCAGCTCGACGCGGGCTCGCTGCGGCAGCCGAGCAAGCCCGTGCCCTTCCCGACTCAGCAGGTGGAGGAGGGGGCGCTACAAGGGCCTTACGTGCTCGCGGGCCTCGACGGCAAGCCAGCGCCCGAGACGCCGCCTCTGCCCCCCATCGACTCACCTCTGCGCCGCGAGCTCGCTGCGATGCTCCGCCGCGAATTTCCGACGCCGGCCTCGTCGAAGGCGTCACCGGCGCACTGGGCGCGCACGCTTGTCGCGCTGGCGGGCACGCTGGGCTGCTGGGCGGGATGGGCGCATGGCTCAGGGCTTGCGTGCCTGCTGCTGCCCTTTGTCCACTGGGTGTTGATCGCGCACACTGTCCACGAAGCCACGCATGGCAACCTGCACACCGACCCGCGAGTCAACTTTTGGGCGCAGTTCACGTCGCACCCGATCTGCTTCAACGTGTTCGTGTGGATCCCGCAGCACCTGCTCTCTCACCACCAGTACACGAACGACTACGAGCATGATGTCGACTGCCATCACTTTGCGCCGGCGATGCTGTCGGACGTACAGCCGCGTATGGCCTCGCCTGAGTCATCTTTTAATCAAGGGTGGACGTTCGTGTGGAAGGGATGCCTCACCACGCTGGGCACGTCGATACTGCAGCCGCTGCGCACGCTGCGAGAGAAGCCGACGCCCAACTATGATGTCAACGTCACCCCAGTCCCAGCCGCCGTGTCCAAATCCACCCTCTGGCTTTCTGTCTTGCCTTCCCTCCTCGTGCTGCTCTACCCGCTGCTCGTGTGGGTGCCGCAAGCGCCGCTGCTTGGCCTGTGGCTGCTCGTGTGGCCGTGGGTAGGCATGAGCCTCATCTTCACCACGATGACGCAGGTCAGCCACGTGCAGCAGGCTTGCCAGCCATCTCAGCAGCTCAGTCCGTGCTGGACGAGCCGCCAGATCCATGCCTCGCTGGACTATTCGCTCGGAGTGCGACGCGACGGTACCCAGACGCCAAAGGCCGAGCAGCAGCTCGTCACGGCGCTCGCGGCCGGGCTGAACGCGCAGTCGCTTCACCATGCGATGCCCTCGCTCAGCTGCGCGCACTTCCCGCGCATCTACGCCGAGTACGCGGCCATCTGCGAGCGCCATGGCGTCAAGATTCGTCACTCGGACCACGTAGGCACCGCTGTGGCCTCGATGCTCGGGTACGTCTTCGAGAACAACAAGCCGTTGTGAGCGTGAGGCCGACGCTTGGGTGCGCCTCCTTGCTCTTGGTACCGATCTCGCACGACCCGACAGACGCCGACTGCTGATAGGAGAGCGTGCGAGCGGAGTCGAGTCGAGAGTCAGGTCTCAGGAGACGAGACGAGAGTATCTGGCTACGGCCGCCGAAACCGCAAATAAACGAAAATAACCGTTACGCAAAACGACGGTAACAAATGTGCAGTGCCCAAAAGTGAAAAGGAGAAATAGCCCGCGCCCGGGCGCCAAGAACGAGCCGTTCTGACCGCCCTGTCGTGCCGTGTTCAAAAGTAAGAACGACCTCGGTGCTCGCGCTTGGCGGCGCGGCAACCGTCTGGGCCCATCAACCGAAAGTCCGTACCAAACGTGCCACCCAGGTAGGCGACGGGCCCCGTCGCGGCGGCGCGCTCGGGTGACGGGACGCTGAGGGCGCGCTGCACGTGCTGGTCGTCGCCGGGATTACCCGTGAGAAAGAGCGCCGCGAGCTGCGGCATCGCTCCCTCGCTCAGCGCATGCGCGAGGCTTGCGAGGCCTTTGCCGCCGATAGCGTTGAACTCGAGGGCGAGGTGACCCAATCCAAGGAAGGCAGGAGCCGCCTCGGGCGCTGTTGGCCGAACTGCCGCAGCGAACGCGCGGAGACCCTCGTCCGTGATGGCGTTGTTGGAGAGCGAGAGCGTGCGCAGTGAGGGCAGGTGCCCTCGGGCCGAGGCGGCGGCGAGCAGCAGCAGTCCCCGGTCGCCGAGCGCGTTGCTGCGCAAATCGAGCTCTTCCAGTCTTGGCACATGTGGGAAGATGCTCGTGAGCACCTGGGCGTCGGTGGCGGTCAAGCTCTTCGCCGCCCAGCTGAGGCGGCGTGCGCCAGCCATCCGATCCAACGTTAGGCCTGCCTTCTTGGTTAGCGCCAGCGCAGAGCTGTGCTCCCTCCGCAGCGTGACAGCTGCCCGACATAGCAGCACGTTCGCGCGCAGGCCCTTGCACGCGCATCTCGCCAGCCCGATTGCGGTGGCAGGTTCAAGCGGCGAACCGATGGCCAAGAAGAACGCGAGCAGGCAGTCCTGTGGGAGGTCCGTCAGAAACACGGTCTGCACCGCAGGCTCGGTGACTTGAGAGACGGTGGAAGGCTCGGCGGCTTTCGCTGCAGCAGATCGAGCAGCGAGCACCGCTGCGCGTCCACTGCCACTCGCGCGCTCTGGGCCTATGTGATCGAACGTGAGCAAGCCGCTGCCGCACGTCATCTTCGCCATGTTAGCCTGGGCGCTCCTCATTGCTCGTGGGCCATCGGGAAGCCGCCATTCCATGGTCTCCGTTCCGTTCCGTTTCAGGGCCCTCTCGGCCAGACACACACCCACGAGCTCTGGCGTGCGCCAGCCGGCCTGCGAACTTCGAGTCCTGTGACAAGGTCTGTGAACGTGTGACACTTGGTTCAAACCTGGGGCATGCTGGGGTTCAAAAACATTGAGTTGACTCAATCTACTCAACTCTTCTTTTTACTACCTCTATCCGGATCGGATACGCTCTTCTATCTAGGAACACGCTCCCTGGTTTCAGCTCGCCATCCACCACGGCTGGCAGTGCTCCACGCGCAGGTCCTCCATGCGTGTGAAGAGATCGAGCTCCTCGGCTGTGGCCGCATCCCGCACCGGCTTGCCGTCGAGCATGAGCACGACGCGCTCGAGTGTGCGCTCAAGACGGCGTGCGAGCTCACGCCGCAGCTCCAGCCCACACGTGCGCCTTGTCACCGGATAGTAGCGCCAGTCGATGCCCGCGCTGACGTCCACAACATTCAGCTCCCACTTCGCCGGCAGGCGGCACTGCTTAGTCGGCTCGTAGCGCCACTCAAGGCCCCGTAGCATGAAGCCTTTGGGGGCAACCCAGCCAGGAGGCGGCTCTAGCCAGATCTCGTAGGCAGGCTTGAAGCTGGGCGGCGGCAGCGACAAGCTCATGTGGTGCGCTCCGGCGACACCCTCCTGAGCGCCCTCCTGAGCGCATCGCTTGGCCACAAAAGTCACCGGGTCGCCAATGCGGAGGCCCTCGGACGGGGCGTGCAAGTGAACGGACGCACTGCTGCCGTCGATGGCGATGACGGCTCCTGGCGTGAGCCCATGGCCCACATGGACCGCATCATGCAGCTTGGCCCCGGACATGCCGTCGGCCGTGATGATTCGCGACGTGACCGCGGCCCTTGAGATTGCCCTCGAGGCGCCCACAGGGCTCTCGCTGGTGCCACGGATGAGGCTGCTGCTGCTGCTGCTCGCATGGCTTGCCCGGTGCTCGGGTGCCACTGGCCCGGTCACCCTGCCGATTAGAGTTTCGATCCCTGCGGCCGTTGTTGCGTCCAGCCAACCTATGTCAGCCTTCTGCATCTTTTGAGCTGCCCGCAGGAAGGACTCAGCGCACATAAATTCCACATGCTCGATGGGCCCGTAATTGCCATGCTCACTCTTGGCGCCACTCTCGCTCTCTGCTGTGCCTCGAGGATCACTGCGGGGTGCTGCATCACGCTTGTTCGGAGAGAGACTGCCCTTGATGTCTTTGCCTAACTTTGGCATGGCGGGAGGCGGGCAGAGTGCACGACACCCCCGTGGCTCCCCGTCCGGCTTCGGGCTTCGCTCAGCAGGCTCGGCCTTTGAGGGACCTAGGCTGGCAGAGGGAGGACGGTTGCACGACACAAGAGGGCAGAATCTTCCATGGGATCCTGCGTTTGGGAGTAATCCATCTCCGTAAAAACCGCTTCCAGTATTATGGTCCAAGGAGATGCATGCTGAAAAAAGCATCGACACCTGTACTAGGTTCGATCTACCTCCATGCGCTCGCTCATCCTCGGCGCCTCCATCTCATCTGTTCCTCTCTAGCTTCTTGCCGGAACATGCTTGTTGCTGACCAAGCAAAGTCGAAACTCATCTGTCTCTCGTCGTGCGGCTGCGGCGTGGCGCGCGTGGCGCTCGCGGCTTCCAAGGTGCGCCCGTGGAGACAAGGCAGTGCGCCCACGCACTTTGATAGTGCTCACGAAATAATGCCATTGGGCTGTGCGCCCGTGCACACTCCAGCGGCGAGTGTGAATGGTTTATCCTTCCAGCGGCACACGCCGTCGGCGCCCGTGTTGAGATCAGGGGCGAGCACCTCCCACGCCTTCTTCTTGTCGAACTTTTTCACCTCGGCAGGGCCGCCCGGAAAGCCGTCGAACGTCACGCGTTCACCAGGCGCCGCGCCCGCCGGCGGCGTGACGAAGCTCAGGACCGACTTATCCGGAGTACTCGCGCAGAGGACCATCCCATTCGACTCCATGCCACCGAGCTTGCGCGCCTTGAGGTTGCAGATGCAGACGACCATCGCGCCCTTGACCTTGTCGAGCGGCATGTGATGGGCGAGCCCAGAGAGGATCTGGCGCGGACTCCCATCACCTGATGAGGGAGGCAATCAGCATGCACTCAGGGAGGTTATCAGAGGCAGAGAGGATCTGGCGTGGACTCTCATCACCGAGGTCGATCGTCTCCACGTAGAGCTTATCCGACTCGGGGTGCGGCACCGCATCCACAATCTTGCCCACCCGGATGTCCGCCCAGCTGATGTCAACCACGTCCCCCACCTCGGCGCCCGAGTCCGCGACGGGCGCCACCTCCTTCTTCCGAGGGTCTGCCTTGGGCTTCTTCTCGCCGCCGCCGCTGTCAGCTGCGCCGCTGCCGCCGCCGCCCGCCGCTGCCTCGGCCATGGGCTTCTCCTTCAACTTGGGCGGAGCGGCGGGCGCGGGCGCGGGCGCGGGCGCCGGTGAGGACGCCGGCGCCTTCGCCTTCGACGCGCTGCCCTTGGGTGCCGTCGTCGGCAGCGGCGGCGTCAGCGCGCCAGCCGCGATGGCATTGACCAGCTGGTCAAGCAGCCCGAGGCTCGCCTCGTAGGGCAGGGTTGTCTCGCTCATCTTGGCAAGCATCGACTTCGCATCCTCCGCCTTGAGCATTTCCTTGCTCATCGGTGGCTTGAGCTTGACCGCCTGGTCGCCATCGAAGCGAGGGATCACGTGGAAATGGCAGTGGAAGACCACCTGGCCAGCCTCCTTGCCCGAGTTCTGCAGGATGTTGCACGCGGGCGCACCCGTCGCGCGCTGCACGAGGCGTGCGAGGCGTGGAAGCTCGGCGAGGAAGGCGGACGCAACCTCGGCAGGCATGTCGAGCACCGACACGCACTTGGCCTTGGGCAGCAGCAGAGCGTGGCCCGGCGCGAGCGGGAACGCGTCCAGGATGGCGAGCGCGTGATCGGTCTCAAAAATCTTGTGGCACGGGATGTCGCCCTTGAGGATCTTGTTGAACAGGTTGTCGTCGTCGTAGGCCAGCATGAGTTGGGCGACGACGTGTAGGCGGCGGAGCGGAGAGCTTCGGCGGGATTTAGGTGTGAAGGTCAGCTCAGAACACACTTTCGTCCTCTTTCACTTTCTCCGCTCTGTGGACACCACCTTCAGTCTCCTGCGTCAGCATCTCGAGGAGCTCCTCGAGCATCCGGCGCCGCTGCGCGGCCGTCGCGTGCGGCCCAAGCGCCGTCTCGAGCGCGAGGACCACCGCCGCCTTGGCCTCACTCCACGAGGCATTCGAGATGGGCTGTGGCTCCGCTCCTTCTGTCACCGGGGGCGCCGCCAACGGCTCGATGGCCGTTGGGGAGGCCCCCTCCGTCGGTGGCAGCGTCGTTCGCGCCGTCCTGAGCGTTCGCGCCGAGGCTGAACTCGACGAAGGCCGCACCTGCTCACAATCGTCGAGTGCAGTCGCGCGCGCCGCCGTGGGCGCTGCTTCCCCGGCCCTCGACGCAGAAATCGGCAAGGGCGGCCGCGGCGAGACGCCCTCTGCTGCAACCTCCTGCACATCGCTCGCGCCGTCCTGAACGCTCGCGCCGTCCTGAACGCTCGCGCCGTCCTGAACGCCCGCGCCGTCCGGAGCGCCACGCCGGAAGGTGCCCACGGCGGCGCGCCGGAAGGTGCCCACGACATAGCGCCGTTCGATGGTGAGTGCCTTGGCTCGGTTCGTGGTACTGCGCAGCACAACCTCGCATCGCTCCGTGACGAACCCGCATCCCTCGATGAGGTCACGCAGCTCGGTCAGCGCAAAGTAGTACGCGCGCGTGCCGTCCTGTCGCACGAAGAAGCGCCCGGCCGCGTCGAGCTGCTTGGGACGGCGCGCGGACGATTCGGATAAGCGCTTCTGAGCGCCATCGCCCTCGGCGTAGTCGCGTACGAGCAGCAAGCCTCCCTCGCGCAGCGCGCTGGCAGCGGCGTCGACGGTCGCTCGCATGCGCTCGGGCGAGATCGCGGAGAGCACGAACATGAGCGTCGCGACGTCGCACGCGCCCAGGCAGGGGGCGAGCTCGGCCGGTAGCCGTCCACAGGTTAGGTCGCCCACCGCTGCGCTGACGCGGCCGCACTGCGCGAATGGATGACGGCGCACGATGGCGATCGCCGCGTCGGCGAAGTCGACGCCGAAGCAGCGCAGGCGCGGGTTCGCACGCAGGAGCGGGAACAGCGTGTTGCCCACGCCGCACCCTGCCTCCAGCAACAAGAGCTCTCCGGTGGCTCCGTCGTGACCACCGTCGCTGGAGCCTTCGCCCATGAGCGTACTGACGGTGCGCTGCACCTCCGAGATGTCTCCCTGCTCGGGAGCGTCTCCCTCCTCGTCTTCGGCAGCGCCGCTCTCCGTGCCGCCCGCGCGGGCATCCAACACGGGCCACTCAGCCGCCAGGTAGTGCCGATCCTTAAAGAAGCGGTCCGCGTGGCGCCGGTAGAAAAGATCCCAATTTTTGGCGGCGTCCTGCTCGTAGCGGCCGGCCCAGTAGGTGGACACGACTCGGCGAGTGCCGTAGGGCGCGTACACCGTAGGGCCCGCGGGCGGCTGCACGTCGGCCATTCTCTGGCGGAGGTTTCGAGTTGGCCCCTTTGGAAAACAGGATCGAACACACCGCATAATCACATCGACCAGTCACACATGTACCCAGGTTGCTCGTTTTGGAAACGCAGCGGACCTTTTTTCGGGAGCAGGTAGAAGAGAACCGCACGGCTTCTCCTCTCCTGTCGAAGCCTTTTCAAAATCGGGCGAAGGTGCCTATGCTGGCCAGCGAAGATGCCAAGGGCACGCCCAAAGACATCGTCAGTCTTCTGGACGTGACCCGTGAGCGTCTCAAGGCGCTCGAGATGGCCGCCACGCGGGCGGGATGCGTCGTGACACCGACCAAATCGGGCAACGGCGGCTGCAGCGGCGGTGGCGAAAGCAGCACGCCGCGAGCGCGGCAGGAGGACGCCTGGGAGCAAAATATCTTGGATGCCTTCGACCGCATTGACGTAGGTGGCCACGGCAAGCTGTACCGCTCGGAAATCATGCGTGCGTGCCGCCAGGACGAGCGCGTGCGTGTGCTGCTCGGGCTGCCGCGCGTTCTCCGCGACGAGAACGGGACGCGCGACGCCCTCGAGCGCGTCTTTCAGCGCCTCGATGCCGACGACTCTAAATCGTTCAGTCAGGACGAGTTCCTCAGCGTTTTTGGACGGCCGGCCCTCCTCGCCAGCCGCTCGGCTGCAGTCAAAGAGCTCTTCGGCGGCGGCGGCGGAGGCGGCGGAGGCGGCAGTGCCGGGCGCGCGAGCAGCAGCGGCAGCTTCAACAGTAGCTTCAGCACCAGCTTTAGCAGCGGCTTCCACGCCGGCCGACACCCGGCAGCCGTCGCCGCCACCCTCGCCTCCACCCTCGCCACTCAGATCTCCGCTGACGTGGCCAGCCCAGCGAGGCAGAATTCCTCGCCGCCTCGATCTCCGGTTGTGTGGGCGTCCGCGCCGGCGCCGCACACGCCGCCGCCGCATACTCCAGCAGCGGCAGCGGCGGCGGACCAGTATCAGGCGGACTACCAGGCGGACCGGCGCGCTGCCGCTGACATGTTCGCCGCGGCCACCGCCGAGGCGCGTGTGCGTTGCAACCCGACGAGCACGCGCGCAGTAGCGCCGCCGTTGGACAGTCGGATGACAGGTGTGACGCCCGTACTCCACTCGATGGCTCCGCTGCACACCGACCTCCACGTCGGTGGCGACGGCGAGGCGGAGCCCGCGCCCACAGCCACCCTGAGCCACCACAGCACGCTCCTCGCCGGCGGCTGGTGGTACGGCAGTTTGCCAGACTCTTTCCAGAGCTGGTGGCGGCGCGAGGCGCTGATCGAGAGGGCCTCGACGGCGGGCACGATCATGGTCACAGACGACTCAAGTAGCGGGCAGCGCCCACCGTCGGCTCCATCCTCCGTCGGCTCATTCACAGCTCATTCACAGACGGCTCCATCCTCCCCCCTGCTGAGCGCGAGCGACAAGAGCCGTTGGGCGCCGCGTGCGCCTTCACCGCCGCGCTCGCCCCAAATATGGGCATCCGCGCCGCCAGTGCCTCGCACACCCGCCGCCGCCGCCGCCGCCGCCGCCGCCTCGGCCACTGCCACCGTGTACGCGACACCGCGCTCGTCCCCCGCCGCTAGAGCCTCTTCTGGGTATGCCACCCCGAGCAGCGCCGCCGTCCCGAGCGCCAGCAGCTGGCAGCCGGCGGTTGCCACTGGCGTGAGCACTGCGCTCAGGACGGCGCTCACGGCGGTCGCCACTCCGGTGCTCACGAGAGTCTCGAGTTGGTCAACACAGCCCCATTCACAGCCCCATTCACAGCCCCATTCACAGCCCCAGGGAACACCGCAGCGCCAGGCGCTGCCGCCAACTCCCTTGCTCCTCCCCGACGCCGCCATGTCGAGCTCCGTCAAGTCTGTCTCACAGCTCAAACAGGATCTCGCCGCCGCCGTCGCGGCAGAGAACTATGCGGCCGCGGCAGCGCTCCAGATCGCAATCTCGGCCGCTCAAGAACGCCAGATCGCAATCTCGGCCGCTCGAGAACGAGCTGGCGTGCTCGAGCTCAAGAACGAGCTGGCTTTGGCCGTGGCGGCCGAAAACTACGCGGCCGCTGCGGAGCTGCAGAAGGCGATCAGCGCGGCCGAGTCGGCGGCGACCAGCGCGGCGGCAGGCGCGGCGGAGGCTGGCGAGGCGGAGGCAGGCGCGGCAGGAGATGACTTGGAAAACGAGATGCAGTCACGCGACTGGGCGAGAGCGGCCGACGCCGTAGCGCCACCATCCCTTCCCGCATCCCCGTGGCGACGCCTCTGGACGGCTGCCATGGGCACGCTCACCAGTCCGCTGCCCTCATCGCGCAGTGCCCTAGGCGATGGTGACCCGATCATCACCTCGGAGGCCGTGCAGAGCCCGCTGCGCCGGCCGACGTCACATCTGCTCAGCCACAGCTACGTGCCGGTCGAAAGCGAAGTCGCGAGCAGCTGTGAACGGTCTGTCTGTGAAGGAGTCGCGAGCAGCAACTGTAGCAGCATCAGCCGCAGCAGCGCGATCCAGTCATCGACAGTCATTCGTGAGGGCGAGGGCGGCGGCGGCGGCAGCAGCAGCAGCAGCAGGCGTGGCGCGTTCGTCCACTTGTACGAGACCCAATCTGAATGCTGATTGCAGGCCGATGATCTCTAATTGCCTCTGATAATCTCTGATTGCACCCCTCATCAGGTACGAGACCGACCCAATCGCCGATCTGGCGCGCGCGAGGCTTGAGGCTGCGCGAGCCGAGGCGGAGGAGAACGCGTTCAAGCTCGCAGGTGCGGCGCAGGCCGCCTGTGCCGCCGCCGTGCTCGAAGAGGCGTGCCGGCGTCAGGGAGGCGAGCCGACCTCTGCCGAGATCGCCCGGGAGCTCAAGGGCAACAGGAGCCTGTCCGAGATCAACGCACGGATCGCCGCGCTCTCTCGCGGCCTCGCCTCGTCGGACGTTCAACGAGAGGTGATGCTGCTCGAGGAGCTCGCCGTCGCCGGCCTCCGATTGCATGCTGATTGCATCCCTGAGTGCATGCTGATTGCATCCCTCATCAGGTGATGCTGCTCGAGGAGCACGCCGCCGCCGCCGCCGCCGCCGGCGCCGGCTCCGAGCACCGATACAGTGCCGACCTCGCCGCGATCGGTGATCCGTTGAGGGGTCCGTACTGGGAGGCTCAGACCAGGGCCGGGCTCGGAGCCCCCGACTGGGAGGCAGTGGCGGCGCACCGGTACCCACAGACGCTCACCGAGTGCGTCGCGCTTGTGACGCTCGAGAATGACCTGATGAACGAAAAGTTCTTCAACCGGCGCGCACGCACGTGGGAGCCTGGATACGCCTACATCCGCCCGTAGCATCGCATGTATTACTCCTTTGACCCAAGACGCCATGGAGGCGCCTGTGCAGTCTCGAGCTGGTCTCGAGGTCACTCGAGGCATCTGTGGAACTATGCTCTATCGTCTATGGTCAGAAGTCACCGGACACACACCCGCGGGGCGCGTATTTTGTACCTAGCGGCCAGAGCGTCCGGCGCTTTGCACTCAGTTCAAAATCAGGTGGGGGGGAGGGAGGGGAGGCCAGTGCCGAGTGCGGGTGTCCGGTGAATCGTCTCTATCGAGTATCGTGGACGTCGTCGGTCGTGGCGGACGGTCCGGGTGAAGAAACATTCCAGAAATCAGAGTTGCTTCGAGATCGGCCGCGTGTTGGTGAGATGCATGGGCGATCGCTGGGGCGGCGCGGACCATCGTGCATCGAGGCATCCGTAGATCCGTTCGCGTTCCGCCGCGGCAGGCGGAGGCGCGGCGCAGTGCGACTCGGCAGTGGTGATACGTCTCCACCCTCTTTATACGATCCCCGGGGATCCCCATGTCCCGCCTCGCGCTGCTCGAGCGGTATACACATCCCGGGGCGATACACACGCCCCGGATATGAAACCACCGTAGTTGCATGAAACCACCGCGCTTTCTAGCGCGGGCACCGAGAGGGGTACGTAGCGTTCGAGATACAGTGGCCACGAGAGTGACCCGATAGATCCGTCGCCGTCGGCTCTGCCTGACAACCAACCAGTGCTCATACTCAGTTATAATCATGCTCTATAAGCCCTCCACACTCAAGCTCATCATTGGTAGCCGACGGACGGGGATCACCGG
>ENA-UOXK01001268-UOXK01001268.1-mixed-culture-metagenome-genome-assembly--contig:-NODE-1268-length-18107-cov-34.121427_pt1 | contig 18107 bp, 15 predicted proteins | sample MGYA00238160_ERZ761638 | MGnify/ENA primary metagenome ERZ761638 (study PRJEB28912, sample SAMN08777098) | mixed culture metagenome | isolation source: Freshwater growth medium | place: USA...
GGGGGAGTGGGGGGGAGGGGGGGAGGGGTCCTCGTATTATTGATATACTTGGTGTGTTTCTGTGTTAGGTGCATTTTCGCGCGCGTCAGGTGGCTGGTGGTTTCTAGCGCGTTTAAGCGCTAGATTAGTTGTCTTCCGGGGCAAAGCGGCAAACCCAAGCGGAGAGATGCAGGGCGGTAGGCGGACACCATCTCGACGAGCTAGTTGTGCCGGCGGGCGGGCAACACTCGCATACTAATGCATGCATCATACATGAACTAACTCAAGATGTAACGGCCTCGAAGAAACGACGGGCCAGTCGCTCGTAAGTCAAAAGTTCAGTAAAACCGAGCATAAATAACGAAATAACAAGAGTCTCCATGGATCCGCAAGTCATGTTAGCCGCCATGATGGCCGCCTCGGAATCTTCTCAACGGATTGCAGCCAAGGGTGGCAAGGGCGGCAAGGGTGGCAGGGGCGACACGGGCCGCGGTCGCGGTCGTGGGGGCGTCACCAAGCCAGCGCACAACCTGCAGCAGCAGTGGCACGGCGACGAGTATCTGCAGCAGCAGCAGCAGGGCAAGGGTGGTGGCAAGGGTGGCGGCAAGGGTGCCAGAGGTAAGGGGGGCGGAGGTGCGAAGAATTTCTGGGAGGCAAGACCCGACCTTGCTAAGCTAAGAACTCTCCAGCTCGACGATGCCGCCAAGGAGCAGCTTGGCGCCCTCTTCGGAATGATGGACGCCAACGGAGACGGCTTTCTCCGGCTCGACGACTTTGAGATCATAGCCTCCAGAAGCTCAACGCTATCGCAGGCCGCCAAGACGAAGGCGCTGATGTATTTCACGAAGCTGCAAGAGGAGCTCGATTTCAACTCGGACGGGAAAATCGAGCCCGATGAGTTCATTCGGGGCATGATTAAGATCGCCTACCAAAAGCCCGTTGACCAAATGTTACGCACGCCCCCGGCTGGAACCGACTCTATCGACTATGCCATCAGTCGGCTTGAGGTTGCGGCGAACAACGCAGTCAAAGAGCTCTGCAAGGGCCTCGCCGCCTGGATGCAATCAATTTAGGCGACTGATGTGTGGCAAGGGAGAAGGATCGACTGATGCACCGTTAGATCGGAAGCACAGAGCCATAGGCCGATCCATGGGCTCATCCCGATCCCGCCGGGCCACGACGCGAGCAGGCGCGCGAGGACACGTAAGAGTAATAATACGCAGGGAGGGCGGAGGGGCCAAAATGCGAGACCTCCTTGCGAGTGCGCGCACAGTGCGTGTGGTCGTGTGATGGTCTTGGTCATGGTCGATGGTGCGGTGTGTCCCGACGCTCCTGGTCCGCGTCCGGTCACCTGCACGCTCCCGGCAGATCTCGATTACTTTCATACGGAGAGGCTGGTCAGGCGGCCGCCCTGCGCCCAAAAGCGGCCGCCCTGCGCCCAACTCTCAACTCTCATGACTCTCATCCGCAAGTCTGAGCGTGCGGCCGCGCCGCGGTGACCCCCGGATGATTGAGCCCTTCTTCGTCGATGCGTGTGGGGCGCGCGGAGTTTGCACGTCTGCGGACAAGTCGGCTACCTGTGGCTCCCTCACTCTGCTTGTCCGAGGTAAAACTGGCGGCAGCGTAGGCAATTGTGGCGGTGGCAGTGGCACCATCGGCAGAGCCTCCCGAATGCGAGGCAGCTGCAGCGGTTGCTCCTCAAACTTCGCCGTTGGGACAGCCTCGACTGTGAAACTAATGCGCTGTCGAGTCTCCAATGGTTGATCCAACGGTGCGCTCGTGCCCCCGGTGCAGGATGGCTTGAGATGCACTGCACACGAGGCCTGTGCCGGCCAAAGCTCGGTTGGCGCGCGTGCACGGCGAGGGGCGACTGAAAGTGAGAGCTTCGCGAGCAAAGCTGTCAGAGGGTCGCCAGCAGCACCAAATGAGGAGTCGCTGCCGTCCACCATCCGACTGCTTGCGCCTGGTTCATCATGTAGGACGCCTTTCGAGCCTCTCCGACCGCTGCCCACCACCGGTGCTTCACCGACACGGGCGCTACCGCCGTGGCCTCCATCAACCCCACGGGTACCATGAACCGCCACGGCGTCAGCAGCCGCCGCACGCTGAGCGGCAGCACGGCGGCCGCGCAGGCTATTTGGATCCCAAATACTTCCAGCATACAGGGCATCACGGCGTGGTCTGCCACCTCCAGAGTCCCATCCGACCGCATAGCCAGGTGGGTTCTCGGGCTCATCACTCGTGATGCCATCGAAGGTGCGCCGTCGTCGAACATGACGTCGTCGAAGGTGTCCAACTCTCACCTCCTCGGCACCCCGAAACCCTCCAGCTACCACGCGGGCCAAGGCGGCCTCGCCTGCGCCTGTGGCGTCTGCCAGCTTGCGACGCTTCGCTTCGAGCGCCTTGAGCTCAGCAAGCTCATTAGGACTCAACCCGCCTGCAAGCATCCGCTGCTTGAGCTCGTCGACCTTTGCACTCACCGCTGCAGCCTCTGCTAAGAGCCCCGCGCGATCGAGCGGATGGCCACCAGCGTCGACCAACCCTAGCGAACGCGCTCGCTTCTTCGCGGCTTCCTCAGCGACCCAGTTGGCGGCGGCCGCGTTCGCTGGGCTCCCAGCAGGAGCTACGATCCGCGCAGCGCTGACCGGGCTCGCCACGTGGCTCGCCACCTCTGCCAGCTTGTGCTGCTTCGCCTCGAGCGAATGGAGCTCAGCAAGCTCATTAGGACTCAACTCGCCTGCAAGCATCCGCTGCTTGAGCTCGTCGACCTTTGCACTCACCGCTGCAGCCTCTGCTAAGAGCCCCGCGCGATCGAGCGGATGGCCATGAGCGTCCAACAAACCAAACGCAAGGGCTCGCATCCTCGCGGCCTCCTCATCCTCATCCGCAACGACTTGGCCACCAGCATCGACCAAACCAAACGCAACAAGGGCTCGCTGCTTCGTGGCCTCCACATCCTCAGCCGGCGCAACTTGTGCGAGCTCAGCCGCCAGCTTATCGGGCGTGGCATGTAGTCCGGTCACATCTGCTTCTTCGCACGCTTGCCGATCTTGGCCTTCTTGCGCGCTGCTTCGCATCCTCGCGACCTTCGTCTTCGACCTCTTTCCGATCACGGCCACCGCCTTCTTGCGATCCGCGGCCTCCTTACGGTCCTTCTTGGCTCGCTGGATGGCCTGGATCTTGGTGATGGAGGAGCGCTCCTCTTGGCTCTTGCCCACTTGCTCCTTGGCACGCGAGCGGTAGTCGGCGCTCCCCTTGTCGTCGCCGCCTTCGCCTTTGCCTTTACCTTTGCCGCCACCCGCTGCGTTCTCGCCCTCGTTCTCGCCCTCGTCGTCACCGTACGTGAGGGCGTCGTGCACACAGTCTCGCTCGTCCTTCCACGCGTACGCGAGGATGTGGCCATTGGCATCGCGCACGGTCGTCGTCAACTGGTCATGTAGCCGCCACAGGAAGGCCGTATACTCATACGGGCAAATGCCACGCGTCCACGTGTCCGCCAGCTCGAAAAGGGCGTCCTGGAACTGCTTTCGCGTGAGCCAGTCCTTGCCTTTCGCATCGCGCACCCAGTCCTCCGCGATGGACTGTTCCGCCTCGACCTCGTTGTAATTCTTGATCATCACACGGTACACTCGCTTGAGCATGTTCGCATGCGCCTCCTTGGACAGTACTTCGCAGGCGTCTCCTCGGTCGTCGCTCTGAATCGAGCGCTGCGATGCCTCCCAGAAGGCCTGGAGCACCTCGAGGACACGCCGATCGAAGCGCAGCTTGTGGCGCTCGAGCATCTTCTGCTCGGTAGCTAGCGAGGAGTCGCCTTGCTGCCACAGCTCGAGCTTCTGGAGATCCTCCGCCGTCGCGACCTCGGCCACGACGCGCCCCCCCTCAGACAGGAGTTCCCGCGCCTCAGCTGCAGCCTTCTTTGCGGCAGGGTGGGCACCGAATGTGCGCACGACCGAGTCAGCATGCTTGACGCCCATCCGTAAGGTGAGCATGTAGTTGGAAGCCCCCTTCCGCGCAGCATCCTTTAGGACCAACGCCTGCGACTCTTTGAGGCTCTTCTGCATGATGGCGACTGACTTGGCAAACGTGAGGGCTTTCTTCCATTTGTTGCCTATTGAGTTTTCCCTCCCAGTCGTGCTGGTTGCCAGGTTGGCGAAGCGCACCATCTTCGGCCTTTTCGAGAAATGGGAACCGATGATGTTTGCATGTTCGACAAACATGGATACTTCAGGCTCAAATAGTTTGTGACCTGTTGAAAGCTGCAACGGAAGAACTGGGCATTTGTGTGGAAGACTCTTGCATGCCGACCGACGCAAAAACGCAACACCTAAGACCTGACCACCTAGTTTGCGTACCCGCAACGCACTTTTTGTGGTCAACAGTCACACAGGGGCCGTGCAACGGTTGTCGCGTGTGTCGTGTTAACGTTCACAGGGGACGAGTGAGGTCGGTTCGTCAACAATATGGTCCGCTTGTGGTTGGGGTTGCTGGCTGCCGGCCTGGCAGCTGCCGTCCCCGACATGAACGAGACGAATCGTACGCTCCACCTCGCCTACGCGTCGTTCTGCGACGAGGCTGATTTGAAAAATTGGTCTTGCATGTGGTGCGCTGGATCTGGGGCCACGGTTGAGCTCATCCAATTTGTTGCCAACACGTCGGCGGGCACGCAGGGCTACGTCGGCCTGGACAGGGCCCATGCCCGCGTGGTGGTCGGGTTTCGCGGATCTAGCAACCTCGCCAATGACGTCGAGGACGCGGCGTTTCTCCTGCTGCCTCCCAAGCACCTTGCAGGTGTCCCGCCAGCAGGGCCTGGCCAGCCGGAGGTGCTCGTGCACACTGGCTTCGACTTTGCGTATGGGTCCGTACGCAATGTCACCCAGGACGCCGTGACCCGGGCCCTCGACAGCTGCGGAGGCGCTTGCACGGAAGTAACCTTCACCGGCCACTCCCTGGGATCCGCAATGACAACCCTCGCCGCCGTGGACTTTCAAGCACAGCAGCAGAGGCGGCAGCTGCAGGCTGCGGGTGGCGGCGGCGCTGCCGCCAGGGCGGTGGTCTCCAACCTCTTCACCTTCGGCTCCCCGCGCGTAGGGAACGAAGCCTTTGCGGCCTGGGCGTCGGGGCTCCTCGACATGGGACTTTCCTCGCGGGTCACACGCGAGGGCGACGTTGTGCCTCGCATCCCCCCCAAGGTGGTGCCCCTGCGCGGCGGGAACAGGTACCAGCACGTGCACACGCGCGAGGTCTGGAACCGCCACAACGGTACCAACCAGAGCCACATGGCCAGCGAGCTCGACTGGCTCGTCGAGTGCCACGCGGCGAACGGGGAGGATAATAACTGCTCTGACTCTGAGCCCATCCGCTCCTACTTCGAGTGGGCGAAGGGCCACGAGGGCTGCGGTCAGCACTGCAACTACCTCGGCATGTTGGGCGGGCACTGCTGACCTTGCGATGACGGGGGCTCCGGCGCACGGCGGCCTGCGCGTGCGCCTTGGCGACGTCGGGCATTTGTATAGCTTCGTACCTCCGCTCGCCGTGGGTCGGGGCGACACTAGGGGGCCGTGGGGCTCGGCGGGGTAGGGGTACGTGGCACTGGCCACGGGGCTCGGGGCTACAGCACCGGTCCGTCGACTGTCGAAGCGACAAGCGTCGCGGTTTGCCTAACGGGGTTTGGCACGCGCGCATCGACCTTCGTTTCTTTTCAATAAACAGTCGTGTGACACGCACGCACATGTTCACCAATGTGCGTCGAAGGACGAAGCTTTCTCTCTCACAGTGTCGAGTGCTTCGCTCAGAAGTCGGCAAGCAGCGCAGCCTCTTCGGCATCAGCACTCGCCAGCCAGCCTCCTCGCATCGCGGTGCCGGTTCCCCTGGCGCTACCGTCAGTAGCGCCGCCGACCTGATTTTCGTCAGCCATGCCCACAGCCGTCGTGCTGTGGCTGTACACGCTTGCGTCCTCGGCGTCGTCCGCGCCGTGCAGCCGAGAGACCTCGTAATTGCCGTCGTCCTCGTCGCCGTTGACGACGGGTACTAGTGGAGCCTCGGCGAGGCGCGAAAGCAGTGCGGGTAGCTCGACCCCTTTGAACCACGCATGCGCAAGCACGCCGTCCGCGCCATTCCGCGCGCCGCCGCCACAACATCCCCCGTCGTTCACCACGACGGCGCCCACGACGGCGCCGCCATCTGCTCGGCGGAGGTTGCCGAGGCGCTGTCGCGGCATAGGCTGGAGGAGCCCCCTGAGAAGCGCGCGCGCATCCGGGTCAAAGTGGCGCGGCATCGTAAAGTGGCCTGCAATCACTGCGGCGCTCGTGGCCAGCGGGCTCTCGGCACAGAAAGGCGGGAAGCCGGCAAGCAGCTCGAAGACGGTCACGCCAAAAGCCCACCAGTCGACCGCGCGGTCGTGTCCGCTCTCAAGCAGCATCTCGGGCGCCGAGTACTCGGGCGTGCCGCAGAGGGTCCACGTGTGTGGGTGGTCGGCGTCGAGCTGCTTGACGTAGATGAAGCTCGATAGTTTGACGAACCCGAGCCGGTCGAGCAGCACGCTCTCTGGCCGCACGTCGCGGTGCACAATCGGGGCCGCGCCGCATCGCTCGTGCAGGTGCCCCAGCGCGAGCGCGAGCTGGACGGCGTAAAACCTGGCGCGATCAGGCTCGAAGCGCCCCGCCGCGCGCAGATGCGTGAACAAGGTGCCGCCGTGCGCGAACTCGTACAGCATGTACACATGCTCTTGGTCCTGCCCAGTAGCAACGAGGGTTTGTATGAAGGGATGCTGTTTGCCAAGGAGGATGCGCCGCTCTTCGCGCAGGTAACGTGCCAGGCGCAGCCGCAGTGCTGCGGCTTTGGTCACTGTGCGCAACGCAAACGTCTGATCTGTCTTTGCCGCCGTTGACGCCGGGCTGCCCGGGCTCACAGGAGTGAGGGGTGCCTTGGAGCTCGACAGCCTGCGTCCCCTGAGGCGCACGAGCTGGACCTTGCCGAAACGGCCAAGTTGAAGCGGGCGTTTGCCGAGTACGTCGACCGCAGACTCTATCGGACGGCCACGGAGGAAGTCGTAGCCTTCATCGCTCTCAGCGGTGCGGGCACCATTGAGCATAACTTTCTCAAGAAATGCTTCAAGGACCAGGTGTGAACGTTAACACGACAGACGCGATAGCCGGGTGAAGAAAACCTTTGGCTGAATGTCATACATATTCACATGGCCATATTCACACTTACATTCACACTCACACAGAAACAAAACACGCGGCGACAAAAGTTTCATGCGCATGCGCGACGACAAGATCGACCACCATTCGCTTATCAAGAAGAAGAAGAAGAACAAGAAGAAAAAGAAGAAGAAGAAGGAGAAGAAGAGCCCGGCTCACCTTGCGCGAGAGCTGCCTTCTCCTCCAGTCGTATCTTCTTTGGCATGGAGCGCTGCGGCACAAGTCATAGTATCTGAGTTGCTGGACGCTCGCACAGGCATGATTACCGATTGGCCCGTGCGCTACACTTCTCAGCGAGACTGTGCGACGTCCGCATCGAGCGCCGCGTCAGCATCTATCGAGGGTGCTCGGCTTCGGGCCGTGCGTCGACTGGGTGAGATTTTCCGTGTGCGCTGTGCAGTGGTGCGTGATGCTGGCACTGGCTTGTCTTTCTTGATGCTTCGGCAGAATCGTGGTTCACTTCACTGACGCACCACACGCCTCGAATCGCGCGCAGCTCGGCGGAAAATCTTGGTACGCCGCCTACGAGCATTGGCTGTGGGCGGCGCGAGCGCCCAGTGGTGTTCCAGCGTCACCAGCTTTCGTGCCCGTGCTTCCAGCTGTGCCATCCGACGCAGCGCAATCGGAGCTGCGAGCCAAGTTGGAAGCGAAAGGTATGGCAGCCGCGACGGCGCGTAAGACGTGCGACGACTTGGCCCTGCATGCAGCCAGCATGGAGCAGCAGCTCAGCGCGGAGGCGAGCGCGGCGAGCCATGGTCGATGGCCCAACGTTGTGGTGCGCGCGGAACGCCTCGCTCACGTGCCTGGATCGACGAGCGCAGCCTCCGCGCCAATATCTTTCACATCGGCTAGCAGCCTCGGTGGCGCCGATGCCGCCGATGCCGTCCGCACGAGCATGATATGCCTCACCTGCGCTGTGCCCTCCGGCGATGCAGATGAAGTCGTAGCGGTCGAGGTGACGGAAGCACATCTCGCGAAGCTCCGAGCCTTGTGGCAGTTGACGCAGACCTCCGCCGCCGCCGCGTCCGACACACACTTCTTCGAGGCTGCCTTCGCTGTGTTGGCACGGCTGCAGGCACTGCAGGGGGGGCACGAGCAGGCCGGTGGCATGCAGGCCGCCTGCCCGCCGCCCGCTTTTGACGTCCTGCGAGCGGATTTTGGAGTGACGATGGAGCTATTCGCCTCGCCACTCAACAGCCGCTTTCCGCGCTTTTGCTCAGCTGCCGCCGACGTGGACGCCCCCTTTGGCAGTCTGGGATCTTTCTTTCACTGCAGCCGCCTCTCCGGCGCCTTCGTCGCCAACCCGCCTTTTGAGTCGCAGACGGTGCACGCGATGGCGCAGCACATGGAGGCACTCCTCAGCGCTGCCGATGCGGCCGCGGGCGCGCTCACGATCGTGGTGATCGTGCCCGCGTGGCGCGAGCTGCCGGGCTGGCAAGCGCTCGCCAACTCGCCGCACCGCTCGTGTACCCTCAATCTCGAACGTGCCAAGCACTGCTACGTCGACGGCGGGCAGCACTACGGCCGCCGCACGGCGGCAGGCCGTCTCTCGGCACTTCGGCTCTCCAACCACGAGACCAGCGTCTTCTTTTTACAGAGCGCACGCGCCGCCGTGGAGGCGCCGCCCACGCAGGCCAAGCAGCAGCGGCTCGCGAGGGCGTTCCTGGCGGGCCTCACTCCGGGGACTGGGCAACCCGATCCAGAGTGGGTGCACCCGGCGCCCCCGTCACCGCCTGAACCCTGAAACGGTTGATGCGCGTTGAGGGTTGAGCTCTTGAGGTGAGGTGTGAGGTGAATGGTCTTGCCGCTTGCGGCTTGGAAAAGTTCTTTATAGTTTATTCTACTTTCTGTTTCTCGGTGAAAAGTGTAAGTGACGATCTTGCCGCGGTTCGCGAATCGCGTTCAGTAAATCGACTACGTCAACTTTATAAGGCTGCCTGAAAGCTGAACGTCGTCCTTCGCGTCTTGACTCTTGTCACCGTCGTTCAGATTTACTTCGCACACGTCGCCCACGGACTGCACCTTTGCATTCGATTCGAATTTCGACGTCCACCGCTCACGTCATCGTAAATTATCGCAGGAGAGTCCCATGTGTGTGTCCGGGACCGGGTTGGGCCGCATGCAGCCACATGGCGTCGCCGCCCCACACCTTGTCCGGTCGTTAGGAACCCGCCCGGACTCCCTCCCGCGTCGTCCCCTTTAGTGCCGTGCCCTCAGTTCCCATCGCCTCGTCGTCAGTGACGCACCTTACCATCTGTATGGTCTGCGCCTCCCTTCCCCCCAATGCCCTCCAGGCTGGCCCGCGCTGCCTCACTGGAGCCCCCTCCCCCTCCCCCCTCTTGTCACCCCCCACCGACTCTCCTCTCGGCAGCGTCGGTCCCCGTGGGATGCAGACGGATCGCAGTTCGGGCGAGCCGTCGCAGGCGAGTGAGTTCAGGCGGCCTGTGGGGAAACAGTTCAGGCGGCCCCAGGCTCGAGCCGCTTGACGAGGGCGAGCTGCGAGCGCGTGAAGCCGTTACGCAGAGCCTCGGCCGCCGCCGGGAAGCGAGAATGCAACGCCCAGAACGCGCGCCCCGCCGCCTCGCGAGCTTTGACATCCGAATCCGCGGTCAAGCGGCCGAGAGCCTTGGCGGTTTCACCCACCACGCGCTCGGAGATCGGGGCTCCCTGCGCGATCGCAGCCGCGAGGCTGTCGCACACCGCGCGGCGCGTCTGCGCGTGCTTGTCGCTCGAATGGTGCAGCAGGCACGCGAGCAATGGCGGTGTCGGCACCGTCTCTGCGACGAGCAGCGCCACCGTCGACGACGAGTTCGCGATGACCTTGACCACGTTGCATGCGTTGTGGAGGAGCGACGGCAGCAGCGCCGTCACGAGCGGTGCGATCGCCCTCCCGTGCGCCTTGAGCAGCGCCGTGACCACATCGCACGCCACGCGCACCACTGAGGAGCGAAGGTCCTCAAGTTGAGAGGCGAGGGGACGACTCACTGCCTCCTGGACCCATTCGAGAACCTCCTCGTCTGCCGCGCGTTGGAACAGCGGCAGCAGCTCCTGCAGCGCGGCGGTGCGCGCCTCCCACTGCTCGTGTGCCTCCGTCGCGGCCTTGCTCAGTTTGGTGGCCGCCTCGCGGGAGATCAGTGGCGCACATGTGGTGTGAATCTCCGCGAGCAGCGCACGCAACGACGCCGGTGGCGCGGCAGTGGTGCCGGCCGCAGCCACGGGGGCAGAGGGCGCTGGACGGGCCGTCAGGCTGCCCACGACAGCGCCCGGGGCGTTCACGCACGCCATCTCCACCCGCTTCTCTCCGCGCGCGCTCTGACTGCCCGCGACAGCGCCCGAGGCAGCGAGTGCCAAGGTGCCCGGGATAGCGCCCGCAGATGGTGACGCCCGTAGCGCAGGGGTCGTAGTGCGACCGGTAGGGGCAGCGGCGGGGCTGCTCTTGGCTGCAGCCGAGGTGGTGGTGGCGGCGTACGGCGGCGACCGCGCGACGCGAGGCGTCAGGCGCGCCTGGGACGGCGCCTGGGACGGCGCCTGGGACGGCGCCTTCGTCAAAGTTGGCCTGGCGCTCAGTGACTCTGCTACTGCTGCCGCCGCCGCTGGGATTGCATCCGTCATCGGCTCGACGTTCGCTGACAGCAGCGCACGCGCGAGCGCACCGTGGGCCGTCTCCCGTGCCGCGTAGCGCTGGGGGTCTTTGGTCACCGCAGTGATCGCGTCTTCAATGTCTTCCTCCTCCAGGCCTTTCTCTCGCAGAGCCGTTCGCAGCTGTGCCTCGGCGTTGGAAAGGATGGCCGCTGCCTCGATCGCCGCATCGGCAGCAGCCACATCTGCCTCTGTGAACGGCACTGCAGTGAACGGCACATCGGCCTCTGCGACCGCGTCCGCCTTCGCCTCCGCCACGGGTGGTGGCGGGGGTGGTGCAGCAGGTAGGACCTCGAGCGCCGCTGCCGCCTCGAGCGCCGCGGCCGCCTCCGCCGCCAACGCACTGGTCGCGGCGTCAGCAGCAAAGGCGTCATCAGCAAAGGCGTCATCGTCGAACGTCGACGTCGGCGGCGGCGGCGGCGGCGTGTTTTCAACGGTGAAGCTGCGGCGGCTGTCGGCGGCCAAAGGGGCATTGACGGCGGCGGCGGTGGCGGAAGCGACGCCGAGCGGTGCTGGCGACGTCTTGTTGCGCTTGAGTGCCGATTGGGGCCGAGGGCTGCGGGCGACAAGCGGCTGCATCGGCGCTTCGTCACCTTCGGAGCGGCGAGTGCGCGCCTTCGGCCTCGCCGGGCTGAGCTCGGGCGAGGGCGAGGCCCCGCATTCGCCCTGGCGGCTCGATGTCGGCGCGTCGGCCGCGGCGGTGGCCCGCGGTGACTTGCGCGGCGAAGGCAGCACGCCCGCCGGCGAGCGGACGGCCGGTGTGCGCTTAGGGCCGATCGCGCGGCCGGACTTACTTGGCGAGGAAGCGCCGTCCCGAGCGCCGGCGGGGACGGGTGCGGGGTCTGCAGCAGTGGGCTCGGCAGAGGCGGGCGCAGCGCTGGTCAGCGCGTCGGCCGGCTTTCTCATCGCTGGTGGCGTTGGTCCCCCCTTGGCAGGACTGAAGGTGATCAGGGCCGGACTAAAAGCGATCAAGTCCGCTGACGCCGTCGTCGCTGGTGGCGGTGTGGCAGCGGCGGCGACGTCGGCGACGGTGGGACGCAGGGGCGACGGCAACGTGTCGACCAGGGGCAGTCCGGTGAGCAGATCGGCGACAGCAGCGGGAGCCGTTGTAGACGTTGCGGAAGCACCCTCGGTGGCATCGGCGGTATCCGGCTGGGCGGCGACGGGCTCCGCATCAGGCTCTTCACGCCCCGAGTCGTCCATTGGCACCTGCACCGCAAGCTGCGGTGACGCTCGGCGAGTGCCCGGAGCCACCACCTCCTTGCGGGTCGAACTCGCGGTCGTTGGCCGGAGGTAGTTTGGCACTCCACGGGCGCTTAAGGGCAGCACTGTGGACGAAGCAGATGTGGGAGGCCGCGCGATCGGGTTGTGGCGCGCCGTGCCATGAGATGAGTGCTTTCCTGCACTGCTCACCTTGCCGCCCGACGCCGCATTCTCCAACGCGCGATTCGAGTGCGCGCGCTGCAGGACCCGCTCGGCTGCCGCAACTGATGGGGAAGGCGCCGCCCGAGGGGTACGCTCGACGGGAAGTGGCTGCGGTTCGACCTCAGCGTCCCAGCTGAGATCGGGCGGCGCAGACGAGGGCGATGGAGCGCCCGGAACGGCCTTCATCTCATTCCAGCGCGCCGAGATTGAGGCCGCCGCACCGCTTGACCCTTCCATGGACTGGTTTGTAAACAAACGCGGTAAGCAGCCTGTGGGGTTTAGATTCTCTGCAACGTTGCCCCCAAACCGTGATGAATTGAGAGGAAGACGTGTGGTTGCCATCTACAGACTGGACTAACCCCAACCATAACTTAATCGCGACTGATGACGCTGCTCATCGCCCCCGAGCCACGCTCGCTCGCTCGCGGTCGGTGTACGCGCGGTCGGCACCGTCTACATGAACTTTCTCGTTGGGCAGCTGCAGGGTCCTTCGGAGGCGGAGAAGCAAGGTGTGCGCATGGTGACGCGGAGCATTCTCATCCGTGTCCTTGGGTGACCTTGCGTGCATGTCTTGCGACCGCCTCGCGCTAATGCTCTCGACTGGCGCATGACTACGCGAGGAAGATTGAGCGCTCTCATCATACGCCATGCACTCACATGTGAGCACCCGCACGCCTTGTTCCTGCAGCCGCCATTCAAAAGCTTGACGAGCTGCAGGTGAAGGACACGCTGCGCATGATCAACAACATGGTCGAGCTCTGCTTCAGCGAATGCGTGGTCGGCTTCCGCTCCAAGGCGCTGACGGCGCCCGAGGAGAAATGCATCTCGACGTGCGCCGAGAAGTTCCTCAAGCACTCGGGCCGCGTCGGACAGCGCTTTGGCGAGCTGTGGATGGCGGAGCAGCAGGCGCAGCAGGCGCAGATGAGCGGAACGGGGAGGTAGCCAAATCGCACAGCAGGCAGCTCCGGAGAGCCGAGATGGCATCACCCATCGGAGAGATACGCACGCGCATCTCTCTTCGCCCAGCGTATGGGTGTGGGTGCGAACTGGCGCGAAAGAGACACGCGTTTCGCGGTAATTAATCGCAGAGAGCGCGCGCAGGCGGCCCTGACGGGCGCGCGGCTGCAAGCGCGAGATCAGTGGAGATACCGGGTCGGCGAATATGTTTTTGGCAGGCTTCTGATGATTTATGTGAATCCCGAAATGCAGGCTCTGCACTTCTCACACACATCATAACAGCACAGCGTCGCGATTCTCTAAATCATTTCAGGTGCTTCCGGTATTCATCCTTAAGGTATTCATCCTTATTCATCCACTGCGTCCAAACATGTTGAAGAGGTTGAATACCTTCGTGCCTTGCTCCACGACCACGCCCTTGCGCCCAAGAGGTTCGTCACTCTCTGCACGCACGACGCCTATTCGAACAGGCAGGCCCAACGCTTGTGAAAGCTGAAGGTAACCACCGAACGCCATACAGCCTTCGACGAGGTCGTCACGGCCGTGGAAGCTCAGCTCTTTATAGTTGAGCGGAGAGGGCAGGGACTCATCGTCGAGGCTACCCTCAGGGTATGTGGTCGCGATGTGCTCGCGAATGGCGATCTCAAGCGACTCGACAGTAAGGTACTTGGCGGCCATCATCGTGGTGCCCAAGGCGCGGGGCGCGACGAGTGGGCCTGTGGTGAGATCTGCTGCCTTGGATGACACCACGGTAATGATGGAGCTGCACGGGCGCATTACCCTTGAGTCGATTGCAAAGCCAGAGCACGAGACCAGCAGGAGGAGCGCGGTTGAGTGCATCGCAGGCAGAAGACGCTTGAGATTACCCGATTTAGATATGTTCCTATGATCTAGTGAGGTGCCAAGGGTTCCGCGTAACCTTACTTGAAGTTGTCGGGGCACGCTCGAAACGGAATTCGGATCCCTCGTCTTTCTTGGCTTCACGAGACGTGAGGCACGAGCGGTCGCCGTGCACGGTCGCCGATCCGCGGGCCCCCTCGGCGTGGGAGTCGGAGCGATTGTCGGAGCCTTTGATTTTGCCCTCCGGAGCTTGCCGGCGAGCATGGGTGCCGGTGCCTCGACCTCGCTCCCGGAGCTTGTTGACAAGCATCAGGCCAAGACCGCGGCTGGCGACAGGTTTGACGAAGCCGCCTTTGACGCCGCCGCGGTGGACGGCAGAGTCCCGCGTGAGGTGCTCCTCAAGGCGGCAGGTCTTGAGGCACTTGATAAGCCTGCAGCAACAACTGGCGCCGCGTCGAGCTTTCTCGCCAGCAATAGGCGAAACCCACCAGCCATGCCCATGGCGGGAGAGCACGCGGCCGGCGTGCTGGGCCAGTACGATAAGGAAGTGGTCACGGCCGCGCTCTCGTTGCAGCATGTGACTCGCGGCGACGGCTTCCTTGGCGCAGAGGTGCGTAAAAGCACGGACTCCGAGTCCCTCTTCGCCGCCACGTGGGGCAGCATCGGGCGTGGCGAGCTGCGCGAGGCGAAGCAGTCGATCGACAGCGCACTGCTGCTCGACCCGGCGAATGAAAAGTTCTATTACACGCGGGCACTGATCTACGCTCGCACGGCGGAATGGCGGTGGGCGCTTGCCGACTACACGCAATACCTGAATCTCACTCAGATCGTGGCGGGCCCGCAACTCGCCAACGCCTACTACTCGCGCGCGCTCTGTCTGGCCAAGCTCGGCCATCGGCTGCAAGCGCTGCGTGACCTCGACCGTTGCATAAAAGTGGGGCCGACGGACGAGCAGGTGACAGATAAGGATGCGTCGCTCGTGCCGTGCGCGGTGGTGGCACGCTACGCGATGATCTCGGCCGACCCGGAGATGGGCTTGCAGGCCGCCAAGGAGGCGGCGGACGAGGCGGCGGCGGCGAAGCGTAAACAAGCCAGCTCGGAGGCGGCTGCGGGCGGCACTGACCGTAGTTCACAAGATACAGTATACGAGGGCCAGTGCTGGCAGGTGGCAATCACGGATTTGGAGGGATGCATCGAACGCGCCCTGGCGAGCCGCAAGACGCCGCTGCTCCTCGATCGAACACGCGAGCAAGTAGTGGACAAGTACTACTTTTATCAGCCGTCGACAGTCATCGAGGCGAAGCGCCTGATACTCGAGGCACGCGTGGCCAATGTGAACATGGATCTCGTGCGTGAGACTTTGCGTGTGCAGCTGGTGCACGCGCTGCGATGGGGCCACACGTTGCTGATCCGTCTCACGAACACTGCAGCCGACTTTGCGAATGCGTACTGCCATCCCGACTATTTTCCTCTCGAGGTCTTCGATCCGAGCACGCATCCGACCAGCCAGGACGCGAGTTCCTCTCCGGTGTGGAAGCGTGTGGTGCGTGAGTCCGACATGGATGCGAGCAAGACCTTTACCGTGCCGAGCACCTTCCGCGTCGTCCTCTCGAGCACCTTCCCGCCCGATAAGTATGAGAGGTACCTCACAGAGAGCTTGCCCTTGGCGAAGCTGCAGCCGGCGCACCTCATCGACCCGAGCAAGGGGTCCGGCGCCGATGCAACCCCGCTGCTCAAAGGGCAAATCGCTGGGGAGCAGCTCAAAGGCGATCGCACATCTCTCGTCTTGCAAGGCTGGGGGAAGGGACCCGGACCCGACGAGAACCCGGCCGGCCGGCCGATGGGGATGTGCGACACCATTGCCGGTATGTCGTGATCGGAGCGGTACCGCGCAGTCTTCATGGCCTCGCATGCATTCGGCCTCGCATGTATTGCCCGTCGGATCTCGCGCGCGCCAGACGCGGCTGGCCGCCATAGGCCGCCAGCCAACGCCAAAGACAACCCCAAACGACGGTGCCGCGTGTGGTGTCTGTGGGAGTCCCTGATGAGGGAGCTCATCAGCCTGCAATGAGGGAGGCAATCAGCATGCAATGAGGGAGGCCACAGGTCTGTGGGAGTCCCTCCCATGGCCACGCCCATTGCACGCCATGGCGTGGTCGTGGCCGTTATGTCCGGTCTATGTCCGGTCGCCGCTCTCGGGGGACGACTGCGGCGACCGGCCTTCTCAAGTTCAACGCGCTGATCGCCGCGGCCAATGCTTTCGGTGCGTTCGTCGCCGCTGCGGGCGGCCTCGCGATTGGCCAAGCGGCCGACTCGTTTGGTCTGTGGATCGCGGCGTCCTTTGTTTGGCTACCTAAGGCGTGGCAAGAGGGCATCTCGCTCTGGGCGGGTGAGCCAGCCTCGCCGCTGCAGAAGATTGCGGCACGAGCGAATGGATATATGGCGATTGCGGTGCAGTTTGCCGTGCCCACGACCTTGAACAATCTGGCCGGTGGCATCGCCGTTGGTATCAGCCCATGGCTCTCGGGGCACGTTGGCCTTCTGCGCCTCCCTTGCGATGATGGCGACCGGCTTCTACGTTTGGGGCAGCGGCTGCACTCGGTTCTCCGTGGCTCGCAGCTCGACGTGCGTCTCTTCACGTGCGTCTCATCTTTGGGACCCTCGCGTATGGGCAGGTGAGCGAGAAGCTGCAGGCCATGTGGAAGGCTCACATGCCCTTTCGGTTGGCACTGCCCCGTTTTCCTACGGATTCAGATGCCATGTGGGAGGCTCACATGCCCTTTCGGTTGGCACTGCCCCGTTTTCCTACGGATTCAGATGCCCTGTGAGAGGCTCACGTGCCCTTTCGGTTGGCACTGCCCCTGTTTCCTACGGATTCAGATGCCCTTGCGGCGCTGGTGCTCGTTGAGGGCGTCGCGATGCTCAGCATGCTGCTCGCATCGTTGCGTGGGCAGCAATTTTTGGAGGGCGCCGCTATGAACACGCGTACATACAGTTGCGCGCGAGCGAGGGAAGCTGCCGGTGGCGCGCCTAATCGAGCTCGTCGTTCTGGGCATCTGACATGTGGACATGACGCGCTCCGACTTTTGCGCCTTGGCAGTGGGCCTGCTCATCGGACTTCGGAGCAGGCGCGGGAGCCGCGTGATTTACGCACATCTTCTGCAGCGACCAGCTCTTGGCGCCGGAGCGACGCGCGGTACGTCGCGTGATGGGTTCGGCATTGACCTCCTCCCGGAAAAGGGTGTGCACTCCAAGTTCAATGTGTGCCTTCTTTCCACCATTAACTTCACTTGGACCCTGTGTGCGCACTCCTGGTTCACGTTCTTTCGAGTCGCCCGGCCTTCTTCATATCTCAGTCCGTTGAATTGTACGTGTCCGGCGGCAACGATTCGATTGTCCTATGAACGGGTGGACCGGACGGGGTGACCGACTAACCAGATAAGGACTGCGTATGCGTGTGCCGTATATACTCGCACTGCGTGTAAAGATTTGTCTGGGACGGCGCGTTTTTTGTCCTCGCGGCCGGCGAATCTTTCTTCGGCGTAGCAGGAGCCCGAATGCGCGCTGGCGCGCCCGCGACCGATGGTGCTGGCCCGAGCGAGGTGCATGGAATGGGCGGCAGGCAAGTTACGCGGTCGTGGAGACCAGCTAGTCACCGATCGAGTTTCCTGGGCTCGTTCGTCGAGGGTGACGTACCCACGGTGGTGACCCCTACACGCCACGGCCACACCTCGCCGACGTACTCAACCCAGTTCGTCACTGCGGGGGGCTCGTCGTCAACTAGCCCTTCCGCTCTGTCAACTAGCCCTGTTCAGACTGCGAGCTTGAGCACAGCCGTGGAAGCAGAGCAGGAGGACAGGCTGCGAGCAGGAGCACAGACCTCCAAAGCGGCAGCCGCCGCAGCGGCAGCCGCCGCAGACACCGAGGAGCCCCGGGCGATCTGCGGGAGGCTCAAGATGGATCTCCAGCCCGGCGAGCTCGAGAAGATGATGGAGGAGGCAGACACTGAAGAGCCCCGGGCGATCTGCGGGAGGCTCAAGATGGATCTCCAGCCCGGCGAGCTCG
>ENA-UOXK01001280-UOXK01001280.1-mixed-culture-metagenome-genome-assembly--contig:-NODE-1280-length-17952-cov-38.578644_pt1 | contig 17952 bp, 17 predicted proteins | sample MGYA00238160_ERZ761638 | MGnify/ENA primary metagenome ERZ761638 (study PRJEB28912, sample SAMN08777098) | mixed culture metagenome | isolation source: Freshwater growth medium | place: USA...
ACCGTACCATGTGATCGACACCTTCACGTTGAGTTCACAGCTGCGTAACTTTGGGCGTCACGCAGCATTCTCGACCCAAATTTGGACCCCTTCAATCCAAATTCCGACAATATTTGGACCCCTAGTTCAATCCAAATTCCGACAATTATTTTCCAAACAGACAGGAGATAACAGCACTCGTGATGGTGTCTGGTGTGGTTCACACCTGCGTTTGAAATTCCGACTATAGACCGGCTGAGTATTATAACACGAGCAAATTCACACAAACGATGATTCTATAGCAGTTAGATGACGAATGAGCCGCGCCATCTCATCAAAATGTTGGGCAAACGGCTCGAATGAACGTCACGTCGATGCCGCCGCCCTCCCACTCGAGCGTCGCGAGGCGGTAGCCCAGCAGATGAAAGTGGTGGAGGAGCGCTGTCTGCTCGCCGACGGACATGAAGCGGTAGCGGCCTGAGAGGAGCTCGGTGGTGCAGTGCAGCTCGGCGGTCAACTGCTCAGGCAGCCAACGGTCCTCCGCCCGCCACGAGCTGAAGAGGTTGTGCTCGAATCCTTCGATGTCGACCTTGAGGAGCGAGAGCTTCTTGTGGCCGAGCCGCCGCTGCACCGTGCTGAGCGTCATGTAGCGCTGGTCGGGGTCGCCGTCGCGAGCCGAGATGCACCACGGGTGGAACCACAGCCGTTCGCCGAGCCGGCGCTCGGTCTGCCATCGCATGCCTTGCATCGTGCAGTCGAAGGTGTGCACGATGCAGCTCGTCGTAGAGTTGATCACGGCCCGCTCGAATGCGATGTCCCCGTTCGAGCCGAGCGAGTAAACTGTGCAGTCGTCGCGATGGCGATACGCGTCCCATGCGCACAGTGAGCGCGGTGCGTCCACACGCACATCAGCACGCATGCGCTTCTGCAGCATCTGCACACGTTGCCGATTGCCAATGCACGGCATCGTGCGTTGCCACAGGTTAAAGCTGTGCCGATTGTTCTGCCGAGTGGAAAGCAGGTCTTTGCCAGCCCAATTTGGCCGAGTGCCGCAGCCCACGTCCGAAAGGTTTTGGAGTTGGTACTTGATCACCCTGTAATTGGACCGGACATTGGCGGGCACGTGTGCCCATCGCTCAGGCTGCAGATTCTGCGAGCTCACGGCGTCGTGCAGCTGGCCGAGTGCCTGCTGCTCCCAATGGTTCATCTTTCGCTCGGCCTTAGCAAGCGCTGCCGCGGAGTAGGTAGCAAGCGACGGGGTGTTGCAGCGCCCGAAGGACGAGTCCGACGACTCCATACGCATGTACCAGGACGCAACCGAAGGTCGTGATAGGGGGGTTGTTTCGGCTCAGTATGAGAAACATGTAATTATAAATGTCATTAAGCTAAGTAGGAGATTTTACATGTTCTTCCACTCTTTCATCTCCTGTAATCTCACCATGTGGTTGTGATCCTGAACCCACACAACTGACACTTACCGGTAAGTTTTTTCACAGAACTGAGGCAGCTGACGAAGGTTCCAAAGATGTCAGCTTACTACCGGTAATATTAAACAACTGGTTCCGAGGCGGTGGCCGAGTACCCGGTAGACAGCTGGGTAACACCGGTGATTCACGCGCCATGGCCTCCGCGCCCGCCAAGCTCTGCTCGCTCATCTTCGTCCTCGACCCTCTCAATTCGCGCGTACTGCTCGGGCTGAAGAAGCGTGGCTTCGGCGCGGGGAAGTTCAATGGATACGGCGGCAAGCTTGAGGCAGGCGAGAGCATGCGTGCGTGCTGCTCGCGCGAGCTTGAGGAGGAGTGTGGGCTTCGCGTGCCACCCGCCGCCTTTCAGAGACGCGCTGTGCTGACCTTTAACATGTTGGCAGACGGCATGAAGTCTGCCGATGGCACCATCACCTCTCGCATCGAGGTGCACGCCTACTCTTGCCTGCTGAGCGAGGCGACGGGCTCGGTCATCGAGACTGACGAGATGGCACCAGAGTGGTTCCCGATCGATGCGCCACCATTACCCAAGATGTGGGCCGACGATGAGCACTGGCTGCCGCACGTGCTCTCGGGTATGGATGTCGTCGGCGCTTTTCTCTTCAAAGATGCAAGTACCATCCTCTCGAAGCGCGTCGAAGTGTTGCCACCTCGCAGACTGGAAGTGGACGAGCAGCGCTCAAGACGCCTGTGCGTCGATCACCTCGTGTATGGGGTGCCTGGCGACCTGGAGTCAGCCATTGACGCCTTCGAGGCGCTCACGGGCGTGCGGCCGGCGGTCGGAGGTGTCCACAAGGGCCTCGGCACGCGCAACGCTCTCGTCGCGCTTGGCGGCCCCGATGATGGGAGCACCGGCGGCCAGTTCGGCTACTTTGAGATCCTCGCGCTCGACCCGGCGCAGCAGCCAGAGCGCCTGTGGATGGCCATGGACTCCGTGATGGCACGCGGCGAGCCGCGGCTGGTCACATGGGCCGCCGATCGCTCACGGGCTCCGGGACTTGAGTCCACGTCACTTGAGGCATCCATCGAGGCCGCGCGCCAGCTGGGATATGACCCGGGCGAGGTGCAGCACTTTGCGCGCGCGACGGCCGACGGCGCCACGCTCAAGTGGAAGCTCGCGTACCGGCATTACGAGGAGTCCACACTGCCAGTCGACGGTTTGGTTCCCTTTTTGATCGAGTGGGATCCGAAGAGCCGCGAGGCGGGCATGATCCCTTCCTCGACCGCGCCACGAGGGATCGAGCTCCTGTCGTTGCGAGCCGAAGCCGCCGATCCGAAGGCAGCGGCGGAGGCCTTGGGCGCCGTTGGCATCGATGCCGCGGACCTGCTCGGCGATGCTTCTGCCGGCGGCGGCACGAAGGTGGCCACGAGTCGAATCATCGCGACGCTTCGGACGCCCAAGGGCGTGGTGGAGATTGGATGAGATTGGATGAGATTGGATGAGATTGGTGGAGATTGGATGAAGGTGACGAGCGTATACAAGCGTATACTGTAGGCACCGGTAAAGGTACCGGTCGACCGCGAGAGGAGCGGGGCGTGCCGTGTGGCTCATACGTGCAGATTGTAGACGCGTCACGTGCAGACGGGCGACGGCAGCGGGCGCCCTCGCACGTCTGTCGTTCTCAGCATCCGGTATACCGGATAGGAAGCGGTACCGGCCGCGGTACGGGTGGAACGTTGTACGGCCGTTAATTTTTCCCGCCGCGCCGTCCCCGGTCTAATGTCTTTTTTAACACGACACCCCGCCGGTTGCGGACTTCGGTTCTTTTTATTCGGTCGCGTCACGATCACCGTTCACCCTCAAAAGCGTTCTAAGGGTCGGTCTAGAACTCGTATTATGTCTCTACACACGTAGGTACAAGGTGACTAGATTAGGGTCGGTTCGGGCTCGGCTCGTTCGACGCGAGGAGCTGCTCGACCGCGGCGGCCATGCTGCCACTCGCATTGAGTGCGGCACGAGCAGCGTCCTGTGCAAAGCCCATGGCCATGAGCTCGTGCACTTCGGCGGACAGCTCACGCCCCGCCTCGGTCATGATATCGGCCGGCCGCGCTGGCAGACACCACTCGGCACGCAATTTGGCGCCCAGCTCCTCGCCACGGCCCTCGCCACGGCCCTCGCCCCCCGCGCCGATTGTGAGCGGCCCGAACAGCAGATCGAATGCCCAAGTCACCTGCACCCTGTCGGCATACTCAAGGGAGGTGCTGTTGACAAGGACGAGCGTTGGGCCACGCCTTGCGTGTTTGAACGCAAAGGCGGCGGAGAAGTGGCCGTTGAGGTCGAGGGCGATGACTCGCACGCGCGGCGGCGAAGAGATGTCCGCACCCGCGACGGCGCCTGCGCCCGCAACGGCGCCCGCGACGGCGCCCGCGGCGAGCGCGCCATCGTCGGCCACAGCGGCCACGTGCGATGCAGGGGCGGCGGGAGCGAGCCCATCCACGACGACATCCACGACGACGATCGACCGACCGGCTGTAGCCAGTGCTGCCACCTGCGCGCGCTCGTCGGCGATCCACTCCGCAGGCGACTGCAGCTGGCGGCCGCTCGGCCCAAAGCGCTCGACGCAGAAATAGGCGTCGCCCGCCGCGTACACCACCACGCCAGGCGCCGTGATCCTACCCCCGAAGCGAGCCTCCTCTTCGAGGATGCGAGATCGCTCCTCGTGCGTCGCGACGTCGAGCATCGGAAACTGGTTCATGCGTACAAAGAGCAGCCGACGCCGGCTGTCGGCCGATGCACTCGACGCGTACTCGCTCAGCAGAGCGCTCAGCTCGTAATTCGCCACCCACGACCGACAATAGTTGCTCGCCTCACGCCCAGAGCCACCGGAGAAGCTGGCCACGTTGGCGGCGATGTATGCCTCGCGCCGTTGGCGCACTGCCCGCATGGCCGCGTCCACCCGCGTCAGCACGGCCTCCGGGTCGCGCACCGCACTCATGAGCTTCTCGATGAGCACATCATCATCGTCCGGTGATACGGTGCTGCTCTCCATGTTCTCGAGGGCCTCGGAGAGGAGTTCGCAGTTGGCCGCGGTGAGGTAGCCGCAGATGCTGCCTGCAGTCTGATGCTTGCCAATCGCCGCGCTCCAAAAGTCGTGGAACTGGTCGAGGGCACCGCGGCTGATGATGCCTCCCATTGCCGGCACCTGCTGTGCGAAGTGGTGCGAGAGCGGTGGATGGGCCTCGCTGCGCGGGCGGAACTCGCCAGCATTGGGACCTTCTTGCGCCAGTGGCAGCGGCGCCTCGTTGCGCGCGCGCGCCTCAGCGGCTGACAAGTCGAGCGCAAGCGCAAGCGCCTCGTCCTCGGTCAGCCCAGTCGCGGACGCCATGTTCGCCGTTCGTGAGAGTGCTCGCTTTTTATGGATCACGGCGGACCAGACAGAACTAAACAATTTGATCAAATTCAAAACGACCCGGGTTCATCCACGGATAAAGGGGTCGTCTAGGTTGCGGCCCGGGCATCTCCTCACACTTGAATTGGAAATTTCGAGGCGATCCTATGGCTCGGGCACGAGTCGTCGCCCTCGAAGCGTCGAAGGAGCAGCCGCCGTACGCAACGGCCGCAAGGCCGCGCGGCGGTCTCACGCTCGATAGCCTCGGGGTCGAGTTCGACATCGAGCTCAACCGGATGAGGCTGCTGCCAGCTAAGTGCATCGCCTACACGTCCACAGTGCGCGAGATCCTTCAGGGGGGACCACGTGCTCGAAGGACGCCCTCATGTTCCACCTGCTGAGCAAGCTGCAGTTCGCAGCCAGCTGCTTCTGACGGACAGCTGGGAGGAACGTACAGCTGGGAGGAACTGTGCATGTACTGAACTTACATGCGATTATGTGTATCGTTAATGTCATCTCCATACGGGGGAGATGTGTGTCTCCATGTGCTGAGTAGGTTCGCTTTCAGGAAAACTCTCTTCTGCATTGCGCTCTTCTCTCTCTGCTCTCTCATAGTAGCGTGGAAGTCTCTCGACCTCCTACTCTATCCTCTACAACACATCAACCATCCCGCGGAAGCCTCCCGCGACTCGAGGTCTTCCAATGGCTATCCAATGGCCGGTTGGCCGCCGCAGCTGCTGTTGTTGACCCGGGGCTTGAGTCAGCATTTCAAACATCATGTGAGGCCGTGGCTGGGCTCAGCGTCGCGGTCCTCGACGAGAAGCAACCGGAGCGGGATTGGCATCGCTGGAGGCAAGCCCTCTTGGACGCCGTTGCCACCAGACCAATGTTCAAGGCCGAGCTGGAGTTTACGGGAGCGCTTACGGCGGTGACCGCACTCACTGCAGCGCAGCTTGCAAGCGATGATCTTGCCGTTGTCACGGCGGCGGGACCGACGCTGCGGCAGCGCCGGCAGTTAGCACTGCGAGCCTTCATCAACAACTCTCTGCTGGAGGGTGGAGATGCTCGTGAGGGAAGGAGACGACGGGACGGGCCCGGGCCCTGTTTTCTGTCGCCGTGGTCGACCGGGTGATCGCGTGTCTCGCCGTGGACGTGCGTGAGCTCATCGACCATGTCCCCCCCCTCGGCCAGGAACTGGGTTTGGGGTGTCGAGCCCCGGCAGCTGATATGGGCCCGCTTCTGAATCTTGCGCTCTCATCCCACGGGCGCTGCAACCGGCCAACCGCTGCCAGGCTGCCGCAGCCAACGCCCCTGGCACTCGGGGCAGACGAGGCCATGAGTAATAACCCTGCACTTTCCCACAAGATCCCCTTCACTCCCCTTCCCCCCTTCCCCCTCATTGCATGCAGGATTCTCTCTCGTTGCATGCGGGGCGCCACACACTTGGCTCTTGGGGGCCTTTGGGGCGTTTGGCAAAACCTCGGCAAAGCATCTCGAGGCAACTGGTGCCACTGCGGTCCTTTTCTTTTATATCTGCCTTCAAACGGCGCAACAAAATGTACAATGAATGGAAAAGGTTTCACCGGGGCAAATGGCGCCGGCACGGGCAAGGGACCTCGCACGATGAAATGCTGGCAATGCGAGGCATGCAGCGGTTTCATCTTATGGTCTGGGTATAAGACTTGTGGCAACCTCAGTGGATGTTCAAAAAGCGCCCAGACTGCCCCATCTTGGATTCAAAGGTACGAAGAGAGGCAGGAACATATAGAAGAAGCGATCATTTCAGGGCACTATGTTTTATATGACCAAAATCCAGCTCTCGATCAAGCGCGCCCAATCTTCGATGATGACGATTGACGTGCTGCCGCCGCTGCCCCCGCCGCCGTTGCCCCCGTTGACGCAGCTGCCTCCGCAGCAGCTGCTCCCGCTGTCGCTGCCCCCCTTGGCTGCCCCTGCCGCCGCCACTACACCCGCCGCAGCTGGCCCCGCTGCAGCAACCCACGCCGACGCAGCTGCCCCCGCCGCAGCAGCCCGCGCCGCCGCTGCCCTCGCCGCCGCTGCCGCCGCCGCAGTTGCTGGTAGGCTGGCAGCTCGTGTTTGTTGACCATACAGCCGTGATCGACATTCCTTTGCAAGCGTTGGAACGAGCATCTAAGCCCCGGCTCATACCGGCTCAATGGACGGCGTATAAAGGACAGCGAACCACCGCTCCCGTTTGAGTCTGAGTACCGCACACTACGACTTTCAGTGCAGGCTCCAACCGAAGCCAAAGAGAAGGCCAAGATGGCGCATTCCAAGGCGGAGGCGGACTTGCTCGGCTTGTAAAAGTATCCAAGGATTGTCGCATGGCCTTACAAACTATCCTGAGGGCCAGACGGAGGAGATCGGCGAGCGCGAGCTACACAGAGCGACCGATGTGGGCAGCGTGCCTTTGCTCGTGAGCACATCAGAAGAGGCACACCAAGACGAAGGAGGGAGGGAAGGAGACGACGGGACGGGCCCGGGCCCTGTTTTCTGTCGCCGTGGTCGACCGGGTGATCGCGTGTCTCGCCGTGGACGTGCGTGAGCTCATCGACCATGTCCCCCCCCTCGGCCAGGAACTGGGTTTGGGGTGTCGAGCCCCGGCAGCTGATATGGGCCCGCTTCTGAATCTTGCGCTCTCATCCCACGGGCGCTGCAACCGGCCAACCGCTGCCAGACTGACCCCCAGACTGCCGCAGCCAACGCCCCTGGCACTCGGGGCAGACGAGGCCATGAGTTTACCCTGCACTTTCCCACAAGATCCCCTTCTCTCCCCTTCCCCCCTTCCCCCTCATTGCATGCAGGATTCTCTCTCGTTGCATGTGCGGCAGGTTGGGCGCCACACACTTGGGGGCCTTTGGGGCGAGGGGATGCGCTCGTGCGTTATCTATGCGGCATGTGTAGGTCGGGTCGCCTCGTTTGCAACCGCTGCTGCAGTTATTCCCACGCAGACCATCATCGCTGGCCACCGCGCATTGCTCGTCGGCCCTATGCGCACGGACGTGCCGTCGCGGCCGCCGCTGGTGCTCCTGGGCGGAACCGCTCAGTGGCTCGACTCATGGCAAGGCCACCTCACCGCGCTCGCGCAGTCGCGGCGTGTGCTGCTTTACGAGACGCGTGGCCAAGGCGGCGCATTCGCCGCTGCCGATGCTGCGCAAGCAGACGTGACGAATTGTTCGCTGCCTCATCACGCAGAGGACTTTGCATCTGTGCTCAGGGCCTCCGGCCTCGCAGCAGCCGGTGAATGCGACGTGTGCGCCTTCTCCTTTGGCGGCCGCGTCGCTATGGCGGCAGCCGCCCTTGCCGACATCTCTCCCGCGCGCATACGCCGGCTCGTCGTCACCGGCGTGGCCGCCGATCGCGGCACGAGCGGCCGGCTAGCGCTCCGGTCGTGGCGCGCCTCGCTCTCCGCCGGTGACCTGCGCGGCTTCGTGTGGCGCCTAATCCTCGACACGCACTCGCCGCGCTACCTCGCCGCGCAGGAGACCAACGTGCCCAAGTGGGTCGATGCCGTCGTGGCGGCCAACTCGCTCGCAGGGCTTCGTGGAATCGTTGAGATGACTCATACGGAGGTACCGACTGACCCAACGCATCCCCTCGCGATGGCGCGCAGCCTCGCCCAGAAGGGAAGCGTCGATCGCGGGCTGCTGCTCGTGGGCGAAGAGGACACCCTCTCGCCGAGCTCGGCGGCGCGCGAACTCGCGGACGCGGCCGGATGGGAGTTCCGCTCGATTGCAGGCGCTGCGCATGCAGTCCCGATTGAGCAGGCTGTGATTTGGAGGCGAGCGGTGTTGGAGTTCCTGGATCGGTCTGAGTAGAGCTTCCCAGCTTCAAGTCGAGTGCTCTACGAGACGTTTTCGAAACGGCCTTTTCCCGATGCGCTCGCGACGGCGCGCTGCCACGTGTTCACGATCTTTCTTCGACTCGCGTCACAACACACAAGGGCGCCCCTGCGTGGCGATTCAGCGGACGGCCGAGCGTCAACATTCCCGCAGGACTCTACGATGACGCGCTTGTGCTTTCTATTGTTGGCCATCCTTCCGGCAACACTCGCGCAGAGCCTATACAGGGCGATCAAGGAGAATAACATGGCGATGGTGAACATTGTGCTCAAGAGCGGCGTGAAGGGCGGAGTGAATGCACCTCTCATGGAAGGCGACGAGGTGGGGGAGCCGCCGCTGCTCATGGCGGTTCGCCAGGGTAAGCACAAAGCCCTCAAGGCCCTGCTCAAGGCCCCCAAGATCGACACGGCAATCGTCGACAAGGACGGCCTTCCGTTGATGCATGTCGCCGCTGCAAGCGGCAGCATGAAGATCATCATCGAGCTGCTGACGACGCGCAAGTTCGATCCGCTCTCCGTGCATGCGGCCGACGGCCTTGCGCCGTTGCATCGGGCTGTCCTCAGCGGCTCTACGGACGCGGTCAAGGCGTTGCTCAACGCGGAGGTGCCCTCTGACCAGCCAACCGCCGATGGCCGCCTACCAATGGATCTGGCAGAGAGTCTCGCGATGAAGGAGGTTCTCAAAAAATTTGCGCGCGCCGTGTCCAAGGAGGAGGTTTGAGAGAGGCGCGCTTGCGCAACATGAAGGACAGTTTCCCCGATGACAGTTCCGATTGAGATTTAGCACCGAGCAGGCAGGGTAGAGTAATAAGACGCAACACGTACGCATCCGCAACACCGTACCGGCTCCTCCCGGTGTCTTTTTTCGGTATACATCTAATTTTTCAGCTCGCGAGGCGTCGTGCTGGGCCCCCGATACGATCAGATGCAGAGCCAGCCGATCGGGTCGTCGCCGAGCGAGCCGCTCGAATGCACGCTGCAACAAGCCGCCGACCTGGTCAGCCTGCTGCACACAATCGCTCATGAATGGTCGGTGCCCAATCAGCGCAAGGGCCGCCCCGTCGACATCGGCCTCGGACGCGCCTTGCTTTGCGACTTTGAGGGTTCACCGTGCCCGCTCTTGAGTGGGCCTCGTCCGCTCCTGGCGGCCATCGGCTCGCGCTGGCCGTTGCACATCCGCACGTCTTCAGCACCAGTCACCTCCGCCATCGCACGGCTCGCCGCGGACGTGGCCAACGACAGCGCCACTGCTAGCAAGAGCAGCAGCAGCAGCAGCAGTGCCGCAGTTGACGTGCTCTTGCTCCCTGTGGGCGCCCCACCATCGACAGAAACCCCGCCTCAGCTCCTGATTGTGCTCTCGGAGGCGGCGATGACTCCCGCGGAATGGGATCTTGCGTTGAGCTCCGTGCCGGCGGGCTTCAACGGCTCGTCCTCCGGCGCACGCTTCCTCTTCCCAGACCACTCCATCAACTCGAGTGACGAGACCGGTACGGCGGCGAGTGCGCCTGGGATGCGCGCCCGCCGCTCGCGCAGCCGAGCCGTGCCGCCGCCGCTGCACCGTGCTGCTCTGCTCTGGCGGGCGACGGTGCTCTGCGAGCCTCCGCTGTGGGATCTTAGGCGGCCCGTCGGCGAGGTGACGGCGAAGGAGGCGGCGGCGGCGGCGGCGGCCGTGGCGCGTGGCGTGCCCTACTCGGAGTGGTTCGTGTGCGCGACACTCGAGGTGCTGCGCCCGCTCGTGCGCACCCTCTTCCGACTGCCCCGTCGAAAAGGCAAGTCGGTCTGGTCGACATGCGTCCGAGCCGCCTCGCCGTGCTTCTGGTTCATTGGCCTTCACACGCGCGGCGAGCACTTCGTGACGCAGGTGCTCTCCTCCCCGGACGTGCTGCTCGGCCGGATGAGTGCACACCGCACGGCCGTCTTGGCGCGCCTGGGCGCCAGCGCCAGCGCCGTCGCGGGCACGAACGCCGTATCGGGCACGGGCGCCGTCGAGGGCTTGAGTGCCACCTACTCGGGCACGGGCGCCGTATCGGGCGCCATGGGCGCGTGGCCCCCGTTGCTGCTCGTCGACCCCGCAGCCGGCGAAGGGAACTACACACAGCACCTGCCCGACGGGATGGGGCGGACGCCCGCGCTTGCGCTGGTCGAGACCTATGGCTGGCATGCCTTGCTCGGCGAGCCTGACCGTTACACCTTCAGCTGGCTCTCGCGACATTTTGAGGCGCACGTCGCCGCCGGACGCGCCACGCTCACTCCGCACGGCGTTACTCCCCTCCCCTCCGCGGTCGTTGCGCCGCTGTACTCCTGGACGCTTGAACCTGAGTGCCACCTGATTGCCACCTGATTGCCACCTGATTGTCACCTGATTGCCACGCATGCAACCGGGAGAATCTCGGGAGAATCTCGAGTGCCGCCCTCATCAGGGACACGCTTGAAGTGCCTCTGCTTGCCTCTGATGACCTCCGATGACCTCCGATGACCTCCGATGACCTCTAATGACCTCTGATGGTCGCCCTCATCAGGTACGCGCTCGACGCACGGGTGCCCGAGCTCGAGCGCACTTACGAGCGCGGCCTGCCCCAAATCACTCGCCAACGGCTGCAGTGGGCGTCTTCGACATACCGGGCAACCGCCCTGAGCGTGCGCGGCGACCTGTGGCTGTACAACTACTTGGCGGAAGGACCGGTCGTGGAACCCCTCGAGATGGGTGGCTTTGAGCAGTTGCTCTCCTCTGCCACTGATGGCCTCTATGGCCTGTGGTTGCCTCTGATGGCCTCTGATTGCCACTGATGGCCTCTGTAGCCGCTGATTGCCTCGGATTGCCGCTGATTGCCACTGATTGCCACTGATTGCATCGGATTGCCTCGGATTGCCTCTGATGGGCACCTGTGGACTCTGATGGCCTCCTGGGCAGAGTGCTGCCGCGTTCCACGCATGCAAGGCCAACTCAGCCAAGCTGCGCCGGCGCTGCTACAACGCGAGCGTGCTCGAGACCAATGTGAGTTTCGTCACTTGGGCGACGCTGCTCGGGAAGCTGCCGCCCACAGCCAAGCGAGTCGACTTGCTCGTGCTCGATCAGCGAGATCCGGGCGTGGCAGCCCTTGTGGAATCCTTCCCGCTCGATCTCGTCAAGCCGAGCCTGCTCTACTACCGGACGGCTGCGGGCGCGGGCACGCGGCGCCACCTGCTGAGCCATGGCTACCAGACGTCCGCGCACCACGAAACGTCCGCGTGGGGTGAGAACACGCTCGCCTGGCGCGCGGACCGGTGCCAGGCGTCAGGGATGCCCGGCCGGCCGTTGTGGGCTGAGCCCGAGTGGCTCGCAGTCGCCAGCCGCGTCGCTCAGGCTGAGGTGCCGCCGCTGCCGGTGCGCAGGCGAGGACGTAGGCGCGGCGGCGCTGGTGGAGCGGGCTGACAGTAGACAGACGTGATTTTGAGACCGGACTGTTTGAAGCAGTATTGAGTATAATATAGCGCTGAGCTGGAAGTCAAGTACCCGGGTCCGGGATCATAGATTACGGGAGGGGACGAACAGTCCGGAGGTGAACAGTACCGGCTTCGAACCGCGCGCCGCGGGGAAGGCTGGGGATGCACCGGAGACGCCTGCCCGCAATGCGCAAACGAAATCTTAAACTGTGGACCTCACAACAGGTCCCTCTCCCTCATCGTCGTTCGAACTGACGCCGAGACAGCTTCCAAAGGACTGCGGTTGTGGCTGCCGCCCAACGTTGAATACGAAAAGTCGGTTGGCTGAGATGGGAGCGCCTACTCCGCCTTGTCCACCTTGGGCGGTTCCGACTTGCAGCACTGAGTGACGTTACGCGCCGGACATGGACGCGACCTCGTCCATCGCGTCGCTCAAGCAGCCTTCGGAGCAGAGCAACGCACGCACGCGCTCTGCATTCATGCGTGCATAGTTGCTCCAGTGGCTCCAGTTGCTCCTGCATCTGGCTGCGCGCTGTTCCCCACACCACCAGCTATCCCGACCTCAGTCACATCCTGGCGTATAGGAAAAAGTGAGGCATCCTCACATCGCAGGCAATGATTAACGAACGGTCTCTGGGGCAACGGGAGGTGCTGTGTCGCCTGCTCGACTGCGTTGCCTATGCGGATGAACAGCTTGTTGATCTCCAGTCCAGGCGTCTCCAAGTGCTCCAGCAGATGGTGGGTGAAGATGCCATGTGGATCTTTTGGGAGCTCAATCGATCTCGCTCCTGGCGCGCATGCAAAGGCCACGAGCGATCCTTTGGGGTCCATCGAGGCGAGTCCGTTGAAGGGTCCTCCACTGGAACCGAGCGAGCGCGTGCCGGCTGGGAGCGGGTCGTCACGGCAGCAGTCGAGCACGAGCGCGTTGAATCGCGTCCCCCGAGCCTCCATCTCGGCGAGCAGGTTGTGCGCATCGAGCGCATACCGAGGCAGATCCGAATTGCTCTCAGGTACATTTCGAGCGAGCAACCAGTTGGAGGTGCGGGGCTTGCCAGCTTGCAGGACAGAGGCCTCTGTGCCGTGGCCTGCGAAATAGAAGAACGCAATGTCGTTTTTCTGCAAGGTGTCGACAAACGTGCGCCTGGCATTGAGAAGGGTGTCGATGTCACAGTCTGTTACTAGCGTGCTGGCATATCCCATTCGCTGGAGCGCAGCATGCACAGCCGATGCATCATTGATGCAGCATCGTAGCGGCAACCTCGAGTATGTGTTGATGCCGACTACGAGCGCCTTCCGTGTGCTGGGTCGTAGCGGCATCGCTCCGGTAGGCTGCTCCGCCTTCGCCTTCGGCTTCTTTGTCGGCGGCTCATTACTGGCATGCTCAGCAACTTCGTCGACGTCGCTCAAGAGCTCAACCACGTCGCGGGCCTGAGGCGCTCGCGCCATTGCCGCAGGCGTGACATTTGGGCTGGGCTGCCTGGCGGCCGCCTCCGCAAGGCTCATCCCAATGGCCCGCGCCACCTGCTGCTCCTCCTCATCCGCATTCCCGCTCCCGTAACGGTCTAGATAGGGAGCTCTTCCTGAGCTATCTGCGGACCGTGACAGCGAGGTGGCGGCAGGGTAGCCCAGGTAGGCATGCGGCGGGTGGCCGGGCGGCGGCAGGTAGACCCGCAGGCCGGGCGCGGGCGACAGGTACGGCCGCGTGGTCGCCGGCATGAGCCCGTTGGCCGGCCACCCAGTGCTTCTCGCCGACTGAATATCGACCATTGGGTTGCATGGGTACAAGTTCTTGTCTTGCACGTCTACTTGCTCTCCAACCCGTGAACCGGTCTCGATCCGCACCGTCCCTCGGTCGTTGCTCCAATCGACGATTATGCCGTTTTGCCCATTGTAAATGCAGTCAGCCCCGCACAAGGCTCCAACTCCCACGCGCTCGCCTTGCACGGGCATTTGCGACCGTGGGGCTATGGACCGCGTCCCCGCGCGCGAACTCAAAGCATGTGTGCGCGTTTTCTACCGGTATTCTGAACGTTTCTTCGATCGGTCCAAAGAAGAACACACCGCGGGGACGCCGGGACCCGGTTCAAAGACACATCGGGGGAGCCGGGACACGCCGGGACACACGTATCACGTTCCGGAACAGTACTTTGAGCTATACACTGTCGGAAATGAATTTCCCAAAGACGCCGCTCCGTACGTGTAGAAGTACGATGTGCGACTGCTGCGACGACCTGGCTTTTCGTGAGTGAAAGAGGGATCACACGAGTCAAGTTATGTCTACGCGGCTGTGCTGGGCTGTGACGAATTATGTAGTAACATAACCAATTCATCAAATACGCTCAATGCGGCGCTTCAATCAGCACAGCACCTTAAATACCCGGTATAGATACAACTGGGGCAGCGCCAGCGGACGGGAGTCATTGTGTTCATCATTGTGACGGGAATGCGCGGTTTGAATTCGTAGAAAGTCGCGCGTAACAGCGCCGGCCGCGGGGAAAGCCGGCGGGATGCACCGCAGCACCGGAGACGCCTGCCCGCAAACGAAATCTAAAACTGTGCACTGTGGACCTCACAACAGGTCCCTCTCCCTCATCGTCGTTCGATCTGACGCCGAGACAGCTTCCAAAGGACTGCGGTTGTGGCTGCCGCCCAACGTTGAATACGAAAAGTCGGTTGGCTGAGATGGGAGCTGCCCAACGCGCTCCCCATACGCCTCGTCGAGCGGTTTCGCCGTCGAGCGATGGAGCTCCGGCAGCGAGATCACCTTGGGGAAGTGCGGCCATCGGCGGCTGCGGAAAGTACATCGTGCCTCGCTGAGCAGCTGCTGCCGAGAAGCATCACGCTCCCTCTCCGCGAGCGGCCGTTGGGCTTCGGCCTGCAGAGCGGCGGCGGCCTCTCGAGCGAGCTCGGCCTCGTCGGCCGCATGTCTCTCGGCGACGGCATTGGCGACCATGCGCCTCGCCTCCGTGTCACTGGCCGCTTGGTACTGGCGCTCGAGCCCTGCCTGCTTACCTGCAATCAGTGGCAATCAATGACAATCATTGTCACTCAGTGGCACGCAGTGGCAATCAATGGCCAGCAGAGTGGCGCTCGAGCGCTGCCTGCTCACCAGCCTGCTTTTGGCGCTCACGCTCGAAGAAGTATTGGTGCGGACCCAATAGAGCGAGCCCGAGCAGGCGCAGCAGGAGTCGCCAGGGGACCCATGGAAGCACGAGCGCAGAGAACATGAGCGCCACGCACAGCCAGCCGGTGAGCACAGGGTCGTCCCATCGTCCGATGGATCGAAGTGCGCGGACGTACACGAGCAGCTCGGCCAGGTCGCGCTGCACCGGGCCCAGGTACACGGCGAGCGGGTTGATAGTACCTTCCTGGACTACAGCGCGCGCGGTGCTCGTAGCGGCGCTCTCGACCGCACTCGCGGTGCTCGCTGCGGCTTCCCCTAGAGCGGCCACGACCTCGGTCACCCCTTTTACTGTCACGCCAGCCAACCCCGTGACCGAACGCAAGAGCGCTCTCCTGGGAGGGTGCCGCGCCATGCCGCCAAGATTGCCCTCAATCCCGCCGTCCATCTCCACGGCGCCCGCCAGGCTCGCAGCCTCCACGTCGTTGTCGCCCATCCGAGCACCGGCCATGGTACGCCCACGACGGCGCGCGTCGGCTCGCACGCGCCGCTCCCGTTGGTACTGTTGTTCGACGACCTCGGCCAGCGGTGCACGCTGGCGACCACGGTCGAAGTTGCTGCCAACGGCGCGCGCGGTGCTCATAGCGGCGCCCCCGACCGCACCCCCGACCGCACTTGCGGTGCTCGCTGCGGCATTGGCGACAGCACTCGCGGTGCCCACAACGGCGCCGGCCACCCCTCCTGTCACCGAGCGCAGCAGCGCGCGCGGCGACGCCACGTCGCGTGAAATGGAGCCATCGTGGGCGCCGCGGTCGGCCGCGGCATCGGCCCATGTGGTCGTCGCACCGCCGTCCGCATCGGGATTCGCCACCATCGCGTCCTCGGTGGCGAGCGGTGGCGTGTACGAGAGGCTCGGTGGACGGCCAAGGAGGAGCAGCCACCTCCAGCTTTCCCAGAGCGAGGGCGGCCGGTGGAGCTCGGCGCTACTGTCGCGCGCGTCGCAATAGGCCTTGCCCAGCGCCCAGAGCAGCGCACCCGGCAGCAACGAAAGCACGAGGGCTGCGTGGCTGCAGAAGTACTGCCACATGATGAGCGCGGTCAGAGAGCTGAGCGGCTGCCGGTACGTGATCAGGTCTCGCACGTCGCGGGCGAGCACATCCAACGGCTCGCGTAGTGAGAGCATCTCATCCAAGTACGACTGGAAGGTGCTCCACGAATAACGGCGAGCAGAGGCGAGCCCAAAGTAGGTGAACTGCATGCGTGCCTCGTCTGCGGGCTCGCTCAGAGGGAGCACGGGTGGGTGGCCGAGCGGCGGCATGCGCCCCCAATAGCCGACTAGCCGGGACGCTGCCGAGGTCCAGGTGACCGAGTAGCGCACGCGCACGTGCCCGAGGAGATGAGCCGCAAGGGCGTCCTCTGCCGAGTCGGGGCATAGGTGGAGGGGGAGCCAGCTCGTGTACACGGTGTTCGGATGGAGCGTGGCCAGTCGAATCTCCACGCGACCGAGAGGGTCGTCCGCGTCGAGGGTCGAAAAGTCGGCGTCGAAGAGCGCCACACACAGGCTGGCGAACGGCGAGAAGACCGGGAGGCGGGCGGCGCGAGCATCCTCGGCACGCCAGCGCGGGTGGCTCGTGTCCTCGAGGCACACTGTCTGCACTGCATAGCTCTCGAGCACGAGCACCGCGTACACGTCGTTCGGGCTCAGCAAGTCCGCCTGAAGCAACCCGACGGCCTCGAGCACCTCGATGCGCACCTCGCCGATGGCCGACGCGAGCGGCGGATGCAACGCGGGCGCCTCGCCAGCGTGGGGCACCAGGCTGCGCGGCGCAAGCTTGCGCGCCGCCGCTTGGACCATCGCCGTCGGCCAGCCACCCGCGGCGGTGTACCACGCAGACTCGGGTGTGCGCTTTTCCACGTCGCTGCCCGAAGAGAGGAAGTGGCGGAACGTCGACGGTCCACGCTCCTCGAGGACGCTCACGTCCCACACGCGCGCCATGCCACGCAGCAGCTGCTGCATCGTCTGAGCGCGCTGCTCGCATAGCGTGCGGTCCACCTTGCTCGTCGTCACGGTGTGCCGATAGAAGGTGGGCAGCGAGCTCTGCGCGAGTTTCATCTCACTCAGGTGGAAGAGTTGGAGAGCGTCCCACAAGCGCGCCAAGTCCGACCAGCGCACGATGCACCGCCACGAGTGCGAGCCCTCGCGGCAGTCGATCTCGTACACGGCATACGCCTCGTTGCCGCGCTTCGAGGTCGACTGCGTGTACCGCACCTGGAGGAAGCGCACCGAGAGGGCGAGCGCTCGGCGATCGCGAGCCTGCAGAGACTCGACATAGGAGCCGTACTTGGCCATGGCCGCCGCTCGCGTGAGGTCGCGCATGCCCGACCATGCCTGATGCTTCATCCTCCCAACGATGTCGAGCGCAGAGGTTGTTGGCGCCAGAGGCGCCGGCCCGACTGTTGCCTGCTTGAAGAGCCCGTACAGATGCAACTTCTGTTCGCTGCTCAATTTGCCGGCTGGGAAGTCGGCCGCTGCCGCGGCTGCAGCCTCAAAGGACGCCGCGAGCGCATTCGCCTCCTCTAAGGCAGCGGTAGAGACCTCCGCCACTGGCGCCTCCATTGTTATTTACAGCCGATACTCTCTCGGAATGCTAGACCATGCTTCTGTGGGGAAAAGCGGTCGCCTGCATGCAACGAGAGGGGCAGGGGGAAAGGGGGGGGAAGGGGGCGCAGGAGGGGTGGGAGGGGTCAGGAAGG
>ENA-UOXK01001320-UOXK01001320.1-mixed-culture-metagenome-genome-assembly--contig:-NODE-1320-length-17637-cov-42.211808_pt1 | contig 17637 bp, 13 predicted proteins | sample MGYA00238160_ERZ761638 | MGnify/ENA primary metagenome ERZ761638 (study PRJEB28912, sample SAMN08777098) | mixed culture metagenome | isolation source: Freshwater growth medium | place: USA...
GCCTGGCGCGAGGGCGCGCCGCGGAGAGGGCGTGTGCGAGAGCGCATTTTTTCGGGGGGTTTGCAAGGGCGTGAGAACGGCCTTTAAAAAGGGTTGGAGGATTTGGATCCTAATTTGGGTCGCCTGCTTCCTAATCGGTCGACCGTTCGCGGCGCGTCCAATTTTTGAAATTTGGAATGTCGCGCTGCGTGGGTTGAATTGCATGTGTCATTAGGCGGACACAGTGGATATTCGATGAGACTTGATGGGAGCTTGGATGAGACACACATGGGTGGAAGGCGGCGCTGTCGTGAGCTCGTGTACCACTCGCTCACTCGCCAGACGTGGCTGTGAGATTTGCGCCTAAGACCCCCTCCTGCGTCGGGGCTCCCGGGCCGGGATTTTCTCGGAAAGTTCCCACCACCGGACCTAACGCGGCGAGCGACCAGCGACATAAACGTCGTATTGTAACGCAGACCACCGACACAGGAGAACATGCAAACTGTTACGTGAATACGAAACAGTTAAAGACAGTTTCGGTGTTCTCCCCCTGCGCCCACCATGGCGCCCGCGAAAGAGCGTCACAGCACAGCCAACATGGCTCGACGGGTCCCTAAATCTGCGGCGCGGCTGACGAGTTTGGGCTGGGCGGCGGCAGTGTGGGCTTGGGTGACGGCGGCGGAGGGCTGTGGAGATGAGGTGGGGCGGCGGCGGTGGAGCGGCAGTGGCTGTAGTCCACCCCACAGATGAGCATCGAGACGATCACGCCGGCGAGTGCGGTGATGAAGACACCGAGTGCGATGACCTTCATGTTCTTCATCCACATAAAGCGGCGCACCGCGCGCGCCTGCTTGCGAAACTTGAAGGCTTGATGATTGAGGGTCTCGGTCTTGTCGACGAGCAGCTCAATCTTCTCACCGCGCTCGAGGACGCGTTCAATGTTCTCCACCATCACCTGCCGCACCTCCTCAATCTCCCCCGCGACGCGCTGCACAGTATCGGGGCCCCGCGCGAAGTGGCTCATTTGCTGCTGCAGGATCGGGCTGAACTCCTCATTCATGTGAAAGGCGACCGCAGTAGCGCCCATGTCGCCGTAGCGGATGGTCCATCGGCGGTTGATTTCCTCGAGGAACACGAAGGGCAGCCGCCGCCCGAAGGCCTCATCCGCCATGCACATGTACACGAGGCCGCCTGACACGATGTAGTGGAACACGTGTTGGTCGTACACGTAGCTCATGCGGCTGTCGGTGCGAGGGATCTTCTCGAGGATTCGGCGCGTGACGGTCGTAAAGTTGCCGCTGGTGGACGTGAACTCGGCGAGCACGCATGTGCCCCGCGACACTAGCGAGTAGATGATCGGCATTTGGTCCTTCGTCCGCTCCAGTTTCCGCACCCCTAGGAGCCCATGGTGATGTGCGACTGGACTGAAGAGTTACAGAAATCAGACAGCCCAGGATGGCGCCCCTTCCGAACCGGTGAAACGAGTGGCCTGGTCTGAAGAGTAACTGACAGTTCGCAACGAAACGTCGTGTTGATAGCGTGAGTGGCGTCAGTTTTCTGACTCGAAGCCATGGCGGACGAGGAGGAAGTGCCGGAGCCCGAGCCCGAGCCCGAGAAGACGGACGAGGAGAAGATTGCAATCCTCAGGGATCAGCTGCGGAACGGCGACATTGGTCCCGCCAAATTTGACGCCCAGTTTGTGGGTCTTTGGCTGGGGATGGTGGAGAAGAAGCTCGCAGCGAACAACCCGGGCAACTCGAACCGCAGTCTGAGGAGAGGTAACACACGCGCCAACCTCAGCGACGTGAACATCGACTGAACCGAAAGAGTTGAGAGAGACAGGATGCAAACGCGTGCCTTGCATCGTGTGTGGCGTGTTGTGCTAAGTCACCAAGCACTTATGGCCTTGGTCCTCGCATCTGTGCGAGCCTCTTTTTACAGCAGCACACTATCATTTACCTTGAAGTTGAACAGTCGCCACGACGAATCGCGTTCTGCAAACTGGACTTCGCACGGCAGACGACCACGGGTCACGCAAGGAGTAGGCTGTAGGGCCGAGGCCGACACTCCACTGTGGGCGCGCACGCGCGCGCGCTCGGCGCTGGGTCGGACCCGCGCGCGCACCGCCGACCTCCCCACCAGGCCGGGCGCGCATCTCTCTCCGCTCAAACGTCGCATTCTAAGAGAGAGACAGAAACCTGCTGTCCTGCAGGGGGCGCGGCCGGCCTACCCGCGTACACCCCCCGGACAACGGGCCGGGCGACGACGGCGCCGGGCGAGGCCGCTTTGGCTTTGCGGCGGTCAGGGTGAGGATCCTCGCCGATCGGATAGCGCGGATCGCTTAAGTTGGTACTGCGATTGCACCGTACACGTATGTGCCGTGCGGTTCGAGTCTCTATGATTCGAGACTCGACCTATAACGGACCTAACCTCGAGGGCTCGACGCGGGCGGGGGTCGGGAGCTGGAGCCCCGGGTGGGGGTGCCGCGCGGCGCGCACTCGGGTCGTACCGCCCTCGGGGCAGCTGGGCGGGGAGGTGCGTGCCAGCAGCGAGCAGGTGCTTTCACACAGAGCGGAGGTGCACGTCGCGCGGGACGCGCCGGGGGTCCGCGCGGTCGTTCCGTAGGCCGTACGTGTCTACAGGTCGCGGGGCCGGAGCGTCCGCGTACGGCGGGACGGTACGACGTACGCGGCCGGGTGCGAATCTGATTCGCGCGCGTGCCCGGCGCGGGGCGGTGCCCGCTCGCGCCGGCCGCCGCTCAGACACCCACGTTCCACGTTTACACACGCGTTACTACCTCCCGCCCCTTGATCATCTCTCACGCTCACCTGCGCCTCTCTGACTTCTGAGTGTCTGACAGGCCCCACAACCGAATCCCCGGGTACAACGCCTGTACACAGGTTAATGCCGAGTGGAACCAAGGTGTATCACACAACCCCCTCCTATCGTCTTACCTCTCTGGCAGGCCGGCTAAGCAGCAGATGCCCAGGGCCGCGGCCGCAAACGCGAGCCACAGCATGGCCGCACCCGGCGGCACGTGGAACCCGAGAATGGAGAGGCTATGGCCCTGGCTCTGGCCGAGTGCGCCCAACTCGGCGCTGACGACTGCATGCGCGGCGAGCGCGGCTGACTGGCGTTGGCTGGACGTGTGGGACTCGTCCTCGAACAGCTGAACCTCGAGGCGCTCATTGGCCGCCTCGAGCAGCAACCTCGCGCGCCGAGCGTTGCAATCGCCAAAGCAGCTGAGGAGGAGTGCGAGCGCGAGGAGCGCGCCGACCGTCGCCACCATAATCGGTGGCTCAGCGCCATCCTGGGCGATGGACGCCATCCCGGTCAGCGTGACGTAGGCGAGGCTACCGGTATATAGCCCCACGTAGAGCCGGAGCCGGCGCGAGGACGTCTGCGCGAGCCAGCCGTGCGTCGCTCCCACATTGAGGAGGAGCAGCTCGGCCCAAGCATCCGAGGAGGGCGCGTCAGTGAGCGCCGAGTTGAGCTGCTCGGCCAACGCCACGTGGGCTTCGAGGACACACGAGGCACAGCAGAGGCTCACCCAGTAGGCACCCGCAAGGGCGAGGTCCGATAGGAGCGAGAGGAAGCCCCAGCCGATGTACGCGCCGGGCGAGAGCGCTGTACCCCAGCGCACACCCAGCAGCCACAGCGCCCCGTCTCCGCCTCTCGAAAGGCTCGAGCTCGAGTCGCGCACACGCTCGCGCACCACGAGGAGCCAGTACCAATCGAGTGCATACAGCCCGCCCGCCGTGAGAAGAGTGAGGAGCACCGTTCGGCGCACGCGCCACCGCACTACCTCCTTGAAGGCCAGTGTCATCCCGACAGGGGTCGCTACACTGAGGTCCGTGCCTACCACCTCGGACGCTGCCGCCAGCACGTCGCCAGCACTGCCGCCGCCAGCGGCGCCGCCGCCGTCGTGTGATGCGGCTCTCGAGGTGTGAATATTCACGCCGTCGTGCGATGCGGCAGTGACGCTCTCGAAGCTGCCCGGAGCACGGCGCTCAACACGGCGCAGCGTAGAGCGGGCAGTCGACGCGTAGTTCGAGGCGATCCCGTGGATGGACTCCTGGCGCGAGCCTGTCCCGTACCGGTACGAGCGCCATGGCGAGCGCGCGTCGGAGGAGCCACTCGGCTGGTGCTCGAACTCGATGCCCATGGGCGCGCCGAACCCGATGCGGCGCGGCGGCAGGCGCTGCGACGCCTGCCCGTGCGGATCGAAAGGGAACGGTTTGGGCAGTACGATGCACGTGCCGCTCGAGGCGAGCAATCCATGCAGATGGCCCATCTGCATAAAGATCGCAAGCCCTCCCCACGACCCTAGGAAGCATGCGACACAGCCGACCGCCACGTGCAGAGGCAACAAGTCCGCCCAGTGCAGCAGCGCCATGCCCAGCTGCGCGATGAGCACCAGCGTCACCACCAACGTCGAGAGCAGACGCGCGAGGTCGCTCCAATGCAGGTGCAAGTGCTGATCCAACTCTCGCAGCCCGATTGCATGCAGTAACGTCCAGAGTCCATCCGGCGCCCCACGCCGCAGCGGCAGCGTGCTCGGCACGCGCGGCGTCCACAGTGGGGTCTGCTGCCCGGAGGGCCATGCGATGCGCAGCCCGCCCGGCTGGCCGGCCATTGCGTCCGTCTGCGCTCGACCTGGCGGCAAGATAGGCAGGAGCAAGCGCGGTCCCGTCGACGAACGGAGCGCATGGTGGTACAACGGGCTTTGGTACACGCCGGCTTCGCTCAGTTGCTGCGCCACCGGCGCCTCGGGGAGCAATCTCGGAGCAATCTCGGGCGGCGAGTGGCAGTTGAGCTGGCGCGAGCCCGCATTGATCCACAGGTCGGTCATGTGTAGATGATCGCCACCGGGGGTATCGATCCGTTGCCACCCGTCGAGCCCTTGCTGGGCCGCCACGCGATCAAGAGCGCTACCAAAGCCTCGCTCGATCATGCCTTCGGCCGCATGCGACGGTGAACACGGCGTGTGCGGCTGGCTCACGTCCATGCCGGGCGAGAAGGCGGCAAGCGAGATCACCTCACCGCTCCCCCCGTGTTCGACCAGCACACGCCACTTGGATGACTCGAGCATGTGGATCAGGTGGTTGATGTCCGCCAATGGAGTCTGAACGCGCTGGACGGGCGGCACCGTAGGCGGCCGGCCGACATCCGGGGGCGAGGGCGATCCGGTGGGCGATTGGGTTTGGGCCGGAGGCTCGCCCTTCTTCTTTGGCTGCTGCTGCTGTTGCTGTTGCTGCTGCTGCTGCTGCTGCTGCTGCTGCTGCTGCTGCTGCTGCTGCTGCTGCTGCGGCTGCTGCGGCTGCTGCGGCTGCTGCTGCTCGTGCTCCTGCTCCTGCGACGCTGCCGACGCCGTGTTTTCTGGCTGCGGACGCGGCGTGTCCAACGCTGGCAAGCGTGGCTTGTCCAACACCGGCGAACGGCAAGCTGCAGCCGCAGGCTCGGAAGCGCTCGAGCTCCCAGCGTGCGAGCTCCCCAGCTGCTCGCACGTGCCAAGACTTTTCCGTGCCAAATTTGCCGTGTTGACTGGAGGCAAAGCGTTCATGCACGGGCGCCGAGCGCTGAGCGAACAGGACTGCTGGTCCGACATCGGCGGCGTGGTGCTCCGAGACAGTCACGATGGTATGGACGGCCCCACCAGCACTGTCTCTGTGTGTGCCTCACACGTGCAATCTTCCGACACTTTTCTGTAACGCCGCCGGCGTACGGTTTCGTTACATGTAGGATCTCTCGAGCTCATTGGACCGGTGTCTGAGTGCGTCCCGGCACCTCCCGGTGTCTTTTTACCGGTGTCTGTGAACTGTGTCCAGTGAAAACTCACAATCAACAAAGATGAGCGCGTCCCAACGGGTGTTCACCCCCGGTTCCCCGGTGCGGGCAAAGGCATGGTCCACGGCTCCACGCCGGGGTAGACGAAAACCTGGGTTAAACCTGGGTGTCCGCTCTGCCCGACAACGCGCCCACAATCGCCTCACGCGCGGGCGCCGGGCAAAACTGGTCGTTTTCCGCGATGTGCAGCACCAGGCGACCCGTTGAATTACAATTAGTCGGAGAGGGTCAGAGGCGTGAGGGTGCCGTCACAGCTCTTAGACGTTGCGACGAACATCCGTCATGATTATAGGTCGGGTGTCTTCGCCATGGCCGAATCATCTTTTGCCTAATTGAACGCCCTTCGGATGTGGGATTTTGGGTGTGGTGGCGTGGTCCGTGGACAGTACTCAGTAGGGCGCCGCGTTGAAAGGGCGCGCGCGGCGCGCGCGGCGCGCGCATCGGTCGGTGGTGGTCGGTGGACGAGGGCGTGTAGTTCTAGTTCCGCGTTAGTCGTTACTACACAGCGTTGCAGTTTTACCAACATAGGGTGCAGTTTATCGCGGTCGGGGATGTTGTATCGTATAGTTTGGTATAATAAACCTTTCGTCAAGCGATTGACGAAACTGACGAAACCGCGAACGAGCGGCGCCAGGTACGCCATAGCCTCACTGGCAACGGCAAACCTCCCACCACCTCTCTCAGGAGGTTTATTATACCAAACTATACGATACAACATCCCCGACCGCGATAATCAAAGTTAAGGCTTTAACGCGGTTATACTGAGGGAAGGGGAAGGGGGAGAGGACTACTGAAGCGATGGACTACGGTCCGGCCCACGCGCATCGCCCACGCGCATGGGGTTTCCGTAACGACCTTGACGAATCGCCCAAGGCAGCTCGATCAACTTTCCTTCTGTGGAAGTGACGAATTGCTCAGGGCCTCCCAAATCTAGCTCAAGACGGTACGACGGCTGACAGGACATTGGCCTTTCAGCAGCCGCTCCCCCGCTTTGTGCTCACCTCACCCTCCGCCGCACCTGCTGCACGCGCGCGAGCCGCAGCGACGCGCGACGCGCGCAGAGATAGAACAGTAGTAACTAGTACGGGCAGGGACTGAAGGTCCTGCCCTGGGTCGCGGGTGGTGGGACGCCCTGCTCGGGTTTCGTCAGTCCCGTCTAACGGCTGACGAAACCGCAAACGAGCGGGCGCGCGCCAAGCTCGGGTTCCGTCGCGTTCGTCAAGCGATTGACGAAACTGACGAAACCGCGAACGAGCGGCGCCAGGTACGCCATAGCCTCACTGGCAACGGCAAACCTCCCACCACCTCTCTCAGGAGGTTTATTATACCAAACTATACGATACAACATCCCCGACCGCGATAACAGAGAGAAAGTGGATGGACTCCCGTCCGGAACATTCAAAAACGTCAAAGCTCATCGTGGTCCTCGCCCCCCCAAGCATTCCCCTGCCCCCAGCGCCACGCCCACCCGCGCCCGATGCCGCGGCTCTCCGCATCACCCAGCTCATGCCCGACCTCTATCGACGTGAACACGACGGGCTCCGTGGGCGAGAGCTGGTACGGCGTGCATGCGGGTACCTGATGAGAGAGGCAATCAGAGGTCATCAGAGGTCATCAGAGGTCATCAGAGCTGGTACGGCGTGCATGCGGGTACCCATAGCACGTCGCCGGTTTGGATCGTCTTCGAGAGGCGCGCCGCATAACCGCGCGCGAGCAGCGGGAAGCGCTTCGAGTCGCTCGCCGGCAAGCGCTGCATCTGCTCGACGCTCGGGAAGGCGCTCTGCGGTACAGCACACGCCGACCCGTCGTGCGCGACACGCGTCGTCTTGAGCGCCTCGAGCTCTTCACCCGTCGAGCCGTTCCAGCGGTCGGCGAGCACCTGCTCAGGGTACAGGTATACGGCGACGTCCCAGGCAGACAGTGGTAGGATCGACACTTCGAGCTGCCCCTCGTGCACGACGACGACGAGGCCTCGTGCACGCATGCTCAACCCGCCCACATGCGCGCCGTGGTGGGCTGTGAGCGCGACTAAAGGCGCGAGGTTGTGCGTCAGTCTCGGCCCGCCCGCCTCGACGGTCGGCCCGCCCGCCGCCATGAGCGGCACGAGCACCGGCACTGCGTAGTGCTTCGCGAGGTGCGCGCGGCAGCTGGGCAGCTCCTCAAGCCCAACGGCCTCGTGCACGAAGACGCCGGGGCGTGGCTGGCCAAGAAAACGTCCGAGCTCGATGGTATCTCCCCAGGCACCGTTGCGCTGGATGCGTATCTTCTCGATGCCGCCGTTATTGCTGCGCTTGCTCAGGCGCACCGGTAGGTCCGCACACGCCTCGCCAAGCCCATCGACGAAGTCGTGCAAGCTCGCACGCTCGACCGCGTGCCCCGCCGCGTGCGACCAGCCACCGATCGAGCAGGCTCGAGTCGCGCATGCAGAGGCAACCTCCGTGTACGTGGGCGGCACGGCGGGCTCGGCGAGTCGCATGATCTCCCGAATCTCCGTGTAGGCTCGGCTTGGCGTCGTCGCGGGCGCTTCGAGCAGCGCCCCGCGCGCCGTATCGAGCAGCGCCCCACGCGCCGCGTATACGGCGCTGCCTCCAGAGGGTCCTCGGGCAAGCACCGCACTGATGCGCGCGGCCGACGGACCTACCGCGTAGGCAAACAGCGCGACTGCAGTGCGGACATCGTTCTGGTCGAGCAGCGCCGTCCCGAGCTCGAGGATGAGCTCGTTCGGCACCTCAGCCAGCGCACGGTCCAGCGCCGTGTTGGGCAGCGCCGTGTCGGGCGGCGTGCCGGACGCCGTGTTGGGCGCCGTGCTGGGCGCGTCCTCGGCCAGCGTGCGCCTGCCGACGTCGTCGCCTGCCGGTGCGCCCAAGACGGCGCGCAGCTCGTCGAGCACAGGCGCGATACCGTCCCCGCCGCCGCGCGCGAGCTTGAGCAGCTCGGCTTGGCGCGCGACGCTCCAGTACGGGGAGAGGATCGCCTTCTTGCACGCAGCCGTCATCACGCTCGCGTCCAGCATGTCGGACGCCCCGGAGCTCTGTGAATGTGAAGAGCTCTGTTTCGTCAGCACGTCGGACGCCCCGGACGGCGCGCCGACGTCGCTTGAGCTGACGGCCGAGCCGGCGGTGTGGACGAGATGCACGAGATGCACATGCATCGTGAGCGCTTCGTGTTGAGTACCGAAGGCCGCCGAGACGTTTGTGACGTGCGTGCGCAGTTCGAGCACGCGCTCATCCATCCCGCGGCGCACGCAGTCGCCCATCAGGTCAAGCCTCAGGCGCGTTGCCTCGGGCGCTGCGCCCGCATCCATCGCATCCATCGCACCTGAAACCTTGTGCGGCGCCGCTGGCTCGATTAAGACTCGGGGCAGCTGCTCCTCCCCGGAGCTCTGTGAATGTGAAGAGCTCTGTTTCGTCAGGACTCGGGGCAGCTGCTCCTCCCAGAGCTCCTCGGGTTCAGCGAGCACGAGAGGGCTTGCAGGCTCGTCGGCTGCAAGGCCGCGCTCGATCCCCGAGGGCGGCCGCTCCGCCCACACGTTGAAGAGTAGCACATCGCGCCTTCGTTCGGGCGCCTCAGGCGGCAGCAGCGAGTAGTTGCGCTCGAGCCCGGGCGCCAGGGTCGTGTGCGCGAGCCACGCGTCGTGAGGACGTGGAACCGCATGGAGCAGCGAGCCATTGAAGCGAACCACGCGACCGCGCACCGCGGGCACTGTCGTCAGAAAACTCTGGCCGCCACCGTCACGCCAGAGCACTGTGGTTGGTCCAAAAACGAGGGGACCAACGTCGAGGTACAGCACATGGCCGTGGGTCGGATGTTCGTATACGCCGCTACGAGCAAGCTTCTCGTCAATGTCGCGGTGCAGCGCCACATGTGCCCACGTCGAGCGGCGCCAATACTCGACAAACCTGCCGGCGTCGCCCACCTGGGCCAAGAAACTATCAAGGCCGGTTTCAATCGAATTTGTTGGAGCGCCGCGCTCGTAAAATGCGGCGAGCTCTGTGTCCAACCTCGACGTTCTGAGTGCGTGGGCTCGCAGTGCAGCCGTCGCGTCGGCCGAGAACACCCCGTCGATGACGCGGACAGCGCTTTCCATGTTCATTGTCAGTCAGGGTGCGACGCTCATCGATAATTACCAGGAGACCGCGGTTTCCAAACATCTTTTCACATCAAGAGCGCACAACACCACGCGATCGTGCACAAAGCGCGATACGATGAGCAGCGTTGGTGTTTTCGCTCAGGCTAATTTGAGCCGATGACGGGATGAGTTAACCTCTTGACCTGCGTCTTTCTAGAGATTTGACCAACCAACTCCGTACTTCTTAGCGGTCAACCAACGATGCACCTCAACGCGCGGAGCGCCATCCGAGACTCGCTCAGATGCGTTAGGTTGTGCGCCGTCTGATTCGGCGTGCAGTACAACCTCGGCGGTGCCGAGCTGGTCGGGGAGCACAGGTCTTCTTGCACGGCACGCATGCGGTCGACAAATGCGGTCTTGCTCAGCCGAATGGCCAACGGACTCGTGTCACCGACTGCCAACAGGTTCTGCGTGGCCGGCCATGCATACTTGTACGGCTGTAGGCGTCCTGTCTGACGAAGAATGATGCGGAAAGCGAAGCTGCCCTTGACCGCTCTCGAGTCCATGAATTTCTTGTCCGATGCGTAGCGATTCAAAGGGCGAAAGGCATCGGCTGCATGGCAACTGACGATGCGGCGTGGCACCAGAAAGTCGGCACAGTACAAGCATGAATCGAGGAACAGCTGCGGCGTGTGCGCAACCCGCGCCACCAAAGGGAGTTCGGCTCGCATCAGATCATTGAGAGCACAACTCAACGGTACGTCCGCACATTTACATGACTTTCCCAGGCTGGCCCAGCGCATGACGTCCCGATCGTCGTTGACAAGGCGTCGCACGACAGCCCCTGGAATGAGCATGCCCGACCCTCCTGTCAGCCAACCGCCACGTCTGCGAGCACTGCGACCATTCGGTTGCGGGCAGTGCATCGAACGCGATGAGTCATACACATTACCGTAGACAGTTTGTGCACTGGCATTCTGCACAAAGGCACGCAAGGCCGCAGGATCCACGTGCGTGTCGTCGTCGCAGACCATGTACCAAAGAGCAGGGCCGAGAGTACGGACGGCATCTCGAAAGGCATTAAAGTACAGCGCGCCACTTTGCACACCAAGCTGGCGGCTGTACAACTGATGGTTCACTGAGTGCAACCAAACGTCTGCCGGCGAAATCGCCCGTAGCCAGCCGCGGTGCAGAGCCAAGCCTCGCTCGGAGCTGTGCCAGTCACCACTGGCATTGTTAGTTAAGATGACGTAGACAAGACGCTCGTCTGGGCTTCCAGCCATGCGACCGGCGGCCGAAGCGCGCGATGCGCGGTCGAGCGCGCAGGGCGGCGCTCGCTCGCGCGCTACCGGTACAGTCCTGGGGTACGTTTTTGAACCGTTACAGAGTCCTGAAGTTTCATAGTTACGTTATTCGTAACACACATTTCCACGCTCAGAAATGATCGTGGCCCCTAATGCCTTAGAAACCAGGGAAACCAGCGGCATCGTTGCCCGCCCGTCGGCCGTCGCCCCGTCCCAGTTATCCCAGCACCTTTACACCACTTTGACACTCTTCATCCATCGGGCCATCTCCGTCTCGCTGATCTGCATGTCGCCTCCAGTAACCCCGAGCTTCTTCTCGATGCGGCAAATCATGAGCTCGATCATGTGAGAAAGGGTGTGGAAGAAGGGCTGATGTGTGGGCACGCCGCCCCACTCCGTCTTCCGTTCTTTGCCTTTCAGCAGCTCACAGTAGGCGGTCTCGTCCTGCTCGTGCAGCATATCCATATACTCCCCCGTAGTCGTGCATCCTGCGTCGCGGATCTCCTGGCACGTTGGCAGCGCCTTGAGGCAGGCAAGCCGCGCGATCGCCTCGAGCCAGTCCTCGAATTTGAGGCTGGAGTCCTTGATCACGCCACGCAAACTTGTGGCATCGGCGACGGCCATTCGAGACCACACAAAGCACAAAACGGCCTCCCGGTCGGTGAGGTCGGCACCGACAATCTCCATGGCGTGCAATGAGGCCATCCACTCCTTCAGGTCCATGGTCTCGGCCGACGAGTTCTTGACGCCCCCACACCTCGCAATGGCACTAAATATCTGACGAAGCGATGCCTCGTGAAACTGGAACACTTGGGCGACAGGCTGCGAGTAGAGATATGCTCGCCGAAAGGAGTCCGGGTGGGCATGGGCGTCCGTCAGCTGAGAAGTGATGTCAATCCCGATGAGCCGATCCAACGCGTCGGAGACATCGGTCTCGGCCTTCGTCAGCACATACTTGTTGATCGCAAGGTGGATCAACGCTATCAGGAACTCAGTGCGGCTCAGAGCATTCTCCTTTTCTTCTACGGAGTGCTTCTTGTGCGAATGTTCACCCCGCTTTATTGCCGCATTCTCGGCCTCCTTTTCTTGTCGCTTCGATTGGGCGTCCACGGCAATAAACAGCCTATCAAGGTCGCTTTGTTTGCAGAACTTGGAATTCTTGGAGACGAGTTGGAACTCTTTTGCAAACAGCGTCCATGCGTTCAGGTGCAGGTGGTAAAGCTCTTGCTGCACAGCGGCGTAAAAGCTGAAGACGGTGCAGAGCATGCGATGGTGCTGCCAAAGCACTTCCCCGACTTCCTTCACTTCGTCGGGGATGCCGTCGCCATCCTCGTCCTTACCGCCGTCATCATCGTTGCGCATAACAAGTTTGATGACCGACGCAGAAGCACCCACGATGGCCCAGTCAGCAGCAAAGCGTTTGTACTCGACTTCCCGCGAATTGAAGACGGCCTTCGAATCCGATGCCAGTGCCCGTTGGGACCAGATCTCAGAAGTGTGCGGGTCAAAGCTCTGTTTGATGCGTTGCCATCCCTTCTCGTCTTTGCGTGTGCTGCGGAGCCGGAGGAACAGAAAGTTATTGCAGTCATGGCCGTGTGCATGCATGACCTCGAGTGGAACGTCATGTGCACGACGTGCGCCATGTGGAGAGCCTTCACGTGATGAAGCATGTGACGACCCTTCAGAACCATCATCACAACCATAGCATTCGCCAAGCCCAGTGCCGTCGTTCAAGGCACCGCCCATGGCACCTCCCATGCGCCCGCCATGATGCCCGCCACCGCCGCCATCGCGATAGCCGCCACCACTGCCGTCCATGGCACTGCCCATGAGCCCACCATCAAGCCCGCCACCGCCGCCATCGCCGCTAGGGCCACGTGAAGACCCTCCACGTGAATGACTGTAGACGCCTTGAGGCCCTTCTGGTGCACCAAGCCCCCCCCATGGAGCTCTGCCCAACCGCGGTGTCCACAGCATTCGTTTCTCACCATCGCCGCCATACGGCGTCCACGTACGGGCAAAGCGATGGTTGAGGACATCTGTCATTGGGAGCTCACCTTTCAAGATGATTCGTTGCTGAGCCACGTCGCCGAGGAGAATCGAGAACTCACCACCGTCACGGTCGGCGTCGTTGCGTCGTACTGTCGCCATGTGGCGCTTTGCTCTCGCCGTCAATACGCGAAGTTGTTTGTCGAATACGACTAAGTCTGCGGCTAGGGTTGCCTCCTGGTTAGATCGGATCGCCGTCAGTGGAGTCTCTGGACGCACGGATGCAATCTGACCCGCTCGTGAAGATGGTGGCGCCAGTATGGGCAGCTTCATATACGAATCTGTTCCTTGGTCCGCCTCGCCATTTGGAATCATAGACATCTCGGGCAGACAAGCCGCCATACCCACGCTTGTGCTACCGCTGCAATCTCTGAGTTGGGAAGTTTGACGTTGCTCTGCTTCGCGTACACGCGGAGCTGAGTGATACCGTGGGTGATGTGCCTGTGGCAGTGCTTGGCTCTGCGATCGAGCGCTTTGAGCATTCTTTGGCGCTGTGGGCACGAGGACAGGTATGGCACTCTCTCGTGATGCGCCCATCTGTCCAAAGATCACGAACTTCCAAATCTTCGGATCTTTCCTCCTCATCACCGTCGCCGTCGCAGTCGGAGCGCCCTTTGCTGGTGCAGGGGGAACAAAATCGTCGAGGAGCATTTGCCTCGCACGCCAGGCACGCTGTTCAGCGCCGTTCTCGCGAGAGCAACGATTCGCAACAGAAAACTTCATTACGCATGCAGAAACTGGGCGTAGAGGAGGAACGCACTTTGCAGGCGAACCCGGAGTTTGGGAGTCGTAATCTCGCTGCGTATGCACGACCAGGATTGATCGGAGATTTTTCCGCGTCGCCCAAAATTCGTGCCGCGATCTCTCATCATGTTGCTGCACCGATTTTGTCTCACCTCGCTCGCCCTCGGCAACCGACTTGTCCAGCCGAATGTGGTGCATGCACGCCGTGTGGGCGGTGGCCCACGTGCTTCGCTCCTCACCGAAACGGGCAAAGCCTTTCACGCGTTGGGCTACAATATTGGCAACCAGCTCGGCAATCTGAACGGCAGCTCTGAAGAGGAGGTGGATGACCTGCTCACGGGCATCAAGGCGGCGCTCATGGGAGAGCCTCCCGAGGTGCCTCTCGCCGAGTACATGCCAAAGGCATCGGCCATCATGCGCGCTCGGGACAAAGCGAAGGAGGAGGCGGCCGCTGCTGAAGGTGCTGAGGCCCTGAAGAAGGCCGCATCAGAGCCCGGCGCGACGCAAACCAAGAGCGGGCTGGTGATCAAGACCCTCACGGAGGGTAGCGGAAAATCACCGACCAGGGAGGACACCGTCGAGGTGAACTATGAAGGCACGCTCGTCGACGGCACCGTCTTCGACTCATCGTACAAGCGCGGTGAGTCGATCAGCTTCCCTCTCTCGGGTGTCATCGCAGGATGGACCGAGGGCCTGCAGCTCATGAAGGTCGGCGGCAAAGCGCTACTCACCATCCCGCCCGACATTGCCTACGGCGATCGTGGTTCGCCGCCGGTTATTCCGCCGAAGGCGACGCTCGTGTTTACCGTTGAGCTTCTCGCCATCAAGTAATTGGAGACATGGGATTGCGACCAAGTGAGGCCGAGACGTGAGAGACGTCGAGCGCAGAGGCTTCGGCGCATCGCCAACGCGCGGGCAGACAGGAGAGCTCGCCAAGGGGAGCTCGCACTACAAGAGAGCTCGGACCTGCTCGCCGTCGGGCGGGCGTCGGGCAGGAGGGCGGGCGCGGGAGCTGCTGCAGCTTGTATCTCCCCTCAGTTGCTCAATCACGTTGCTCGTTGGGAGATGCGGAAAAACTTTCGATGGTCTCGACTCTTCACAGGAACACACCCGTGGAGAGTCCGCGCGCCTGTCAATCGTCCGTCCGCGCGGCGGCAGCCCCCCGCGTGCGTGCGGACAAGCGGGATGCTCATCCGGACACGAGCCGTGATCGCGCTCGCACAGCCCTCACAACCTGAGCAGATGGATCCCGAGGGCGAGTCGATCATGTTCAACGCATTCCGAGCTCACATCGATGCACATCTGAATACCTTGAGGCGGAACCAGCAGCTGCCGCTTGAAGCAGGCCCGTCCAACCCGGAGAGGGAAGTTGCCAATCCCGCGGCGAGGTACACGCCCGCGAGATGGCTGCTCATGAGCTGTTACGAGGTTGCGCACGCTGAGGAACTCTACCAAATCAAACGCGATCGTCGCGAAGCCATGGCGGTCGCGCTATTCGCCCGGCTCACGGGCGACAAGAGGCTGCTCAACCTCACGGCAACGGAGAGCCTCGCGCTCTATGAGGAGGCTGCTGCGGCCTATCGGCGTGCAGGGCAGCTGGCCGCAATTCGGCCTGCCAAAACCAAAGCTGACGTTGCAGCCAAAGAAGCTTTGCTCAAGAACCTCGCTCGATGGCTGTGTGCCCCGCCGGATACGATGGCGATGGTTGGACGGCACGAGCCGCGCCTGAGGACCCCCACGAGCCGACCCACACCGGCTAGCGCCGGACGGCATTATGGGTTCAAAATGCGAGTCCAGATGCGCGAGCAACGAAAGCCGGCGACGCCGATCATTCCCGTGTTTGTTCCTCTGGGTTCGGCCGTCGTTCCACAGCCGTACGGGCGGGCGGCTTATCCGCCGGACAAGAATGAGCTAGGCCGCATTCAGTTCGATCTCAAATTTGCCAAGTAGCCTCGGATGACGTGATTGGTATGTCGAGGCCTCCCAAGGCTTGACTATTCGTTAGCGCTGTGGGTTCGTCTACGTTCCAACATTTCATTGATTGACAGTCGTTCCAACCGCGTTCCGTCTGAGTACTGAGATAGAGAGGAGACTCACTAACTTGGAAACAGCCCTACTCATCGCGCCTACATCGCGCCGTGTCGGCGGGGAAACGTGTGCCGCAGCTGGCACCATCGGATCCGTCGATCCCGCAGGGAGTGAAGTGTTTCGGGAAATCTTCGCTGGAGTGAAGTACATGTACAATCTCCGCAATCTCTCTATTCCACACGTTTCCGTTTGAAAGAACCCGAGCGTCGCAAAAGCCGAGACCCCGATATTTTGGACCTCCGCAATGTTGATGCGCAGTGACGCGAGAGTGGTCTTTCGCCTAGACGTGCTCGGCGAGAACGCCGTGCGCGCGACGATCGAGTTTGCCAACGTCACGGAGACAGCGGTTGACTTGCACGAAGTGGTTATCGCCGACAAAGCGCAGGAGATTGAAATCGAGGATCCGGAGCAGGACAAGACAATCCAGACGGAGTTGGAGGAGATCAAGGAGGTAATCAGCACGCGAGCCACAGAGCTGTGGCGCTCCGCGCAGCAATGGTTTAGCACGTCGCGCTCGCTGCTCAAGGAGTCCTACGCTGCCAAGAAGGTGGCCATGGGCCCCGTGCTTCAGACTGTGTCCGAGCACGCGCTTCAGCTCAAGGAGGATACAGCTGCCCGCGCCAGCACGCTCGTCACGTCTCTTCCATCTCTTCAGACTGTGTCCGAGCACGCGCTTCAGCTCAAGGAGGATACAGCTGCCCGCGCCAGCACGCTCGTCACGTCTCTTCCATCTCTTCAGACTGTGTCCGAGCACGCGCTTCAGCTCAAGGAGGATACAGCTGTCCGCGCCAGCACGCTCGTCACGTCTCTCAAGCAGGGAGCGGCTACCCGAACACTGTCAGATGTGACCAACCAGCTAGTGGCCCAGACGCAGATCTTGTCTGCCAGTGCGACCCCGGCGGCGCAGAAGGCGAAGGCCAACGCGGCCGCCGTGGCAGAGAAGATGAAGGCCTCGGCGGGCGTGTTGGCGAGCACGGTGAGTGGCTGGGCGAGCATCGTGGCAGAGGAGGGTCGCGAATTTGCCAGCATTCAGCGATTCTGAGCGCAGCCGCGTAGTTCATATTGTGTGACGCGGCACGCCAGGCCCGGCAGCCCGGCAGTGCGCCCACATGGAGATCAATTTGAGATTACATGGAGATGCAAATTGCAAACGTGGACGGGCGACGGCTTCGTGAACAAAAGCGGACGGCGGGGTGCTAACATTGTGCTAACACTGAGGTTGCGGGGACCGGTCCGGTGCTCCGGTCGGGCTAAACGATCCTCGGCCCGTGCGCCGCGGTGCGTTTCTGAGAACTGAGAATTGATGCGTATCACGCAAACCCATGAGCCATGTCACACCGATGACTCAACAATTGTGACTCAACAGGATCGGACGTTGTACATGTATCAACATGATACATGTCGATTGTCGATGTCATGTTTGTTGAATACCATACAGTCTACGGGGTAGACCGTACCCGACTCACTACACGAATCCCTGTATTGCCACGCAGCTCGGCATGTTAGGAAAGGACTCCCAGTATGGAAGGATCGTGTGTGGAATGTGCTGTGAGATGA
>ENA-UOXK01001325-UOXK01001325.1-mixed-culture-metagenome-genome-assembly--contig:-NODE-1325-length-17596-cov-35.980503_pt1 | contig 17596 bp, 12 predicted proteins | sample MGYA00238160_ERZ761638 | MGnify/ENA primary metagenome ERZ761638 (study PRJEB28912, sample SAMN08777098) | mixed culture metagenome | isolation source: Freshwater growth medium | place: USA...
GCCGCTGCCGCCGCTGCCGCCGCTGCCGCCGCTGCCGCCGCTGCCGCCGCCGCCAGCACCGCCGCCGCCAGCACCGCCGCCAGCACCGCCGCCGCCGCCAGCACCGCCGCCACGACTGCCACCGCCGCCACCGCCGCCGCTGCTGCTGCTGTTGGTGCGGCCCGGACTCCCAAATCGATTGCATTTGGGACGGCCGCGAGGGCCGACGCGCACTCGAACACTCACCTCCCGCAAGTGCATTAGTCTGTCAGAGGAGAAGAGATGGAGTTTCGGCTTATGGCCCGCTGCCGCCGCCTCGCCCACGAGCACAAGCGCACCCGTCGCGTCGAAGCAGACGCAGCCGGCGGGGCGGGGCAGTGCTTGCATTCTCACGAGCTGCGTGTGGTCGTGGCCGGCACCCTCGATGCGCCACAGACGCACGTAGTCGTCGGCGCCAATCGAGACGAAGCGCAGCAAAGTCGGGTGCGCGGCCAGAGCGGCGGGCGTCCGTCCCGAGGGCGCGTGTGGGCGCTGCAGGGGAGTTGGCGGCAGGTGCGGGCGGGAGAGCGAGATGCAGTGGAGCTCACGCTGCATCGTGCCCACGACGACGCCTTCGTCCTCCGTCAGCGAGCTCAGTCCGAGCCACACGAGCTGGCGTACCTGATGAGAGATGCAATCGGTGGGCCATGCGTGACGATCCGTGGGTGGCAATCGGTGGCGAATCGGTGGCAATCCGTGGCCATCGGTGGCGATCTCAGAGTGGGGAGATCGCCCGAGATACGCGGGAGATCAGTCCGAGATACACGAGCTCGCGTACCGCCGGCAGCGCGGCGCCCGCCGCCGTCAACGGGCGGCCGAGCGGGTCGAGAAGTGTGCCGAGAGCCGCGGCAAGATCGATGCGTCGGAGTCGCGTCGCGTCCTTGTGCCAAAGCAGCACTGCGCCGTCGTCGCCGCCCGAGGCGAACCGTTGGCCGTCGGGCGCCGTCGTGAGCGCGCGCACCGCGCCCTCGTGGGCTTGAGTGCGACGGAGCAGCTGGGAGTCGCTCCATAACTGGAGCTCACCGGCACGACAGCCGCTCACGAGGAGGCCGGTGCTGAGCGCGGCGGCGGCGCGCAGCCGGCCGGCGGGGCGACCCTGCCGAGAGGGCGCATATGCATGCAATTGAGGGAGGTCATCAGGGCGGCCATCGGGGCGACCCTGCCGAGAGGGCGCATATGCATGCATTTGAGGGAGGTCATCAGGGCGGCCGTCAGGGCGGCCATCAAGGAGGCCATCAGGGAGGCCATCGGCCATCTCACCTGCCGAGTGTACGTGCATGCACACGCGTCGTCCAGACGCGGCGCGGTCAGCAGTACGAGCGTGCGCGGCGCCATCAGCACGAGCCGCTCGGAGATCGTCGAGCTCACGGGCCGATGCCAAAACGCGTACCGGTACGGCCCATCCCGCACGCTCACAACGCTCAGCACCTCAGAATCACGCCAGCGCCAGAGCGTCACCACCTGCGGCGGGGCCTCATACGCATCGGAGGGCGCCGGCGGTGGTGGTGCTCCTTTTGGTCTTGCCGCCGCCGCCACCGCCGCCGCCGACGACGACGACGACAACGACGACGACGACGACCGGTGTGCGGCCGGCGGTGCGGCCAAGGTAGCAAGGGTCTCTCCGGACCTATCGAAGGCGAGGCAGCTGAGCGAGCTTGCGCAGGGGAGGGCGGCACTGAGCTCGCCCGTCTTCGAGTCCCAGATGAGCACTTCGTCACCGGCCGCGCCGTCCGCTGAGGCCGGGGCGGCCGTGGCGACGAGACGGCCTGCTGGGTGCACGCTGAGCGCTCGCACGGCGGCACGGTGGCCGCACAGGTGCTGCTGGAGGGAGGAGGCCGACGAGTGTACTATCCCGAGCGCGCCGCATGCATACACGACCTCGTTACCGTTCACAGCCCCGAGGCCGGCATGAGGTGTGAACCCGGTGGCCCACTGCAGGCGCAGGCAGTCGTCGGGAGGTTCGTCGCTCTCGTGTGTCCAGTCGGGAGCCAAGCATGGCTTGGGTGGCGCGTCCGGCCGGCCGCGCGCCCAGCGCGGTAGCACCGCCTCTGCGCCGCCCGACTCCTCGTCCGGCTCGTCCTCGTCCTCGTCGTCTCCGTCATCGGCAGCCCCCTCCTCGGAGTCCGAGTCGGATGCGGCCGCCGCGGCTGCCGACATGGAGAACGCCGCCTCGTTGAGGCGCTGCTGCAAGGCGCCGGGCGTCGCCGACGGCACAATCGTCTCTACCGTCCGAGCCCGCTGCAGGTCAACGAGCGACTCCTGCCGGCTGCGAGCAGCGTCGAGGCGCAGCCGCCGTGCGAGCGCCGCTGGCGGATGAGCGGCTGGCGAGTCGGAGGGCGCACGGAGACGCAGCGTCCGCTTCGTGCAGATGACGTGCAGCGTCGCGTTGTTCGAGATGCCCTTGGCCTCGAGGGTGGCATCAGTCCGCAGCTCGTCGCCTTCGTGCACCAGCGCGAGGTTGGCTGCCGGCTCACCGCATTCGATCCTCTGCAGCACGGAGAGCACCGTGGCCGATGGAGCCACGTCCAGCTTGACCAGGGTTGGTGGGTCGACGACGAGCACCTTGCAGTAGAGCCGCAGAGTCGAAGATGACATGTGTTTGCGGAATTCGAGAGAACGGACCGAATCAGTGTGAACGAAGAGCCGCCGCGAGCGCGTCGATTGCTTGAGGGAGGTCTTGATTGGCGTTCGATTGGCGTTCGTTCAAACATCTGACGAGATTAGCGAGGTGACCGAGCGCGTGAACGCGATGTCCACGAACCGAGTTCTCGCGGCGGCGCTGGCGCTGATCAGCGTACAAGTAGTTGTGGCAGCTCGCGAGTCGGCAGCGCTTGCTCTCCAACGCCAGACGCTGGCAGAGAACCCGGGCTTCTCGTACATGCTGATCAGCTTTCCAGACAACACGCAAGACATGGGCATCGAGTTCAGCACTGAGGGCCCGAAGATCTTCTTCCACATGGCAACCGTGCGTGCGGCTGCTGGCGAGCCGATTGCGGTGCGTCTCATGTACCGGCTGCTGCTTGACGGTGCAAGACGCAGTCAGCTCCAGCGGTATGGCGATGTCGCGAGCCATATCCGGAAGCAACTCACTGCGGAGTTTGGCACAGACCCCAGGGCTGTGCCCGAAGACGCACGGATGGTGCCCGAGTTCCCATCGCTCGAGGAGTTGAGGAGAGCCGTTATGGTCCTGTATCCGGAGCGTCCGCTTCCGTCTCTGGACGAGGACGATCCGGACGAGGCCAAGATAGCCAAGAGTGAGCGAGCGGATGGCCTGCGCTCGCTGCTGCATGGAATCCGCGACAAGATGCGGGATGTATATGAATATGATGAAGAGCCGAGGTATGACGCGCCACACAGTACCATGGCCGGAGCGAGCGATCATCCCGACCCTCGTCGGCACCGGGATGAATTGTGACGCGGGTGGCGGGCGGGTGGCGGGTATGCGACGTGCGATGTGCGACGCAGCGGGCCCGGTGTGCCGTGGACGTACCACCCTCTCGGAACGACACGGTCGCATCTCATCGCGGCTCATTATTGATCATTTTCACCAATTTGAATGTGGCTAGACTGCAAACGAAGTCACTCTGACGTAGTACGCGCAGCGCACACAGATTCGGATAATCAGACATGCTGCTGATTATTCACTCGCAAACTCATCTCAGTATGCGCTGCGCGAGCACCTCCACGTCAGACCAACACGTGTCACAATCGTCTAGTAGGCCGACGCAAGGCGCACGAGTTTGCCATTCGAGAGCAAGACCTGGACCTTTCCCTGCCTCTGCGCAAGCGTCGCGCGCTCAAACGAAACGGGGGGCAGCTCTGTGTCAAGATGCACGCCGGACGAGAGCAGCGCCGCAACCACGCACTCCATGGTGCGTAGGGCGAGGCGCTCTCCCGGGCACTTGTGCAGCCCGTGTGAGAAGGTCGTGTACGTGTACTCGTCGAGGACGACCCCCCCGGCCGGATCGCCGTCCATGACATGCTCGTTCTTGGGGTCGTCGGCGACATGCGGCTCGTACTCGTTGCGATCCAAGCTGAACCTCTTGCAGTTCGGACCCCAGATCGCCTCCGATCGATGGACAGCAATGTGGGTGAGCGCGATCGTCTCGCCAGGAGCAGCCCAGTACTTGTCGTCGAGAATGAAGCCGCCCTCCGCTGCCACGGTCCGCACTGCGCCTATGGCATGAGCGCTGAGTCGCAGAGTCTCAAGCACCGCCGTTCGGATGACGTGGCACTCGGAGAGCGTGGCCGCGCTCGGGTTGGCGGCCATGCGCATGGCCTCCTCAAAGGCCGCCTCGCGCACCTCGCTCCCAGGCAGATCGCTCCCAGGCCGCGGTAGCTCGAGCAGCGCGCACACAGTCTGCGCAGCCCCTATCGAAGGGTTCTTGTGGGAAGCAAACAAGAGGCCGGTCGCGAGCTCGGCGATCTCGAGGCTCGAGAGGGCAGGGCTGCGGCCGCGCATGCTGCGGTACCAGCTACCAAGCGCCGCGAGCTCCGTCAGCTTGTCCGCCTCGTCGATCGCCTGAGCGAGTCGAGCCACCAGCCGACGCCGCCGACGTGCAACCGGCCAGAGCACGAGCGGTAGCGCGAGCGCGCGTGGGAGCAGGGCCGCCATGGCAGTCGCGTGCTCGATGGCATCCTGGAACTCCATGAAGGTCTTGACGAAGCCCATTCTCGCGGGAGCCCCATGCTCATGGCCCGCGGCGATGAGAATGGGTACGCCGAGGAGCCGTTCCATCTGGCAGCGCAGCACACTCGCCCTCACCAAGCCGAAGAGGTCAGCGACGACCGTGTTGGTATCGCCCGGATTCTCTGAGCACGTGCCAAAGTTGAAGTAGATTTCTTCCTTGAGCGACCGACCGAGCGAGTGCCAGAGCGGCTCAATCTCCTCCTCCAGCCCGGACGGACCACCATAGGCATCCTTGATCCACCGCTTGTGCATGTCGGTGCCGCGGAAGACGTTGAGAGGGCCCAAAGTCTCGTTGAAGCCTATATCGGCGACGGCCTGGCGAGCCGAGAGCTGCGACTCGGGCGCGAGAGCGACCTGCTTGGTTGCGTTGATCGAGGGTCCAACCACTATCATCCGCTTCCCGGCCAGGTTGATGCTGAATATCGGGCCGACACTCTCGCACGTCGCGACGAGAAACGCTGCCGGGTCGTCCTTGTACGCGAGCGCGTGGCCGAGGATGGGCACGGCGCCGGGAGCTACTGGTGGGCGTGCCAGGCCAGCTGGTGGTTGACGAACACGCGCGCGGAGCCATAAGACCAGCGAGGCGAGAACCATAGCTATGGCGATGACCACGGCCCTCGCAGGAGCAGCAGAAGGGGCGGCTTCAAACACAGCAGGCACATGCAGGGGTTTCGCAGGCGCGGACGGTGCAAAATTCGCAAGGTCGAACGTCAATGCGCCAAGGACCAAGGCAAAGAAAGGGAGCAGGGGAAGCTCCATTCCGCAGATTCCGCTGTGAAATTGGCTGTTAAAACACTCAACCTGAGTCGCAACATGATTCAAAACGCGGGGGACCCAACGGCCAAGCGAGAGAGAAGCCCAATTTTAAGTCCCTTTCCAGCACGAACGCATGGTATCTCACCCACGTCTCGATGTGCACTGTGTACAGCCACCAGGCCGACGTAGTTGAACGGCGAAATGGAGACCGGAACAAGGCGTCCTGAGAGTCGCCAAGTCATTCGCAATTCACAACCGCCGTGAGTTCACAACCGCCGTGAGTCCAGGCATGGCAGCCAACTTTGCTTGACGACCCTGTGACGACCCTGTGACAACCATGTCGACGATCCGAACCTCAACCCACCCACACATCATCTGATCGACCCCCATCTGGCTCCGGCTGCGGATCAATCGAGATCACATCTGGCCATGTCAAGCGTGCCAAATCCCGCAGCCATGCGGCGATCCCCATTCAGATGTCCAAGCTCCTCGTCCGCATCGAAGTCCACGCCCACACGCTTCGCGTGGTCCCGAGCGCCTCGCGTCGTACCGAGCTCATCGTCCGTCTCGTCCGATCCCTCTTGATGATGACTCGCCTCGTCCATCTCATCATCGTCGCCCCCCCTCTCGTCGCCCCCCTCGAAACCCTGCACTTGAAAGCCCTTGTGCATTTCACTCGATGCCAGATGTCGCGTGGGCGCCCCCGGCCGCAGCTCGCTCCACCGCTCGTGTAGCCGGTCCGCACACGCGACGAGCACCCTTGCACCCTGCCCCACCGCCGTGTCCGCCTCAGCAGTGCGTTGCAACTGCGGCCGGCCCACCGTCAATGTGAGAACCGCTGCAAGGCCGATGAGTAGCAGAGCCGCCATGCCGTGGACGACCGCCGAGGCGGACGATGAACTGACGGGCGGCGGGGGGTCTGGAGCAGCGGGGGAGGATGCCGTCGGGGATTCCTGCCGATGCGGCGGCGGCGGCCGATGTGGTGGCGTGAAGCGCCCAGGGTTGATGATGCGCTGCGCAAAGTGGTCCACGAAGCCGGCAGTGCCGACGAGATCGGTCTCATCCATGGCCTCATCGCTCCAATCGTCTGGCGGCGGCGGCGGCGGCGGCGGCGACTCGTATTCTTCAAGAGCCGTGAAGCTCATCGTCGTGGTGGTCGATGATGAGGGCAGCGTCCAGGGCCGCGGTCGCGGTGGTGGTGGGCTTGGGCGTGGCGGTCGCGGTGGTGGCGACGCTGCATGCGTCTCTTCGCCAAAGTCGATCCACTGCGGCTCCTCGATCGCCGCAGGTGGAGAGCTTTGCGCGGTGCGCATGGCAGCGCGCGCGCAGTCGTCAGACACACAGCCAACACATTCGGTGTACGAGGCCACATCACACGTTAGGTCGCAAAAGTCTGGGCAGTCCGACGGCCTTGGTGCTGGAGGGTGCGGCGTGAAGTTTGGCGGGGGCAAAGGGCGTGGAGCATGATACGGCGGCGGCGGAGACGGCGACGATGGTGCGCATTCTTGAACACATGCATGATGGTTGGCTTGGTCTGCGTTGACGTCCATTCGGCACGTTTCGCAAGGGCCGAGTTGCGGGACATCCAGCTGGTACGTTTCGCCAGTCCGCGGATCGGCGCCAGTATGCGTGTGCTGCACAGGCTGCTGCACACCATGCTGCACACCATGCTGAAAATCGGCACCAGACAAACTAAGCGCAGCGAAGACTGACAGCGTGACGCCGCGAGGGCGAGACATGGGACCTCACCGGCCGGTCTCGAACGAGCCGCTCTTATGAACACAAGTAAGTACTTCGTCATCATCATGATCGGTGTCGAATGCATGCTAATGTCTACATAACAAATGTATGGTCACCATAATGAAACCTATTGCACCGGCATGCTTGATGCCGGAAACGCCCCCTCGCGCCTACCCCGCGACAGCCGACACCCCCGCGCCTCTAACGCGCCTCGCCCCCCCGCCCGCTGAATTTGAGCGCCGGGGTGTCTGTGGCCGTGTGCCTGTACATACAAAGTGCATATAATACATCTTCAGAACATATACTAGTAGGCATGCAGAGCGTGTGTGCTCGAACACAGCCCCCCGGTAGTCCCCGTTTTGGCACTGCGATGCGCGCATGGCACCATGGCGTCGCGACTCTCCTCAAACCAAAAGACTCGCGAGGTGCAACCGAACGCGCGAGAGACGTACGACGCGCGCGTGGGTCGTGCTGTGCCACTCACACCCGCGCGTCGATGACAGCGACGGTGTTGTTGCTGAAGCACGCGGCCACCTTGGTCCCCGCCGCATTCCACGCGACCTCGAAGATGCCACCGTGGCCTCGGTACGTCTTCATGAGGCTGCCGTCGCGCACCGACCAAATATGCAGGCACTTGTCGAAAGAGCCTGAAGCGAGGTACTGCCCGTTGGCGGAGAAGGCGACCGAGTAGACAGGGTCCTGATGCTTGGACAGGACGTGTAAACACACGCCGGAAAGGGCGTCCCATATCCGGATAGTGGAGTCGAAGGAGGCGGAGGCGAGCACAAGCTTGCCCGACGGGTTGGCGCTGCCCGGTCCGGTCGGGCTCCACTTGATCGTGTAGATCTCCTTGGTATGGTCTTGCAGGTCGCTTTTGCAGGAGCTCTGCGACATACTCCAGACCTTGGCTGTGTGGTCATCAGAGCACGAGGCGAGCCACTGGCCAGACGGGTCCCACTTGATCGCGTTCACCTCGTCCTTGTGCCCCTGGAAGCACTTGAGATACTGCGCGTGCCCGAGCTTGCACACGAAGATCATCTTGTCGGTCGAGCAGCTCGCGAACGAGTCTTCGTCTCTCCAGTCGACGTCCAGCGTGGGCTCCTTGTGAAAGGCGAACTGCTGGAGCACATCGGCTTTCTGCACGTCCCAGATGATGGCCGTCTTGTCGACGCTGCCGGAGAGCAGGTACTTGCCGCTCGCGTTCCACTTGAGCGAAAAGATCGGACCCTTGTGCTTCGTGAGCGTCGCTGTGAGCTTTCCGCTGGCTGACCATATGCGCGCCTGCCCATCATACGAGCCTGTGGCGAGCGCGGAGCCGCTGTGGTTCCAGTCGAGCGTGGTCACGTCCTTGCTCTTGCCCTCGCTTTTGTCCTGCGACAGGTGCTGCAACACGTACGGCTCGCTCATCTGCGCCCTCTGCGCTTTGCCCGACGGTCCCTCTGGCACGCGCCAGATCCGGGCCGTCGCGTCACCTGACCCGCTCGCGAGCAGCAGAGACGACGGGTTCCACGCACAGATGAAGACCTCGCCCTCGTGGCCCGCGAGCGTCGTCACCTCGTCCTCCGTGGTGATGAGCTCGCGCGCGCCGCCGCCGCTGCTGCTGCTGCCGTCATCGGCGCTCGCAACAACGCGCGAGCTGCCGGCGCCTCTGCTGCTGTCGTTCTCCGACTTGTGCTTCTTGGCGGGAGGAGGGCCTTCGGACGGGCTCGCCTTGCCGGCGGTGCCGTCGGAGGCGCGCAGCAGCGAGAAGGGCTCGCTCGAGCCCGCGACCGACCCGTCGTCCGCCACGCTGCGCTCCAATTCCTGATACATGATGCCTTTCTGCACGAAGCTGATCAGCTGGCCCGGCGGGATCTTGGCGCCGTTGATGTTGCTCTTGGCGACCAAGCTCTCAGCGCCGAAAGTGAAGGCGGCGTGCCGGAAACCTGCAAGCGCAGCGCGCGCGTGAGCAGCGCTGTGTGGCGGTGCACAGAGCGCGGCGGCGGAGGGTGATCTGCGTGTGCGTGACCGCTCGTGACTGGCTGTCTGCGCTGAAGCCATCTCGCAGATGTTGCACCATGGTGCGCGATGCGCACCTGACTCATGCAGGTATCGATACACCAAGAAGTTGAGCTCGTCAGATGTGATCGACATCGCAACGGGCAGAGAATAGCGCTCTCCTCCAAAGCCTACGTGCACAGGGCGGTGGCGGAGGGTGAGAGCGTGAGGAAACGCCGCCGTCACGGCAGCCAGGGAGAGCGTGCCGAGAGCTCCAAGTGGAGGCCCGCGACGCCTGTAATGGGCCAGTCAGGCGCGCACCACGTAGAGAGCGCGCAACTCAATGCTGTGCGCAAGAGGGCCCAGAAAGAACCCATGTTGGCACCGAGACTGGTGGTTTCATGTCAATGCGCATCAACGCCCATTCAACGCCCTCGCAGTCTCCACTGGAAGGCACCCAAACTCGCGAGTCCACCTTCCCTACTCGAACTTCCCTTATAGACATAAATTGTCCGCAATAATTTCGTCGCGCGGTCTCGTGCTCGCGCGTGCGTCCGTCAACTCGTCCGTCCGCACGCAAAGCCATGTTTCAACAGCAGCTCGCGGAGGTGCTCTACTTTGCCCGCGCCGAGGCGAAGCGCACCGAACGAGACCTGAGCACGGCCCTTTATCACGTAGAGACCGCCGCACCCCCGACGACCGCTGCGGGCGCGACCGAAGCGGTGGCGAAGACCATCTCGGCCCTACATGCGCTCAAGCGGCGGCTCTCGGAGGCGCACGACGCTGAGGAGGGCCACCTGCACGCATGCCGCCGCCGCCTTGCGCAGAACACCCCACCGGCGCTCGACGAGCTCCTCATCGACTACCTACCGCGGCAGGGTTTCATTGCCTCGGCCAACGCGCTCGTCGCAGAGGAGCCTGCGGACGGCATCGGCGGTGAGGTGGCGGTGGCGGCAGCAGCGGCGGCATGCACGCCGCGTTCGCTCGAGGAGCGGCGGCGGTTGCTTGCCGCGCTCGCCGCCCGCGACGTGCAGCCCGTACTCGAGTGGTGCTCGCTGCACCACGCCCGGCTCAAGAAGCTGTCATCGCCACTCGAGAGCTTGCTCCACCTGCGCGTGTTCGCGAGGCACGCGCGCGAGGGCGACGTGGTCGCAGCGGTGAGCTACGCGCGCCAGCACCTCGCGCCCCTCTGCCCCGAGCACACGGCGCTCGTGCAGGCCGCGATGGGCGCGCTAGCCTTGGGTACGCCATCCCCGTTGCCAATCCCCACACCCTCCCCGACGCCCGGGGGCTGCTGCGCGCCGGCCGCGGGCGTCGTGCCGGGCGCGGGCGGCCCGCCGGCTGCCGACGACGGCGAGCCCATTCCCACAGGCGCGGCCTCGCCGGGCGTCGTGCCGGGCGCCATTCCCACAGGCGCGGCCTCGCCGGGCGTCGTGCCGGGCGTCGTGCCGCCGCCGCCTCACCCACTCTACGATGACGTGGCACGCTGGTCCGAGGTCATCGCCGCCTTCGACGCCGCACACCGGGCGCTCACCAGCGCGCCATCGCACCCTCTCCTGATCCAGACGATCTGGGCCGCCCTGGCATGCTTGCGCACCCCGAGCTGCGTCGTGCCCTCGCCGCTCGAGCCCTCGCCAACGGCCGGCGAAACGGCGGCCGGTGCGTCTACGGCAGCCGCCAGAGCCGCCGCCAAGGCCGCCGCTAAAGCCGTAACGGCTGATCCAATTGTGCACCGACACAGCGCCACGGCCGATCGGGAGGCGCTTTGGGGCGCGCCGGCCCCAGCAGCTGCCGAACCCTTTGCGATGGAGCCGGGGGAGCCGGGCGCTCGCGACGGCGCTCGCGACGATGCTCGGGACGGCGCTCGGGACGCTCGGGACGACGCGCGGGAAGATGCTCGGGACGGCGCTCTGGCAGATGCTCGGTACGGCGCTCGGGACGATGCTCGGGTGACAACGGCGGGGGCAGCGGCCGCGGCGGCGCTGCCGCCGGTGCTGAGTGCCGATCCACTGACGATGCTCTCGGAGCGAGCGCGCTCACTCACACGCGTCCTGCTTGAGCGTACTCGAGCATCGAGCGCCGTATCGAGCGCCGACGAGGCGGCCGAGGCGAGCGGTGGTCCCTCGATGAGGCGCCGTGATGGCACGAGGCTGCGCGACGCTCGGCACGGAGGCAATCTCGGCGGCAATCTCAGCGGCAATCTCGGGGGCAATCTCGGCGGCAATCTCGAGGAGCGTGTGCAGCGCCACCTGGCGAGCCTCGCCGCGGCCGAGGTGGAGGCGGAGGCCACCGCGGCGGCGGCGGCAGGCGTCCACGACCTCGCTGCGGCGGCCAGGGTGGTAGAGGCACGCGTCGCCTCGGGCACCGCGAGTCGACAGGCGTCGATGGCTGGTTTCGTCAATGCGAAACAGGGCAGTGGCGGTGCCCTGCCCTCGACCAGCGCGTCCGTAGCGCCCGCGCCAGCGCCTCTCGATGCAGCAGCCGCATGCAGCTGCCCGGTGTGCTGCGAGCCGTACGCGACGCTCGCGGCGCACGTGCCAAACGTCGAGCGCCCCTACTCGTCGCTCGTGTGCCGGCTCTCGGGTGAGTGTATGGATGACACCAACCCGCCATTCGTGCTTCCGAGCGGCCGCGTGTATTCTCGCAAGGTGCTCACGGCGCTCGCCGAGAGCGACGCACTGGTGGACCCGTGTACAGGCGAGCGGCTCGTGCTCGGGCAGCTCCGCCGCGCCTACTTCCTGTAAGTCAGCCTCGGCCTCGCGCCGGGAGAGTTTCGTCGTCCGCGTTCCCGTGAAAACAAAACAGGGGAAGGTGAGCGCGGTGTGAGCGACGTCGTCACACATCGGGGAAAGGCCGATGCGACACGCGGGCCGGCTCGGCGTCCATCATCGCGGGTTCTTTGGTAAACACATCGCTGCGAACACTTCGTGCGAGCTCGATGCATCATCCCTTAGATTGGGCGATACGCTCGCTGTTACGCTGGTCACTCTGGCCGCACCTCTGCAGCCGTCGACGGCACCGTCTGAAGTGCGACTCTTCTGCAATGGAGTTGTGATCTGCACTCTCTCGCAGCGAGTACCGAATTTGAGGCTGCAGCTGACCGTGAGCACTAAGATGTCTGTCGAATGCGTGGGTCCCAAAGGCAGCGGCGGCGTGGATCTCACAGGCTACACGTACGTGAATGCCAATCGGCGGACCCAAGACGAGGAGCCAGAGGAGAGGCGGACGGAGGCGGAATGGCTCGAGCTCCAGCGAGGACGGAAGCGCCGGGTTGAGGAACTCCGACGAGAGGCAGCGGCGGAGGCGGCGGAGGTGCGATCCACCGCACTTGCACGCACCCCACGCTTGACTTTCAATCCGCAGGTTAGGGTGGCCGAGTACGTGCCGAAGCTCCCAGCATCTGGCAGCATCTCGCCGTTGCGCACTCACGAGTCGCTCGAGGAGATGGTGGCGAGGCGAGAGGCCATCAAAAGGCGCCAAGCCTTGAGCGCGGTCGACGGTGATGAGGACGATGAGGAGCAGGATGATGGGGCGGTGCTCCAGGCCGTTCTGGCGGAGCTTCTCGTCTGCTCCGTCAGCAAGCTGAGAGTGATCTGCAAAGCCAACGGCCTGGACAGCCAGGGCAAACGGGGCGCCTTGATCGAGCGTCTGGTCGAGCACATTGCAGCGGATTTGCGCGAGGCGCGCGCGGAGGGCGGTGAGTCGGACTCAGAGACTCAGTGAGGACTGAGGAGGATCTTCGTCTTGTGTTCGTATTCTGCGAGATCAAACCCGTACCGATAATTAAAGGGGCTAGAGCTCCACGAAAGTTCAAAACAACCCAACATAGCAACTACCCGCGTACGCAACTCCGGAACTCGCACCCCCGCGCTGTCTCGGCGACGTCACAAGATCGCTTTCGGTTGCACACAGTTAGTTGTAACAGCGATGCCGTGTGCACACGCGCGGAGCTTCAGCACGCGAGGTCGAGGTTAACGAGGAGCGGAGGATCATTTCCACCGCCGTCTCGAGGTCGTGGCCGTTAGCCTCGAGGGCTTCGCACGCCTAGTCGTTCACGACTAATGGTGTCTCTGAACGCCCAAATAACAATATCCACCATCGCTTGTCCATCAGTTGTGCTTCGTGGGCGAAATTGCTTCGAATGTCGTGCCTACCACGTTCGCCTATCTAAAACTAAGGGGGCAGGTCAGACCGAACCCCTTACTAAAACACATAGAACATGCATGCAGAACATGGACGTAAGGTTTCAATCCGCCACCACAGGCTAGTACGGATGACAACCGTGTGTAACCCGGCTCCCCCCAATGTTTTCAAACCGGCGGCCGAAACGCCATGCCGTTCACGACTTTCTTAGCTACAATGTATGGAAAACTGACGAAATACGAATCTCGGCGATTCTCTCCGATGGCGGGCGTCGTCTTCGCACTCGTCACAGCGGCCACGGCGGTGAGCCGACGCGCCGTCGCTATCGGCACCGTTGGCTCCCTCTCTTGTGCACCCGCTGCCCACGCAGCCCGGTCGAGGAGTGATGGCTACGAGGTCCGACGCTCAGAACGCGAGTGGCAGTACGTGCTGAGCGGCCAGCAGTACTTTGTTCTCCGCGAGGGCGGAACTGAGCCGCCCAATAGCTCGCCGCTCCTCAAGGAAAAGCGCGCGGGAGATTTCCACTGCGCGGGCTGCGATACTCCTCTGTTCAGCAGCCAGGCCAAATTCGAGTCGGGCACCGGTTGGCCCTCGTTTGCAACGCCACTGGCTGGAGTGGAGGTCACGAATACAAACCCGCTTGTGCAGGGCCTCGCCGGCGCCGAGGTTCGGTGCGCCACGTGTGGCGGCCATCTGGGCGACGTGTTTGCAGATGGCTTCTTGTTCCCGGGCACCGCCGCATTCTTGAGCGGGAAGCGCTATTGCATCGACGGCGCAGCGCTCGTCTTCGTGCCGGCCGATGGAAGCGAGCGAGTGTATGGCGAGGGCACCGCCAAGCCACCTGAGCTGCCGTCGTGGCTGCAGCCGCCCAAAATAGCTTGATCCTTTTGGGGTGAAGGTCAGTGTGAACGTATATTGAAGTGTACTGTTCCGATGCGCGCTCGCGTGTTGCGTGTGCGCGCACTGAGTCCCGCACTGCCACACGCGTGTTTTTCTTCGCGGACTCGGAGACTTGCGCATTTGTGGGCGGTTGAGGAGAATTGTCGATGGGCCCACGAAATGCACGAATTGCATGCAGTTTCATCTTCTTAATCAAAGCAATTAGTCCCCTTATCCGATACCGGCGCGCTTCATTCACCTGCCGTGTGCCCACACCGTCCTTTGCCGCACAGCTGCTTCGTCTGGAGCCTCGCTGGGAATCACACGTGATGTGGATCAAGTTCATCAGCGCGGCAGCAGCGTTCCATGGCTGGCCGCCTCCACCTCCGTTGCCACCCCCACCATCGCCGTCGCCACCACAACTTGCATCCCCAGCACCCATTTTGCTTCCCTTGTCAAGTCTCACGGCTGTAAGACCCGTGGAGTTCCCACCCCGGCCTCCACCGGCACAGCCTCCGCCCCGGTATCCTCACCCGAACGCACCGCCGCCTGCGATGCCTACCCTCCACCTCCGTCTCCGCCCCCGTACGCCTCCGCCTCCGCTTCCGTCACCACCGATGCCGTTCGCCCCCGTTCCCTCCACGCCTCCCGCAGTCACTCTGCTTCCCTTGCCGCCTCAGTCTCCCTGGCCGCATCAGCCTCAGCCTCAGCCTCCCGCGCCACCGCACCAAATCGTCGCAGTGCACCTCGACCTCACGCTCCAAGGGACCGTTGACACATTCGACGCCACGAACTTCACCAACCGGCTCGGTGCCTGCCTGAGCCTCGCGCCTGCAAGGATCACGCTCGACATTCGCGCCGCCAGCGTCCTCATCGGTGTGAACATCGCCACCGACAGCATGGCCCAGGGGCAGCGCCTCGGCACGCTGCTCAGCGCGTACAATGAGACGTCCTTCTCGGCGGCACTCGGCGACGGCTACGTGGTCGAGACTCTATCGCCGCCGACTCTCCTCACGCTGAGCTCGAATGGTAGCTCTGTGGAGACGCAGGGTGCTCTGAGCGGCGTCGGTGCGCCTGATCAAGAGGAGGACAACCTAACCAGGAGGACCAACCTTACGTTCGGGCTGGTCCTCAGTGCCACTGCACTGGCTTTGAGCGCCCTCGGCTGGCGCTTGCTTCGTCGCAGCTACGCTCTGGCGAAAAGGGCCGCAGGGGCAGAGTCGGAGCTGGAGTCGGCCGAGCCGATACCGGCCGAGAGTGGGGGCAGGTGGAGTCGGCCTCCCCAGGCTCTGACGCTGCCAGCCGTCACTCTTACTCAGGACAGCGCTCAGAACTCTGCCATTCACGCGCGCCCGTCCATGCTCAGGACAGCGCTCATGACCGTCCCGCGCGACCTTGGGTGTAACGACCTTCCCTCCATGCGACGCATGCATCGGCTCACGACCTTCCCGTGCGACGAGATGCCCACGCCTTTTGGCTCTCCAGCGAGGCCGACGTGCGCCCACGTCGGCCTCGGCGTCGGCGGCGTATCGGCCTCGGGCAGCCCGCTCGCCTGTGGAAGCTCGCTCGCCTGTGGAAGCACGTTCGAATGCGAAAGCTCCGCAGCTGCAGCTGCAGAGACTCCGGCGCTGCAACGGCTTCGAAGCTGGGCCCATGCTGCCGCCACGCCCTCGCCCTGCGTCTCACCTGCTTCTAGCGCCGAGGGCTCCGGAGCTTCGTCACACTGGAGCTTCGTCACTGCATGCGTCTCACCTGCTTCTCGCGCCGAGAGCTCACCTGCTGCTCGCACCCAGAGCCCCGGAGCTGGGCCGCTGCTGTCTCCGGCATTGCAGAGGCTCCGTGACTGGGCCCATGCCGTTGCGATGCCCGCGGCAAATGCTGCAGCCCTCGCCGCCCGTGCAGGCGACACGCTGGGTGCGGATGGGGCGACCTCCGCGGCAGCGGTCAAGATGGCGCTCGCCCTGCCTGGTCGGGTGAGGGCGGTCATCCCCGTCGCGGCGGCGACGGGCACGGGTGCGCACACGCTGCCGCGCTCGATCCCGACGGACGAGGGGTACGCCCAGTACGGCGCTCGGTCCCGACGGGTGAGGGCGACGCCCAGTACGGCGCTCTCGACGGGCGAGGGCGACGCCCAGTACGGCGCTCGAGAGGACGCCGAGGCGATGACAAGGGTGAAGGCACGCGTGGAGATGGCACGGCGCTCGACACGGCGCAAGCTGCTCTCGCGCCATTCCAGAGAGGCCGAGCTGCACCACTCCTTCCCGCTCGGCACGGCGCTCGGCACCATGGCAGACGAGCCCCTGGCTGCAGTGCAAGTGGTGCACCGCGCAACAGTGCACAAGCCGACACCGCCACCGCGGCAGAGGCGCCAGACGATGGTCGTGCCTGTGGTGGTGCCGACACCGCCGCCGCGCAAGCGTCGCGAGCAGCATGGCCGGCCGCCGGTGTTCGCGCCGTCGCTGCCCTCGCTGCCCTCGCTGCCCTCGCTGCCGTTGGTGCCAGACATGGAGACGCCGCCGCGGGCAGCCCTGAGCCCCAACTCGAGGGCGTGCAAAACGAACGAGCGCCTTGCACACAGGGCTGCCCGCGGCGGCGTCTTCTCGTCTGGCAGCGACGCCAGCGACTGCAGCGTCGTCGCGACCAGAGGCGGACGATCGCCCACCCGCGACGCACAGCTGCGGTGGCTCGAGAAGATGATGGTCTACGGCCTGCGTGACGTCGAGGAGCTGCCGCCCGAGATTTTAGGCGAGATCCTTCCCGAGATTGCGGTCTGCGGCATGCGGGATGAGGAGGAGCTGCCGCCCGAGCTGCTGCCCTTGGGGACGGTGTCGATGCCGCCCAAGGTGCCAACCGTGCTCAACTTGACCTCTCCGACGCGGCTCAACGAGCTCCTCTACCCAACAGAGTCCCTCGACGTGGACTCACTCGACGAGAATCTCTCCCTATCGGCGGAGCGACGAGCACTCCAGAAGCCATCGGCCTCACGCTCGGCCTCATCCCACGAGCGCTTGTGCCAAGAAGACCCTGCTCCGCCAAAGCCAGCTGCGCCGGGAGTCTCGAGTGTCGCACTGGAGGCGGCGCAGCTCGCCATGCAGAAGGCGATCGCATGGGATCAATTGGTCTCGCCTCTCGAGCAGCGCGCAGCGGCCGCGGGGCTGCAGAGGCGCGGGGGCACCCACGCCGCCCCCACGCCGCAGAGCCCGCTTTGTAGGCGATGGGAGCGCTTTGCGACGCTGCGGCCCGTCGTCCGGCGCTTGGGGGGCGGTGCAGAGGCGCTCCCTCCCCAACGAAGCCCCCAGGGCGCCGCGACGACGCCCACCGCCACGTGTCCTCCCAACCGCACCTCGAGGTCTCCGGTGCTGCGGTCGCCCAAGGACAGTCGATCGCCGGTCA
>ENA-UOXK01001332-UOXK01001332.1-mixed-culture-metagenome-genome-assembly--contig:-NODE-1332-length-17561-cov-32.044956_pt1 | contig 17561 bp, 8 predicted proteins | sample MGYA00238160_ERZ761638 | MGnify/ENA primary metagenome ERZ761638 (study PRJEB28912, sample SAMN08777098) | mixed culture metagenome | isolation source: Freshwater growth medium | place: USA...
GCTGCTGCTGCTGCTGCTGCTGCTGCTGCTGCTGCTGCTGCTGCTGCTGCTGCTGTTGCTGCGGCTGCTGCGGCTGTTGTGGCTACTAGGTGTGCTCGGGTTGCTCGGGCTGCTGAGGCTGATGAGGCTGGCGCAGCCGCCACGGAGCAGCTCGTACACTCGTAGGTAGGTGAACGCCACCCTGGGCACGATCGCGAACTGGGCGCCGTCCTCGCCTCCGCCCTGGGGCTGCAGGACGTCGGTGCTCGACCAGAGGCGCTGCGGCGGGAGCGGAGTCGTCCAGAGGGAGTCAGGGCGAACCCTCACTACGTGCGTGTACGATACATTACGGCGGCGCTCGGCGCGCAGCACCATCTCGTAGCACTGTTGCACGCCAAAGGCCAGGGATGTGACGGAGGCGGCGAGGGCTTTCGGCGCTGTGTCGAGCAGCGAGCACTCGCCCGTCGCGACGGAGGCCCATGAAGCATCAAAGAGCACCGCGTCCACGGCAGACAAGCTCGAGAGCGCCGCCTGCACGCGCGAGGGCGCCACGAGCGAGGCGTGCAGCTTGGCATCCTCGAGCTCGCTGTAGACCGCCTCTACGTCGAGCGCGGCGAACAGGTCCCACCCTGGCTGCAGCAGCATCTCCTCGAGCCCTTTCTTGATTTGCGGGTGCGTGAACGTGTGCGCCGGCCCTGCGGCGCACACGGCGACCATGGGCAGGAGCTTGAGGGCGTCATTCGCTGTGTCGAGCAGCACATCCTCAATTTCCTGCTCCTTTTGCGAGTGAAAGAAGGTGTTCACAACGATCGCGGTGAGGATGTAGCCCGCTAGCACAAAAGTGATGAGATTGGCTGTGACGAGTGAGCCCGCGTGCTTGAGAAATCCGTACATGATCCAGAGGAAGACGCCGAACACAAAGATGCAGTACATCGGAAGCGAGAGGCCGGACGTGTCGCCTGTGATGTGCACAGCCCACACCTGCGGCAGAAAGGCCGCGGTCGTGCATATGCCTGCAAGCGAGCCGACCGACTCGATGAACGCAACAGCAGGCTGCGGATTCTGTATGGCAACGCCAACGCCGGCCTGGGTGGTGTCCTCATCGTCCACGGCGCTACTCAGATCGCCGATGGTTGAAGAACACTCGCCGTAGCTCGTGTACTTGCCCATGGCGCGCATCGAGCACGGTCGGTGCACGACAGTGCATAATCGGCGAGCTTTCTTGAGAAAGGGTCAGTTGAATCGACAGCTTTCTTGTTCACAGTCTTAATGAGTTTCAACTCCTTTCGAGATCCGAGTAGACCATCTCCTGATTCGACTGGCCGCTCTGTAAAACAACCTCGCGGGGCTTCTCCGAATGAAGAACTGTCAATGACACAGGATGACAACCGTCATCGAACACGCGAGGCGTTCATAGCAAGCAGAACAGTTTGTCCTCATTCAACCGCCGCCCGCACGCTAGCGCGGCAGTCGCCGCGCACATGGCGCAGCCGGTGTTGCATTCGAGCCTGATTGCTCAAGGATGGGCCGTCGCCGGCACGGACGACGAGGGCGAATACTACTTTGAGAACGAGTCGCTTGATCTGACAGCGTACGTCGAGGACTTACCTCCTACGGATGATGGTTCGCCGGCGGTCATGGACCCCACATCCGCTGGGCTCTTGGGTGCGCTTGGCGCGATCGGTTCAATCAGCAGACCGATAGCGGCCGCTGAGGATGCGGACCCGTTTGCTAAGGCTAAGTTGCCTAGCATTCGCAAGGAGGGCGGGGTAGAGGAAGTGACGCAGGGTGGGGACTCCTCAATGATGTCTGCGACCGAGGGCAACAATGACGAACTCAACGGCGAGCTCGCTGCTCAAAAGCGCCTGCATCTTGCATGGGAGATGCATGGTGCCCTATCCTTTGCCGCCCACAAGCAGGTGATGATCGCGAATGTGTTGCAGCTTCTGATTCTGGGTTTCGGCATCTGCACCCTCGGGATTACGTTGCTGAGGATTAACATCGAGGATGACCAAGGCAGCGAGGGCGACGGCGACGGCGATGTCGATTGGGATTGCGAGACGTCGGTTTCAAGTGGGTGCCAACTCACCAAGTACCTCCAGGTCATCTTTCCTGCGCTCGTGACCACTCTTCTGACCGTTCAGTCATACTTGGATCCCGATGGCCAAGCCATTGTGCTCACGTCGGGCGCAGCACGCATTGAGACCGAGATCTACATGTTCCGCACAGGCACGGGTCCATATGGGCGCAGTGGGTTCGCCTCGGGCAGTGCCAGCAGCGGCGGCGGCAGCAGCGGTCTTGTCTCGTCCAGAGAGCACTTCGGCCAGAAGATCACTGCCATCTGGGACGGCATACTCAAGTCATCAGTATCGGAGCACTCGATGCCGAGGCGCGACCCCCGGTACGACCATCGTGCCCGTCTGCGCAAGCAGTACTTGTCGGCGCAAGACATGGTGGCAAAGTACATGCCTGGCGAGGATCTATGGCCGCCGCCTCCAAAACAGGCGACGGCACAGAATTCAACGAGAAGTTGGTTCCATCGGACCCCAAGAAACCTAGTTGGCAAGAAGGAAGGCAAGAAGCTCCCTCCCTCCAAGGGCAGAAAGAAGATCACGCCAACGGAGTCAGTGAAGAAACACAATGGCATGATGCAAGAGGACTCGGGCTTCGGATCAATGAGCTCAGACGACTACGTGCGCTTCCGCATGCTACCTAAGCTGATTGCGTACTCCAAGCTCTCGCCCAGACAGGCGAGGCAAAAGTCATTCTTAAAGGTGATGTTGGTCGTTCTATTCGCGATCGCGACTCTGCTTGGTGCTGTCGATGAGCCTGTTCCCGTGCCGTTCATCGTTCAGGTAGCCTCTTCTGTGGCGGGCTGGGTGGCGTTCCAGCAGATGAATGTCTCGCTCAAACTGACCAACTCGGCGGTCGGCCGGCTCGAGGGCCTCGTGCTTTGGTGGCAGTCGCTCTCAATGATCGAGAAGAGCAGACCCGATCGTAAGCAAAAGCTCGTGCTGATCACTGAGGAAGTCATCTCAGCCGCCACGCCCGCGCTCGCCATCAGCAAGCATTTGGCGACCAATAACGACGATTTCACCGAGGAGAGGAAGCCGACGTAAAGCGCAGTAGCCACTCACGCTGACTGCAGTAGGCGCGAGCGAAGCGACATCAGATTGTGAGCTAGAGTGGAGCGGAGACACTATGTGCTGCCTCGAGCTGCGCGACCATGCAGTGGCCGCCGCCCTGGACACTCAGGCGACAGGTCACCACGCGGACGTGCATTACTGCATACGGTGAAACATAAGTATTCGACGGTACGGTACACGTACCTTGATAGAAATGACGCGAATATTTTCGCCGCGCGTACCGTTATTTATATATAAATACCCCCTTATTCGATCGCGTATCGGGTTGTGGGAAATATCGCGGCCGGCCAATCCGCAATCGCGCGGGCGATCTAGGCGATATGCGTCTCAATCTCTCATAAAATCAATACAGCGCGTACTCGACATTGATCGCCTTGCGCCCGTTGGCAGGCCACCCGTCGATGAGTGCTTGCAGGCAGCCCTTCATCTGCACTTCCAGCCCGACGCACCCTGAGAGATCCGGGAGGAAATAAAGGCGCGGGCACGTGGAGACATCGAGGCGTGTGAGCTTGAGTGGCCCGAGCGGCTCTGGCAACTGTTCGAGGATGGAGCAGCCCGCGAGGGTGAGCGACGTGAGCGCTCGCAGCTCGAAGAGGTCGTCCGGTAGTGCCTCGAGCGCCTTGAGGCCGCTCAGGTCGAGCGACGTGAGGTTTGGCAGCACCGTCGCGAAGGATGTGCCGTCAGGCCATTGGGTCTCCATCGTGCCGTCAGGTAACCGCCGTGCTGGCGCAACGCTCAAGAGCTTAGGTGCATAGGCAAGGCTGAGGCTGGTGAGGCTGCTGAGCTCGAAGAGACGCATCGGCGGCGCCACCGCGCACGTGTGCAGCAGCTGCAGCCGCTGGATGCATTCGGAATCCAGTGCGTCGAGTACCTGGGCGAGGGTCTTGACGCCATCCTCAACCCCTGTGCCCGCGGCGGCAAGGTCCACCTGCAGCCGGCGCACCTTGCCCGTCCTGATCTTGCCGAGGAAGAATTGGAGCGACGCGTGCTTTGCCTCGTCAAGGAGCTTGGTCTTCGGCGCAGCAGCGCCGCCGGCCTTGCCCGTTTTGGTGGTCTTGCCCCCCTTGGCTGCGTCGGCGGCCGCCGCGGCCGTTTGTGCCGGCACGACGAGGTTGCCGTCGATGACTTTGGTGAGCGCAAGGGCAGCGAGGTCACCTTGCAGCAGTGCGTTGGCGGCATCAAGCTGCTCGTGCTGCTTGGGCGGCTTGCTCTTGGGCGTGGTCTCGTTGCCGATGATTGAGTTCAGGATGCGGTTTCGGTCCTCGACGCGAGAGGCCTCGCTCAGCTTCACGTCGAGCTCCAGGCCGCGCTCGAGAAGATAGAGCGGGAAGCTCGCCTCTCGGCGCGCCTTGGCGTTCAAAGTCTCAAGCGCCTCGGGCTCCTCCGCGTCGCGCGCACGCCGGTCCAGTAGCAAGCCCACCGCCATGCGCAGCTCTGTAAAGGGCGAGTCTAGCGCCACCTGGTATTCGTGCGCAAAGGGTGTGTACACGCATCGAAGGAAGGCGTCATGCGGCGGGTTGAGAAGGCACGCGAGGGTCTCGAACGTGATCCATGAGCGTCGGAAGCACTCGCCCTCCTCATCGACGATGCTCACGATGCCCTGGCACGGGTGCGCCCACGCGGTGGCGAAGGACGTCTTGAGCGGCGTACTAGCGAGCGCAGAGGTCCAGAACTTGCAGTCGTATTGTGCGGACTTATCGTGCTGGTTGAGCGCAAAGGGCGCGAGCCAATACTTGGCCTCCTCGTCCAGCCCATGATCGCGCGCGTGGGCCTCAAGGCATCGGATCGTGCCGAGGAGGGATGTGGACCACGGCACGCTCACGAACCAGTCGGTCGGCTGAGGCGCAGTCGCGAGCAGCTCGACAAAGGAGCACTCGCGCGGGCCCGAGCCGGGCAGCACCACATACGAGATCAGGTCGTACATGTTGACGCTCTCGGGCGTGAGGCGTTTGTAGCTCCAACGTCCGGCGGAAGCGTCGTATCGGCGCCCGATCCAGCCCTCCGGAGGGCATCGGTTGACTACCTGGTCCACGTACACGCGCTTGAGCTGCGCGAGCGAGATCGCACGGTCGCCCAGCTCGTCGAGATCGCAGCCGCCGCTAGCCCACACGCCCTCAAAGACGCTATCGGGCGCTTCGAAGGGTTTGAGTAGGTCCTCGAGCTCGGGACGCGTATCTGCGCTCTCGAGGCCCTTTGTGAACTCCTCCAATGTGACCTTTCCGTCGCCGTCCACGTCGAGCACGTTCATCGCGCTCGCAATCTCCTCATCGCTGTAGCCGCGCGTCTTCATGTGTGCCGCGAGCTCCTCCTTCTCGACCGAGCCCGAGCCATCCGTGTCCACGAGCCCGAACATCTCGGCCGCCCTGAGATTCTCAGAGCGCTTCGGCCCCTCTTCGTCGGCTTTGCGGAACTGGCGCGCAAAGCGTTCCTTTGCGAGTGCGTCCGCTTGCGCCTCCTGCGCCTTGCGTGCGTGCTCGGCGCGCTCTTGCGCCACCGAGTGCTCGATGGCGAAGATGGCCTTCTCCTTGGACCAGTGTGGCGCATTCTTGGGCCGGTCCTTGCTGGTGCCGAGGCTGATCTTGCCCGTGTAGAGCACCTCGCCTCCCAAGCTCACCGAGAGCGCGTACTCGCACAGGGGCACGCCCGAGGCCACCCGGTACGAGCAGCGCACATTGCCGTGCCCATCGTCCATCAGCGTCACCTCGCACGGGAGATCCATGCCCCGGAGGAACTCCTCCTGCGACACTTGCCCGTCGCCGTCCGTGTCGAGCGCCGCGAGGGCGTCGGCCGTAGCGTCGGCCGCGTCTCGTGAGGTGACCCGCTGCACTTTGACGACGAGCGAAGCGAGCGCAGGCGGCGAGCGGCCAAGCGGGTTGCCGTAATGGTCGCGCGCGAGGAAGAGGATCTCGCGCTCCTCGAGCTCGGGCTGGTCTTTCCACCGAGAGTGCAGCCCCGAGCCGCGCACCGTGCAGTGCACAGCCGAGAGCGCACTCGGCGACACCACCAGCCGCACTGGGCGCGCGGTGCTCATCGGTAGATTCGTCTTCGGATCGAGAGGCGCGTCGGACGCGTCGGGCTGAGCCACGCCAGCCGCGGGCACAATCTGCTCGTTAACAGGCCCTGTGAACTTGACGGCAAGCTCGTAGATGCCCGCGGCGGTGAGCTTGAGCCGGAACGGATCATGCGGATTAAATGGTTTGCGTGCGACACCAGTGGGCGGATCGGCCCAGAAGATGGACTCGGTGAAGGTTGTGGCGGCGATGGACTCGAGCGCAGCGAGCCCGTCGCACTGGTATGTCCAGCCACCGTCACGCCCGTCAACAACGTTGGCGACGTGGTCGAAGACATCGACGCTGAGAGGCAGCGAGTTGCCTGCGACCGTGTGTAGCGTGCCATCTGGACCCACGTCCACCAGCCCCACATGCAGACGACACGACGCTGGGTGTGTCGCGCCGGGCGTCGCCGTGAGCGGCAAGCGTGCGTACACGAGCAGAGGCGTGGGCAGCGCGGTGGGTGAGGTCACGACGAGCTCAAACGCGCCCATCGCGTCCGTGAGCATCTCAATCTCATACACGCCGTGGCCCATGAAGCGCATCGTCGCACGCGAGCCCGGCACTGGCGGCAGCAGCTCGAAGCCATTCACGGCGGCGAGCTCTGCCGGGAACATGCTCCCAGGCGTGGCAGGTGCGGGCGCGGCGGATACAGGCGCGGCGCCATCGGCGTCGTCGTCCTCGGCGGCGGGGGGCGGCGGCGCGGCGGCGTCGGGTGGCCGTCGCTTCGGTTTGGGCTGCAGCTGCACATGGAAGGGCATCTCGAGGATGGGTCGGCGGCCACGTACATCGATCGCCTTGAGGAGGATGATGGTTCGAGTGGACACGGGGACGGCCGCGGGGCGTGCACCGAGCGGCCGGAGAGCGGCCACGTGGACAGGGATGCAGTTCACGCGCAGCTCGAGCTCATCGGAGCTCCAGCATGCTGGCGCACCCGACAAGTCATCCATGCATGCATCGACGGTTACGAGCGCGTCGCTCACGAGATCCACCAGCGCAGGCGTCTCGCAGACGAGCTTCGCACCCGGCGCCACCGCGCCGGTCGCGCCGTCCACTGTCTCCCCCACAAGCTCCGCAGGCACGTCAATGATCGTCTCGTGTGACGCGAGTCGCACAGCGGCGGTCGGCTTGGTCGCGGCGGTGTGCGGCGGCAGCGGGCGTCGCACACGGAAGCGCACGGTGAACCGCGCACCCGAACGGAAGCCGGCACCGCGGATCGTGAGCAGAGCACCGCCCGTCGTAAACACCGCTTTGGGTGAGAGCGCCGTGAGCACGATGCATGCGCTCGAGACTTGGGAGACGGCGCACTCACCCAGCACCGCCTCCGCCGACACCGAGCCGTCGTCGCGCATGCCGCCGAATTGGAGCATGCGGTTGGTGCCCAGCATAGCGAGCACGTGCCCGTGGCGAGGCTCGCTCGGCGCCATCTGGCGCCATGGCGCGTCCCAAACGCCCGTGCCCGCGCCATTGACGAGGCTTCCCGAGCGGCAGCTCGGCCCGAGGCGGAAAGCGTGCGCATCCCCCAGTGTGGTGCGCCCTCCCGCCGGGTGGGCACAGCTGCCGCCTCCGTAGACGAGAACCTCGGAGCCCACGAGGACGCTCGCCACGCCGTCGCGCGGCACGGGTGGCACACCACACAGCACGGTGCGCATCCAGGTCAGCGAGGCGGTGTCGAGGACGTACAGGTCATTCATGAAGATCTTGCTGCTCACCGATCGGCCTGCGAATAAGAGTGCGAGCCCTCGCGACGGCAGACCCAGAAACGAGTGACGCGAGCGTGGCGTTGGAAGCTCGCCGCTCGCCTCGACCTTCTGCCACGTGAAGCCACCAACCACAGTGCGGCCCAAGGTATCGCCCTTGGGCTCCTGGAAGGTTCCTGGAAGGTATCTGGAAGGTTCCTGGAATGTGTCGCCCTTGGGCTCCTCATCGGCCGTGGGCTGCGCTCTCTGCGCGGCCCTGGCGGCTTCCGCCGCTGCCATGCCAGCCGACGACGAGCGTACGAGCCGCCAGAGATCACTGAGCGGATGGGTGACGATGCGGGCGTTGCGTTCGGCCTTGCTGATCGTTGGCGGCCACTCGCCCACTGGCCCGCGCTCCGCAATCGGCGGCGCCTTGCGCGGCAGGGCGGGCGCGGGCTTCTTGCGCCGGGGAGTGCCTCGTGCGCCAAGTGCTCCCGAGATGGCGCTCATCATCGACGCGTCGCTGGCCGTGTGTGCGCCGCTGAGGGCCTGGCTGAGGGAGCGACCGAGCGCGATGGACGTGTCGGTTTCTGGCCGGCTGCCGCCCGGCCGGTAGCGGCTCAGGCTGTACGCGGGCGTGGGCGCCCGCGAGCCGCCACGTGGCGTGGGCGCCCAAAACGGTTTCGACTGCTCACGGCCGTAGGGCGTGTGCAACGAGGCACGAGAGGCGCTGGGCGAGAGGCGGCCTGAGGTGGGCGGGATGGTCGACGAGCCGAGCAGCGACGAGAAGAGGCGCAGCGTAGGCGTCGAGGTTGACGTGACGAGCGATGCTTCAGTGCGCGTGTGCAGTGGCGGGAGTAGCGGCAGCGCCTCGCGCTTCGCCTTCTTCCCAAGTTCGTCAACCTCTTCCATACGCATGCGTACCTCGCCGCCGAAGAGCATGAGGCTTTCTGCCATCTCGGCGACCGCGTGGTACGCGCGCGCGCCCGGCGTCGCGTCGCCGTCCGTCTCGATGGCGCACCAGCTCAGCTTCGAGAACGTGCCAATCTCAGGCCGATGGTGAACGAGCGCGCTGACCTCATCGCTCAGGCCGCTGGCCGTCTTGCCACCGTAGACGAGCACCAAGTGCCGGCCAAAGTTGCCCGCAGTGTGGCCAGCACGTGCACTGGGCGGTTCTCCGGAGAGCTCCATGTTCAGCTGTGCAGGCGAGCTCCATGTGCCCTCACGTGGATCAAAAAGGTGCAACACCGGAGGCGCTAGCGACGCAGCATCCCTCCCACCAAAGAGGACGAGCACGGCACCCTCGCCCGCGCCGATGCGCGAGAGAGTGGCGTCGGTGCGCGCGGTCGGGCTCTCGAAATTTGGTGACACTAGCTGCCACCCGATGGCAAACTGGCGTGGGTCGCGCGGACTGCCTGGCCGCTCTCGCCCACCCTGCTCTACAGCCTTCTTGCGCTTGGCAAAGTGAGGAATAGGCTGCGAGCCGTCCGTCGCGTCGAAGCCCTCGGGATACTCGCGCAGCGCCCGAGCCAGCGAGTCAAAGCTGCTGGCCATATGTGGAGTTGTGGACGCAGCGTGAAACTGCCAAAGGTCTGGAGCCGTGAAGTGAGTGAGTGAGTGAGTCAATGAGTGACCACTGACCAGAGCTAGGGGTGCACACACTTAAAAATACAGCGGACCGCCCGGCATGGCAGTGAGACTTTTCCATGTGAACTCACGGTGTCAGCTGAGCGGGAGCCGGGACACGATCCCGGTTTTCGAGCCCCCGCAGACCGCAGTCGCCGCGCACGCCGGCGCGAGTCCTCGGCGCTCGGCGGCACGGATAGCGCAACAGTTCCCGCTCTCACACACATTGCATCATTCTGTACGCGCTTCACTCTCTTCGCGAATGCTGCGCGTCGTCCGCCGTTCTTCCAGCCGATCCTGGACAACGCAGGCCACCCCTAGTCCTCCGGACCGTCTCCCAACAGTGCTTGGTGTCCCGTCGCGGCTGATGTGTGCTTATCGCCGACCAGTCGCACAGTCCACACACCACTCGAGGGCGTCGCATCTTCTCTTTTCTCCAGCGTCGTCGTATCGCCCTCTCCTCTTCCTCCCTCTCACTCGGTCCGCGCCTTCTTGCCCGCGGCTTGTGTGTCCCCGGCCGCGGCGGCTGGCTGGTCGTGCGCAGCGGTCGCACGCTTGGGCAAGAGCTGAGGCGCATCGGGCGTGCACCACTTCGCACAGAGCCGCTTGTACGTTGGATGGTCGAGCTTGAGGATGTTTTGAATCCGGTGTAGGCCGCCCTGATAGTCGTCGGTGACAGGTGGGGTCGCATCGCAGAGCCACGCGCACTGGTCGTCGCACATGACCTGCACCCACCCGTCCTTGACCAAAAATGCGAGGTCGAAGAAGTTTTCGACCGTCTGCGAGAATGAGTCCGGGTTGAGCAGCAGGTGGAACATGTTGACGCGCCGCTCGCGGCCATCGGCCTTGGCGGCGACGGCCGCCTCCCTGAGCGCATTCGCGAGTACGCGTAGGCGCGCCGTCTGCGCCTTGTCTTCCTCGACTTCGCGCAGCCCCGCCACGTCCACATTGTCCGCTGTCTGAAGCGGCTCCGAAGGGCCCTGCTCCTTGCGCTTGCGCTCCTTCTTCTCCTTCTTGGCCGGCGCCTCAAATTTGCCAAGAAGGAAGGTGACTGCCGGCACCTGCTTGTGGATCCTTTCCATCGCCACGTCGCTCGCGAGTTCTGCCCACTTGATCGCGTTGCCGGTCGAGAACTTGTACTTCATGAGCAGTTTGTGCAGGAAGGCCGTCGGTGTCGCCTTGTCAAGGTTACCCGCCTGCTCGGCACCGATTCCCGAGGTGACGTTCAGCAGGCTCGCGTCCAGCGCCCCTGCGCGTGAATCATCCTTGGCGCCTCTCTGCCACAGGCTGTTGGCCTTGTCGATGACGCCAGCAAGTGCGGAGCTGCCGGTGCTCGCGTACTCGGTGCGGTGCTTATCCACATTGTCCTTGAGGTCGCGCAACTGCGCGCGGATCGACGAGGCGTTCGAGCTCGAGGCGCCGTCGCTCATGGGGGGCGGGAAGAAGTTGGACCCCTCTCCAAGCAAAAGATAGGGTGGCCGCAGTCCGCAGAGCCACCGTTCGGACAACCTGGTCTCCTTCGGTGGGAGGGGATGAGCTTTTTCATTCTCTGGACTCCGAAGCGACTGTGAAGACTGTGACCGAGCACGTGGCGAAACTCAAACCTCATGGCGTTGTATAATCGCTTCGTGAGCGTCGCCAGCCGGCTGAGCCGCCAGCCGGCACTGCTAGCCGCAGCCGCGTCGACGACCGCCGCTGCCATCACTGGTGCCGCTGCATGCGCATGCGCGGCCGCGCCCGAGCCCGCTACCGCTGCTGCCGCCCAAAGCGCCACGCCGCCGGCCTCCTCTGCTTGGCCTTCGCCGCTGAAGACCGTATCGGACACGATCTACGAGAACGTCATCGCGCCTTACGCCGAACCCTCACGCGAAAAGCTGCTGCCTGATCTGCCGCCCAACGTCAAGGGCCGCGAGAAGCCCACACTCGTGATCTCACTCGACGGCACCCTGATCGAGTCACAATGGACACGCCAGTTCGGGTGGCGCTACATCAAGCGGCCCGGCGTGGATGACTTTCTGCGGCAGCTGCATCCGCTCTATGAGCTCGTGCTGTGGACGGACGCTCAAAACACGGCCGATCCGGTTGTCGACCGCCTCGACCCGCAGCGCCTCTTCCGGCACCGCCTGTACCGTGACGCGACGACGTACATGCAGGGCGAGCACAAGAAAGACCTGCGGGCGCTCAACCGCGACCTCGACAAGGTGCTCATCATCGACTGCTCCGCCTCTTCCTTCTCGCTGCAGCCAAAGCACGGCATCGCCGTGAAGCCCTACCGGGTGGAGCAGGACCCGCTCAAGGAGGACTCCACTCTCAAGAACTTGGTGCCTTTCTTGCAGTTCGTGGCGCTCAACCAGCGGCTCAAGGGCTCGACCACACCGTTCCACAAGGAGCTGGAGGCGCTAGGCGTCTCCACCACCATCGAAGATGGTGGCGTTGCCTTCCAAAAGGCGGTCGATGCGCGCTTCGCCGAGCTGCGCGCCGCGGGCAAGATGCCGATGCAGCGCGGCCGCGGCAGCTTCATGGGCGGGGGTGGAGACTCCAGCGGCGCGGCGGCCGCTGGTGGATCGGTGTGGGAGCGGATGGGCTTACGAAAGGGTGCGCAGTGAAGCCCAGTGCGTGCACAAGTGCGCGCGGAGGAGCGACCGTGCAGGCTCGTCCGTGCAGCCGGGGAGGGCGGATCGGATCGTATAGCGGCAAGTTGCGCAATGTATTGAATTTCCTCTGTCGAGGCGCTGGGCCGCCCTGCGGCCTAAGCGCAACCGACTCGTGCTCCAATCGTGTTAGTTTTCTTGTAGCAAAAGGGTTGGATGCGCATACTTTCGTAATTTTCTATGTAAGTAAAACATGCGCCGGGCGCGGGGCGGCGGACCCGCGGCGGGGCACATTACTTCAACTTCGGCATGCTTCACAGGCCTGTGAATGAAGCACTGAACTCCGCGAGAGGCGCTCTTGCACGTGGCTGAGAAGTAGTGTGCCACAGCGATGTCGCTGTCGCCCGACATGATCGAGCGCATTGAGAAGCTCGCGCAGTACGTGGCGCATACGAACGGCCAAATGGAGGACACTGTGCGCGAGCGCCAGCGCACCAACCCAAGCTTCTCCTTCCTCTTTGGAGGCGAGGGCGCGGGTTACTATAAGGAGTGCCTGCGAAAGTTTTCTTCAGCCAACAGCGCGGCCGCATGTGGCCCGGGACCAGCCAGCACCGCCAGCATGGGCATGGGCTTCCAGCAATTTGCGGTTGGACCGCTGCCACCTTCTGGCACAGGCTGTGGGCCAAATGGCTCTGGAACTCCTGTGTGCGGTGGCCCTGGCTGCGGCGGCCCTGGATGTGGCGGCCCTGGATTCGTCGTGGGCGGTTCGGCGCCCGGAGGTGGCTACGGCACAGGCTACGGCATGCATGGCGCGATGGGTGCCTATGTCGGCAGTGGCGGTATGGGAGGCGGTGGGGCCAGTGGCGACAGCAGCCTGCCGCCCTACCTGGGCGCTTACCGACGCATCGAATACGACACAGGCGGCGGCGGCGGCGGCGGCGGCGGCGGCATGGGTGGCTTGGGTGGCGGCGGCATGAACGGCGGTGGAGGCATCGCCGCTGTCGAGGAGGAGCGGATCTTCTCACTGCTCGAGCGTCGCGACGAGTGCCGCCGGCGTCGCGACTGGGACGGCGCCGACCGCCTCAAGGACGAGCTCCTTGCGCTCAACGTGCTCGTCAACGACAAGGAGCGTTCGTGGACGGTCCGTGCCCCACTGCCGAGTATGGCTGGTCCGTCCAGCGGGTGTGGCGCCGGTGGCGCGCCGTCCAACGGGACGTATGGCGCCTGTGGGTATGGGTCTGGCGGCGGCTACAGCGGCGGTGGCTTCGCAGAGGGTGGAGGCAGTGGTGGCGGCTTGGCGGGCGGCCAATTCCGCGGGCCCTCGGCTCCGGCCAGCAGAGCCGCGTCCACCCTCACGCACGATTACACCCGGTCGGGCAACGACAATTTCCCAGTGGACGTGACGCGCGTGAACGAGCTCATCGCGGGGCGCATGAACGCCAAGATCACGCGCGACTTTGAGCGGGCAGACGCGCTAAGGATGGAGCTGCGCCAGCTCGGGGTGGAGGTGCATGATCGAGACAAGGTGCGGCGTACGCCCTGGGCCTTGCGGCCCCCTACGCGCTGTAGCCGTCGACTCCCTCGCGCCCTCCCTCTCGTGCCCTCCCACTCACTGTGCTCTTCCCCACACCCCTTCCCCAACGAAAGGTATGGTTTGTCGATCGCCCGGAGCTCGCACGGCTCACGATTCAGGCGCCACCCCCTCTGCATGGGCGTATGGTGAGCGGCGGCGGCATGGGCGGCGGCGGCGGTATGGGTGGCGGTGGTGGCGGTGGTGGCATGGGTGGCGGAGGCGGCATGGGTGGCCTGGGCGGCGGAGGCGGCGGAGGCGGCATGGGCGGCGTGGGAGGCCACCGCGCCGACGCCTCTGCACATGACTACCATCGCGACCCGACGGACCGGCTGCCAGTGCCCGATGAGGGTCGCTTGCATGCATTACTTGCTGACCGTCTGCTCGCAAAGAAGACGCGCGACTTCGACAAGGCAGATCGGTTGCGCGAGGACCTGCGCCGGGTGGGCGTCGAGGTCTTCGATAGAGAAAAGACGTGGAAGGTCATCCCGCCCCAGTTAGGGATGGTGCCGCCCGCGATGGCGCCGCACGGGATGGCGACGCAGGGCAGGGGCGGCGGCATGCCAGGCCAGATGGGCGGTGGCATGCCTGGCCAGATGGGCGGCGGCATGGGCGGCGGCATGGGCGGCAGCATGGGCGGCGGCTTTGCTGGCGGCATGGGCGGTGGCATGGGTGGTGGCATGGGTGGCGGCATGGGCGGCGGCATGGGCGGCGGCATGGGCGGCGGCATGGGCGGCGGCATGGGCGGCGGCTTTGCTGGCGGCATGGGCGGCGGCATGGGCGCCTCTCCCGGCCAAAGCAAAAACTCGATGCTGCGCTACAGCCGTGCGCCCGACGACAACAGGCCCGTCGACGTGCGTGCGGTCGAGGCGCTGCTGAGCGAGCGGCTCGCGAGCAAGATGCAGCGCGACTTCACACGCGCCGATCAGCTGCGCGACGAACTCAAAGCGGTCTACAATGTAGAGGTGCATGACACCGAGCGCGTGTGGCACGTGAGCCGTAACATTGGCGGCGGCAGCCAATTCAGCGAGCTTCGAGGCAGACCGCCGCCGCCGGCGCGGGATCGCTCGCGCTCGCCATCCCGTGGATTTTAGCGGCGACGCGCAGCAGTGGGGCCCAATTCTCCACACAGCAGCTCTTGACGACGAGCCCTAAGCCGTGTGGTGTACATGACATGTCTTCGTGCCATGCGAATTGTGCAGAGGCCAGCGTACGGTATACGCAGCGGGTGGTCTGGCAGGTTGTAGAATGTGCCCGTCGAGTCCCAGATCTCGTTAGCTTGGTCCGGTCCCGTTGGCGTCGATCAGACGCGGATCACCGGATGCCCGTCAATCGACAATCCGCACGGTGCGACCTCTAGCGTGACACTAGTCCATGCCGACTGAAGCCGCGCTGTCGGTGTGGCTAAAACTATAACTTGGTACTTGTTAACAGTTACTACTTACTTTTGAGTTAAACAGTTAGGCCGCTTCTAACATCTAAGTTCTAATCCCAAATCCGGAAAATTTCGCGGTCGATTTCGCGGGTTGACGCCACGGTCGGTTACCCGCGGTGAAATTACGTGCGATAACCGCGTCCCAAGTCCACTTCAAGTCGCACTACTTAAAGTCGCAAGTGCGTGTCGCACGGACCACGGCGGCCAAGACCGTCCCTCAACGACCAACAACGACCCAATATTCATGTGTGTTGAGCGGCAGCGGGACGGTCGAACTCGAAGACTCGCACGGCACGGCACATCCCCGTGCGACGCGGGCCTGACACCGGAATTTGGTATTATTTAGTCTTGAGCGTTTGAGACTTTTCCTTGAGTCTTTTTTCGTTTAGTATCAAATCGATGCCAGTATCGAATGCCAGTACGTATATTAGGGGTTCAACGGCGTTCTACAATCCACAAGTACGCGCGTCGCTCGTTTTCTGAGAACCATCGGCTCGACGGCCGTCAATCGCTTGGAAAAAAATAGATAATTCAACATAAGTCTTATTTCGAAAAACGACTTGACGAAATTAGATCTCCTTCTTGTAGCATCGCAGAGCGAGTCCGCAATCAATCCAAACTTACGTTGCAAACGAAAATAGACCTCGCTTGTTTCTCTCCAATTCTGAGACCCTCGACCGACGGCGTTTGGGCTCGGCTCTGTGGTCTGCAAACGTGCGCCGCCAAGGTCTGCAAACCAAGCCGGCGAGCCTCAGCGCCACTCCCGGGCGCGTGCGTCGCGGGGGATCCCTCTGCACCTTTCCCTTGGCACCTCCCATCCGGAAATTGCGGCGCGCGCCGCGCCCCCTGTGCGCGCGCGCGCCCGACGAGGCCTCACAATCAAGCCCTGTTGCTGTGCCCCGCAGATACTGTGATTCGGCGCGGCTCCGTTCGGATGCGTTCTTCGTTGGCTATGTTTCTCGCCATAGTGCTGGGTCTCATCGACACCAGCGCAGCGCAGTGCACCAATCTTTGCGGTGGCCTTCACTATGGCTATAAAGCCAGTGATGGAAATTGCGACGACGGCGGCCCGGGCGCACAGACTTCTGATTGCAGTTTGGGAACCGACTGCATTGACTGTGGCCCCCGTGTTTTACCTCCGGCCCCCCCGGACTCCTTCGGCTACCGATGCACTGAATCATGCGGATGGTCTTGGGACAACTACTGCGACGATGGCGGACCCGGATCGGCGTACTCCAAGTGCGACCGCGGCACCGACTGTACCGACTGTGGCACTCGCCTGATTATGAGGGCGCCATTTGCTGCGTCGGCTGCTGGCTGGCCCAATATTGTCGTCAGCGGCTCTAACGGAAATCATCCTGAACCGTCCATGTCATGGACTTTGATTTGCACCAACAACTTCTCAATCCCTAACGGAGCAGTGCCGCAAACGGTTCAAAACCCCTCTTTCCAGCCGGGCTCGACGTGCACGTTGACTCTGAGATCCCAATACAATATATTGGGGGCCTCTTGGATATTTGGAACTGCTTCGAACCCCATTCTATACTACACGTTCGATGGTGCTGGGTTCCAGACGACCTATTCCTTCACAGTCCCTGGTCCTCCTCAAGAGCCATCGCCATCGCCATCGCCAGAGCCAGTTGTTGTTCCACCATTTCCGCCATTTCCACCGCCTCCGACATCGCTGCCTCCGCCTCCACCTCCACCTGCTCCTGCTCCTGCTCCTGCGACGTGCACCAATCTGTGCGGTAACCTTCACTATGGCTATAGAGCCAGTGACGGAAATTGCGACGACGGCGGCCCGGGCGCACAGACTTCTGATTGCAGTTTGGGAACCGACTGCATTGACTGTGGCCCCCGTGTTTTACCTCCGGCCCCCCCGGACTCCTTCGGCTACCGATGCACTGAATCATGCGGATGGTCTTGGGACAACTACTGCGACGATGGCGGACCCGGATCGGCGTACTCCAAGTGCGACCGCGGCACCGACTGTAGGGACTGTGGCCCTCGCCTGATGACGAGGGCGCCATTTGTTGCGTCGGCCGCTGGCTGGCCCAATATTGTCGTCGGCTCTAACGGAAATTATCCTGAACCGACCCTCTCATGGACTTTGACTTGCACAGGCGGCTTTTCAATCCCTAACGGAGCAGTGCCGCAGACGGTTCAAAACCCCTCTTTCCAGCCGGGCTCGACGTGCACGTTGACTCTGAAATCCCAATGGGGCTGGAGCTGGGCATCTCGGGGGGCCTCTTGGATATTTCAAAATGCTTCGAACCCCATTCTATACTACACGGTCGATGCCGACGCGGTCCAGACGACCTATTCCTTCACAGTCCCTGGTCCGCCCTCGCCGCCGCCATCGCCGCCGCTGCCGCCCTCCCCTCCACCGCCCTCGCCGCCGCCCTCGCCGCTGCCGCCCTCCCCTCCGCCGCCCTCGCCCTCACCACCGCCTCCGCCGCCGCCGCCGCCCTCGCCGCCTCCGCCA
>ENA-UOXK01001333-UOXK01001333.1-mixed-culture-metagenome-genome-assembly--contig:-NODE-1333-length-17559-cov-49.633569_pt1 | contig 17559 bp, 12 predicted proteins | sample MGYA00238160_ERZ761638 | MGnify/ENA primary metagenome ERZ761638 (study PRJEB28912, sample SAMN08777098) | mixed culture metagenome | isolation source: Freshwater growth medium | place: USA...
TCAGCACTCGGCTGGGACTGCCATTGTTCCCAAGCAGCACGTCGAGGTCGCCGTCACCGTCAACGTCTGCCGCCGCGATCGAGTACGTGCCCGCATTGCTGCTGGGCACCTCCATGCTCGTCGGGAAGGTGCCATCGCCCGCGTTGATGAGCACTCGGCTGGGACTGCCATTGTTCCCAAGCAGCACGTCGAGGTCGCCGTCGCCGTCAACGTCCGCCGCCGCGATCGAGTATGTGCCTGCATTGCCGCTGGGCACCTCCATGCTCGTCGGGAAGGTGCCGTCGCCCGCGTTGAGCAGCACTCGGCTGGGACTGCCATAGTTCCCAAGCAGCACGTCGAGGTCGCCGTCGCCGTCCACGTCCGCCGCCGCGATCGACCTCGTTGACGTGCCGCCGCCGGGCAGCTCGATGAACGTCGGGAAGGTGCCGTCGCCAGCGTTGAACAGCACTCGGCTGGGACTGTCATAGTTCCCAAGCAACAGGTCGAGGTCGCCGTCGCCGTCCACGTCCGCCGCCACGATCGATTTCGTGCCTCGATCCCCGAAACGCATTCCTTGAACGACAGCGTAGCTCTCCCTGAATCGAATGACAGCTTCGCTACTACCGAGCGGCTCGTCCCCCGTCCTCGCCAAAGGCTTGGGAAGGCGTAGGCATCCTGGCTCGGAGGACAAGGAGCATGCCGGTGGCAAGAGCGCAGCTCGAACGCCTGCTGCAGGCTTGGCACGGGCCGGCCTGGGCATCGCAACGCAGCCCACCCACCCTGGTGCCGAGCAGTTGGGCGGTGCGAACGCTGTCGGGCGGCCGCCCGGCTGGAGCTCATGCGCATAGTCCCGTGGGGGGGGGTAACGCCTGCGGCCCTGGGGCTCGACGTACCAGACAGGCTGTGCTGGCGGCGAGGGCGGCGAGAACGGCGGGGGCAACGACGGCGAGAGCGGCGACGGCGGCGACAGGTGCGACGGGGGTGAAGGCAACGGCAACGGCGGCATCGGCGGTGGTGACTTCGCGCTGGTGATGCCCAACGAGGCGAACGCCATGAGGAGAAAGATGATGCGCGCATGTCGAGGCGCGGCTCCGAAGCGGCCCACCGAGCCGGGCTGAGCAGAGGCTCGGCTCGATACACTTCTGGAGCTTACAGCACCAGCGCCCATGGGCGGCGACCCCGCGATTGAGGCGAGGGTCCGGGCGGGACACGCCGCGATGACCAGGCAGGCGAGAGCGAGCGACGCCATCATGAATGGTAGAGGGGTCGTCTCCGCCCCGAGAAGGAGGAACGCCTCCACCACGGGCACGAGCCGCGTCAAGTCGATGGGGGCGACGTCCTTGTTGAATACGACTTTCGTGCATGGACCCGATGGCATACAACTATGCCAACGCTTGCCATCCTCCTGCAGCAGGAGCATGGCAAGCGTTGGCGAGGAGAACTGAACGTTGGCGAGCAACACCAAGTCGCCAAATAGATTCGAGCCCCAAAAGGTGGCGGGATCCTGCTGCGTTGTCGCCACCTCGAGCTCGTACCCGTGGTGGAGCACAATCACGAAAGTCATGTTGCCGGCTTTGATCACCTTCATACCTAGCTCATCAAAGTCACACAGATCCTCCGAGGGGTCTGTGGGGGCCAGTCCCGCTCCATCCACCGGCACGAATATTGCACCGTCTACTTTTGACGCAGAAGAGGACATCGCATCAACAGTCACCGCATCCTGCGGTGGCGATGGCTGCAGCCCTCGCATTTCCGAGGTTCGGATTGTAACCGTTGCAGGGTTTCGGCAATCCACAGGGGAGCCGGGACACACATACCGGGAAAATATCCGGGCTACGCATCTCTAAACGTTCACACTGAACTAAAGGGGACCGCGACTGCGAGTTGGACCACGCCGCAGGGCCGTCGCAGTACGGCAAGAGCGCCGACACTCCATGTGGGCCTTTCGCACGCTGCAGCGGCTGGCACCCACGCTGCCCACTTTGCAGCGGCTGGCACCCATCGGCAGCGCCCTGACTAGCTTCGTGCGGCATCTCCCCACCATGAAGCGGAGATTTCGCGGCCTCTACGGCGGCAAGCACATCCAGTTCGGCAATCAGATCAGCTTCTCGCATCGGAAGACGAGGCGCACATGGAAGCCCAACGTGCAGTACAAGCGCTTCTGGAGCGAGACATACCAGCGTTTCCTCCGCTTCCGCGTCACAACCTCCGTCATCAAACAGGTCAATCGCCTCAAGAACGGCATCGACGAGTACATCAAAACAACGCCCAACAGCGAGCTGCTCTACCCCAAGGCCATCAAGATGAAGCGCAATATGCGCTGGCACGACAAACAGCGAGCGCGCAACGAGGCCCTTGCGGCTATGGAGGAGGCCTCATCAGCTGCAGCAGCGTCATAAGCTGCATCAGCGTCATGAACGATTCCGTGTCATGTTCCGCACCCTGTCATAGTTCGGTATCTTGTTTCTGTAATCGCGCGGGTGTACTCTACTGTACATGCGTTGCCCCACACGGAGATTGGAGTCGGGCCGAGAGAGAGCGTCAAAACGCAGGTGACGACTCGCGCGCGCTGCGCTCTCGATCCACTTACTCGATCCGTTCATTCGACAAGGGGCCAGCTCTCGATGAGCTGCGCTTGCAGCGCCTCGAAGTGCTCACGCGTCGCGTGCATCTGCGCCTGCGCATTGGCTAACGCCGCCGTCGTCTCGGCCGCGCGTCGGAAACACTGCTGCCCCTGACGCAGTGACGGCGGCGGCATCACTGTGAACCATCGCAACGGATCGCGCTTGGCATTCGGCTTGAGCTGCAGTGGACGTGAGGCGGTGTAGGCTTCGTCCGAGTCGAGTTCCGCTTGGAACTGGGCTCGCTTGAGGTCGCTCAGATTGCTCGCTGCGAGGGAGACGGGCGCGCTCCTCTGCACCTTCGCCACACCGCTGCTCGGATCCTCGATGACGAGCGTGTCTCCAACGGCGAGGCCGACCTCCGAGCCGTCGTTCCGCACGGCGGCGGCAATCTCGCGCAGCATCTCAGGACGCACACCCATTCGAGCTAGCGCCTCCATGACCGAGCCCTCATCTTGATCGTCTTCTGAAGGCTCGTCGGGGTCATCAGGATCGACGCGGTCCTCGCGGCCGGTGACTGCGGCACCCTCCTCGCAGAACTCGTAGCGTAGGCTGGGAGGATCGCCCTCAAGTTCTGCGGGTTCTTTTGCGAGCACAATCAACGGCTCGATCTCTTTTGGGAAGAGCTCCTGACCGAGCATCGTGCTCCTGTTGCCCAAATCTTTCCTCGCCCGCGACATGTTGAAGAAGCCGTTCTTCAGCTGCGCCTCCATCTCAACGTGCAGCGTGGTGTAATCCTCGTATGCTCTCAGGTAGGCGAGCAAGGCATCGTCGAGCGCTGAGCGAACAGCGTCGTCGTCGGCGATTGGCATCGGCTCTTGGACGTCGCGGACTGTCGACGCTCTTTCATATGAAGACAATGAATGCATCCATTCACACACTTATTCACACTGCACATTCAAATACTGTAGTCAGGCCACGCGTCGATGTTGAGACCTCACTCCCTTCAGCCTGTCAAGCTTGCCAAGGCTTTAGGAGCCAGGTACGCTGCAAGGGCCGGCGCCGCTATGAATGCAGCAGCGGCTGAGCTCAGCATCGCCAGATTATCGCGAGGACCACTCCTGAAGGCAATGGTCCGCGCGTCCGACTCGATGGGCACGATGCCCTTGCCCGAAGGATCGAGCGTTGCGAATCGGTAATGACGATAACAGTGGAGGGCGTGAGCGCCCGCAGGCGTCGCACGCAGCCGAGCGGCCAATTGACGAAGCGCACTGGGTAGCTCCTCGCTCGCTGGTTGAAGGGAAGCGAACTGCGGGATTTGTAGCAACGGGCTCGCCAGTGCCGCAAAAGTGAGATCCGCGGCAGTGAACGTGTCACCGACAATGAAGGCCGAGCCAGGCTCCTTCCCCTCGAGCGCGGCCGACACCTTTGCGAAGACGTCGTCGATGGTCTTCTCCGACAGCACAAGAGCGTCTCGTGAGCATCCCATCAATTTCTTCATTCGAGGCTGAATGAAGCCGCTGTAGACAAAGGCGCTGAAGAGCGCTGTTTCGACCATGGAGACGCCGTTCGTGGCCAGAGCGAGGAACGTAGGGCGCATCTCCTTGGCTAGATAGTGCTCGTACGCCAGCAGCCGGACTGTCGGACCGAGTTGTGAGTCGAGCGACGTCTCCCACTCATCCACCCGAGCCAAACGCTTCGGGTCGATTGGGTAGAGGAAGGGGCTCGTCGCCTTGAGGATAAGCGTCGAATCCTTCAACACGGTGCAGCGCTGGACTGTGTGCGGCGATCCGTCAGTTGGGGGGCTGCTGCGCTCGACGAGCTGCACGACGGGTACGGCCGAGCACTGTGGGTCCAGCTCTGTGGTGTAGATGGCGGCTAAGGCAGGGCAGTGAGCATCCTCGACATAGTCGAAGGCATGCGTATCTGTCGACGCCAGAATGTCGAATGCCCAGCGCACCTTCTCAGCATAGTGGCTGACGCCCACGCTGACCAGGCGGGCACTGCGCTTGCTATCGAGTGGAGGGTGCGACACACGTCCAAAGGCCTTGCACAGAGCAGCGGCGTAGACCATCGGAGGCTTGCGAATCATATCCGCTGTGAGCTGCCGCGTATTCTCAGGCACGTGAGTGCTGGCGCCGCGCCGCACAAGACGCATTAGACGCATCGAACTCTTCGATGCGCAATCACGTGAAGAGTGCGAGACGGCAGTACATGTACATCGCACGCTAACCCTGAGCAAAACAAAGGAATAACGTTTTCACGAGCAGGACCGCAGTCTCGCGTGTGAACGACCTCGATGCCGGTCATCCGCACGCATGAGGCCGTCGTCTGCGGCGTGCCGACGAAATTCGTGCTCACCAAGTACACGAATCGCCTCTTTGTCATAGCCACGCAGACCGACAACCTGGGCACGTTGGTACGCCGACCAAAACGAACCTTTTCCTGCCTGCCGACACGCCCCCAAGCCCTGACCTCCAAGCCCAGGCCGTGGACTCATCGGAGCACTCATGCCTTTTGCAGATCGCCGCACAGGCTGACAACCCGCTTGATGCCGCAAACAGCTCTTACACCACCCGTGTGCTCATGGGCCGCCGCGATGACGAGCACCTTGAGGTGTACGCACGAACGCTTATCGAGATGATCTGCAAGCGCTCGCCAGATGCTGGTCCGCTCTTGTTGTCGATCAGCATCCGCGAACATTCCAGCGACATGTTCCGAGGCGTGTTGAAGGAAATTGATGAGAATCGTATTTGGTAATTGATGAGAACCAAGCTCGTTGCAGGCGTGGCTGGGGTCAAGTGTGTGATGTCGGCGGCTCGGCGCGCGGTGTCCGGGTAAGTAAACTCGGAGTTACTCATACTAGGTCTCGGCGCACACGCTCCCACACGCCGGTACGGCTGTAGCCACGCGGCGGCGGGCCGGCGCGCGTGCAACAATCTCAGTGCCGACAGTTACAGTCTTGATGTCAGACCCCCGTGGCTTCCCGCGGCATCTCTCCGCGTCGCCATCCTGGCGCCGTCGTGGGCGTCACCGTTGGGATCTCTAGAGGTCATCAAAAAGGCGACGCTCGGATTGCGGCTTGCCTGTGGGGAACTCGCGGCGCAGCAGGGCGGCGAGCGGGCTGTGGTTATTGGGCCGATCCCAGAGCGGGGAGCCCGGCCCCTCCTCATCGGTCTCGCAGAGCAGGGGGTGCGGGCGGTTGAGCGCCGCTGGGCCTGCCTCCCCCCCGGGCCCCGAGCTCGAGGCGCCCAGCCTTGAGCGCGACGGGCAGTGCTTGCGCGCGAAGACATCGAGGGGACTTTGGAGCTCCTGCCATTGGTCATTGCCCTTGATCGAGATGAGCTGGAGGTTGAGATCGGCCTGAGATCCGGGAGAGGCGTCCGCGCCTCGCCGCTTGGCCCAGAGCGTGGCGGCGCTCGGCGGCGTGCTTGGCGGCCCGTCGCCTTCGCTCGCTGCGACGCGTAGGTGGGGCGCACGCGCGCTCCCATTGTGCGCCTCGGCCAGGCCTGTGTACCGGCCACCCGCACCGGGGGGGCCACCCGCGCCGGGGGGGCCACCCGCACCGGTCGGAGCTCGGAGCGGCGAGCTGATTGGACCCGTCTCCGCCTGCCTGCGGGTGCGCTGCACGTCAGCATGCTGCGGCGGTGCGTACTGCGACGGCGCGTGGTGCGGCGGCTGCTGTGAATGGGAATGCGAATGTGAATGCGGATGCTGCGTCGGCCCGAGCGGCGGATCCGAAGCCGAGCGCTGCTGTGAATGTGAATGCGGATCCGAAGCCGAGCGCTGCTGTGAATGTGAATGCGGATCCGAAGCCGAGCGCGACGGCACGATCACGCCCACGACGACGCTCTCGTGGCTCCCGACCCGCGGAACGAACGGCTGCTGCTGCTGCTGCGCCTCGGGTGGCGCGGGGTCGCCCCCCCCGAACGAGGAGCTCGTGGAGGAGGCCGCCGCCCCGCCCGTTGGGTAGTTGAGCGCGTGCCACGACTTGCGCATCGAGGAGCTGCGCATCGAGACGTTGTGGTGCGCGCAGTCCGCGCAGACGGGCTTGATGGACCACGAGACTCCCGAGGGCGTTTCACGCGTCGTGCCGAGCTGACGAGGCACATCGAGCCGCTCGGTGCTGTAGCCTTTGGCGGTACCGTGGCTGGCGTGCGAGCCGTTACAGCTGCTGTGGAAGCTGCCACTACTGCTCCCGCTCCCGCTCCCGCCGCTGCCGCCCGCGCCGCTGTTGCTGCACGCGCCGCTATTGCCGCCCGCGCCGCCCACGCCCGCGCCCGCGCCGCGAGGCAGCGCGCCCGCAGCGGCCGCGGCGGATCCACCCACGTGCCCCCCCCCGCCGCCTCCCCCCGCCGCCCCCCCCCATGACTCATCCTCGTGTACGCCGGGGAGGCAGTTGCTGCTCGCTCCGGCACGGCGTTGTGCGTGCGTGCGCGGAGGCTGCTGGCGCTGGAATGGCAGTGGCTGGAAGGGCGCGGCGGCACCGCTCGCCGGCCCTCGTGATGGAGCCTCGTACACACGGGCGGATCCACAGCCGCCACCGCCGCCACCAGCGGCGGCGGCGGCGGCGGCGGCGGCGGCGGCATACCTATCTGCGTCCATGCTTGAGCTCGTCGTGCACGCGCCCGCGCCGGCGCCGCCCCCTCCCGCCGTTGGCCCGCCAGCTGTTAGGGACGACGAGACACCGACACGTGCGCCAAAGGGGCGCGGGCCGCCGGGCGGCTGGGTGGGCGGCTGCGAAGGCAGCGGCGCCGCCGCCGCGCCCAGGCCGCCGCTGCCGCCGCCGAGGCCGCCGCCGCCGCCGCCGAGACTGCTGCCGCCGCCGCCCAGGCCGCCGCTGCCGCCGCTCGCAATGTGCTGCGCGTGGCGCGCGGCCTGCGGCGGCACGAGCTGCTGCAGGTTGTGCTGCACCGCCTTCTGGTACACAAGCGGCACGGACAGCAGCTGCAAGGCGCTGGGTCGGTGCGCGGCATGGCGTGCCATGCACGTGGCGAGCACACGGCTGAGCGGCGCGGAAAAGGTGGGCGGGAGCGGCGGCGGCGACGTGTGGCCCATGATCTTCATCACGAGCGCCGCTTGCGAGCCCGCACCGCCAAACGGGTGCTTGAGCGCGCACAGCTCGACGAGCGTCACGCCGAGCGCCCAGATGTCCGCCTTTTCATTGTAGGGCTCGCCCGAGCAAAGCTCGGGCGCGAGATAGCCCGGTGAGCCGACGAGGGTGGTGGCGAGGTCGGCGGAGCCGGAGAGCATGCGCGAGACGCCAAAGTCGCCGATCTTGACCGAGTCGTCCGCGCTCAGGAAGATGTTGTGCGGCTTGATGTCGCGGTGCACGATATGGTTTGTGTGGATCGCATGAAGACCGAGGAGCAATTGAAGCATGTATCGCCACACGGTGTCCTCGGCGAGCGGCCGCTGCGTCTTCTGGTGGTTGGTGAGCGCCGAGTGCAGCGACCCGTTTGGCGCGTACTCCATGACCAGGAAGAGCTTGCGCGTGTCGAGGAAGGAGTCGTAGTAGCGGACGATGAATGGGTGCTCCAATGACGCAAGGATGTGCACCTCCTGGAGAACCGCGTTCGCCTCGCCCTGCGAGCGAGGCGCGGCGCGAGCGAGAGCATGAGAGGTGGCAGGTGGCTGCGGCGGGACGCGCAGCGGGGTGGCGTGCGCCGGCCGGGCGAGCGCGCGCGCTACCCGCTCTGTCGGCAGGTCGAGCTCCTTGAGCGCGTAGAGCCGCTGGTCGGCATTTCGGCGCACGAGCCGGCACACGCCCGAGACGCCCTGGCCGAGCTGGCGGATCTCGGTGAAGTCGCCGATACCGGATGGCATCTCCGCGCAGCGTGCCAGCGCCGGCGAGTGGGGCTGGCAAAAAGGCCAAGGCACTGAGGGAGGCCGGTTGACGGGGAGCCGTAAAGCCCGGGGGTGCCGGGGGGGCGTTGGGGGGGAAACGGTCTTTATGGACGGGGATGGGGGATGTTCCGCGCCGCAGGAAAGGCGCCAGCAGTTTGAAAAGGGCGAGAATGGGGAGGAGTGAGGAGGGCGTAGTGGTTTTTCCTTTGTATTGAGTATAAGTAATGGTTGCATGGCTTAGTGATCACCAAGTCATCGGGGTAGTAGATCAATTGGTAGATCGCTCGCTCCGCAAACGGCGCTGACCGCTCTCGGGTTTGCGAGAGGTACGGGGATCGAAGCCCCGCTACTCCAGTGTTTTTTTCCGTCCCGGCATGATCATGTCCAATGGCGTGCTCCTCGTGTTGTGCGGACTGCGCGACTCGCAGTTGAACACGCTGCCTCGGTGCTTGCGTCGCTGCGCCCAGACGCCCTTGCCCACACTCGGCTTCGAGCTGAGCTCCATCTCCAGAGCGCTCTCGCCTCGGAGCGCGAGATGTTCACACCTACTTCGGCCTCGTACTTTGCTCGACACGATCGTAGTCTTCATCGCATCGTTGCGCGACCCTATTGCGGCTTGCCAGAACAGGCTGCTGCCTCGCGCGCCTTTGCGGTCGTGTCTCGACTTCAACGCGACATCTCGTATTACAGCCAGCAACTCCGCAAGCTCGAGAGGCGTGCTGATCGCCCGATCTGGCAGGGCATTGCAGACGCCATGGCAGGAGGCGGCAGGGATGCCATTGTCGCCGCGATGCGGCGCCCAACACAACACGACGGCTTTCATGGCGGCATTCGAGGGCTCTTTCGAGGTGACCTCTCGAAAGTCGATCGCGACGGTGTGCAAGTTCCGGGCGAATGGATCAGTGCGCCGGCGGCCGTACGCGCCGAGGCGGGTGCCATTTATCGGCGCATCGACGACGCCAATTACGGCGCCGGCACTGTGGAACCGCGCGTTCTTGGATTTCACGCTGCTCTGTGTCAACCTCGCTGGCCTGAACTTCAAGGCCGCGACGGTGCGCAGTGGTACCTTCCCAACGAGTGCGACTATGAGGCCTTCTGCAACCTTCTCAAACGGATGCACTCGAACAAGGCCACCTCACTTGATCGGGTCTCCAAGGAAATGCTCGAACTTCTACCGGATGCCCTGCGTCGCCCCTTCTATGTCGCGGCCATGGAGGTTGCCACCCCCGATGCGCACGGCGTCCGTCACAAGCCGTCGTATTGGGCGCGAGTTCCAGTCAAGTTGCTCAACAAGAAGACGCCCTCGCTGTGCGTTGCGAAAAAGCGTGATATTGGCCTCCCGTCGCAGCTCCTCAAGTTGCAAGCGGGCCTCTATATGCCTGCGTATGCATCGGTCATGAGCCGACTTCCGAGCAACTTTGGCTGGACTCCGGGCGTCGCCGCTCGTGGCGCCGCCATCTGCGGCAGTCTCGCTCTCGACCATGCTCATCTTCTATCCCACCTGCTCATCGTCATCTACGCCGACATTCAACGTTTCTTCCCTTCGATGGATCGCGGATTTGTTCTTCTCTCCGAGCAGTGGCGAGGGCTACCGCGCGATGTGCGCGATGCCACTCTGGCGCTCTACCACGACGCGTGCTTCTTGTACGAGACGGAGCATGGGCTCGCCGAGGGCGTCGCGCTGCCTGAACGCGGGTTGGATCGCGGAGATCTCGCATTTACAACCGTCCAGTCACGATGTGGCTACTTTCAAGGATGCCTTTTATCTACTGAGAAGGCCAAAATCTTCATGGCTAGCCTCAGTGAGGCTATAGATACGGTGATTGGCGGCGGAGGCGTGCGTTTTTGGAACGGCACCCATGGCGGCGGTCGGCGCTATCCCAGCGTGCTCTGCGCAGATGATCTCCTGGGTAGTGTGACGAGCTGGGCGGCTGGACGCGTCTTCTTTTTGATACTCAACGAGTGGGCCGCTGTATCTGCCAGCCACTTCGGCGTTACGGATGACGCGTCCAAAACGACCTACTCCGCCATCATCATTGATGGATCGGGCGTACCGCAAGAGGCTCCCGCACCACCTGAATTTCTTGCAGCCGCGATTATCGGAGGTCGCGCCGTCCCGCGTCTTGCTTATGACGCTACCTACGCACACGTGGGCGATCCTCGCAAGCTCCAAGGCGAACAGAGCCCTGCACGCAGCAAAATGGTCGGTCTCTGCATGGCGTGGCTCAAGCGTATCGAGCAAATGTGTCGCTGCAGCCCTCGCGAGTTTGCGCATGCTACTGATACCGGGTTCGCCGCCATCATTGATGCGTACGCGCCTTTTGGGCCACTCACGTTTGCGGCGGCGGAGACAGTGGAGAAGGTTAGGCGCTCTATCTATAAGCGGCGTTTCCGCGGAACGGTCTCTGCTGCCTGCGCCGACAGGTACCTACCCGACGTGTGGCATGCATCCCCACAGTACGGTCTTCTCACCTCCGGGCTACCCGAGGCGCGCCGCGTTGGCGATGGGTGGTCACACTGTGCCTCCCTCAATGCTGCCAGTGTTCACGCGGCCATCTCGTCTGCTCTTTCTGACGGTATCGACAGTCAACTTCGGTTCTGCGCCCGCGCCCTCTTGTCGCTCACATGCTTCCTGTGGGGCAGCTTTGGTAAACACCCAGCTTCGTGGTCGTGGATGCATCTCGAAAACCTCCTCGCCAACCCGGATCCTGCAACGGGATCATCCCCGGTGGGCCGTGTCTTTGCTACGGAGGTGTACATGAAGAACGTGGCCGTACTGCGCCGCCTCGCCGCCCTCTCCGACGAGGCCCTAGCCCCTGCGCTTAACTTCACCATGGAGCACGTTCCACCGCCTGGCGATCCCTTTGACTACTCTGCACCTATCTATGCGTCGTTGTCTAACGACGGCCTCCGCCTCTTCGAGGGCGAACTCATTTCCGAGGCCACGTGCTTTCAGCTTGGACGTCGCCGTCGGCCGGTGTGGCTCCTGCTGTCTGCTGGCATCATTGTACGCTCGCACACTTGTCGCGATGACGGGTCTGACTACATGACGTTTGATGAAGCGACGCAAGTCGTGCCCGCCTTTGCTCGGCGCACAGGCTCCGCGCTTCTTGCGTCACAACGTGCCTGGAAGCAGTTGATCGCCGACCTACGCGACCTCGAGATTGATCCAGTCCCACGGGAAGCCGTCATCGACGCGCACACCGTATGGCGTGGTGCGGCGCCCTTCGTACCAGGGGCTCCAGACGGCGCGGCTTCTACCGGATCACGCACTGACCTTGACGAACTCTTGCTCCGCATGGCGCATGGGGACGTCGCTGCTGCACAGGAATGGGCCGACGCATATCGTACGTGGGCGGCAGCACCTCCGCCTCCTCGCTTTGAGCGCCCGCTGCCGTCGCCCACGAACGACGAGCTCCGCGGGCCGCACACACGGTATCGGGTTCCTGGTCGCGCAGGGGAGATCGACACCTTCACTAGAGGAAAGCCGGCACCTGCATGTTCTCCTCTGGACACAGCGGAGCTTGCGCGCCTTCGGACCCAGCGATGGCGCATCGCACCTGACGGGCGCTCCTTATCCTGCGCGCTCGGCACTCCAATTCGGCAAGCCTCTGTCATCGTGCAACTGTACGCGGCTGCACTACCCATCGCCCTCGCCGCCTTCGATGCTGCGCAGGCCGCCAAAGCTGAGCGGCGCCGCGAGGCGAATGATAAGCGCAGCCGCTCGGGGCTTGCGCCGCTGCCGCCCGACACTCCTACGGCTGAGGAGCGCTCCTGGAGGGGTGGTCCTGGATTTTGTGTCCAGCTTGCTAACTTGACCCTCGACGAGATGCTCGAGGACGAACAGCGCCAAGGGTTTGCATACACCGCCGCCGTTGCGGGCGACGGCTCCTGGGACCCCCGCGGAAAGCGCATCTCTCGCGCCGCGCTCCTACACGATGGCACGCGCCTGGGAGGTGCACTCGCCAGCGACGACCTGATCGGTGGTACCCGGGACAATTACGACGCGGAGCTTGCACATCGGGTCGATGCACTCGCGGTCCTCGCGGGGCAACGAGTTTTCTACATCTTTGACTCCACCTCTCCTATCCTCGCTGGGGAACACTTTCGTCGCCTGAGCCTCCCTGCTCGCTCTCGCATGCTGTGCAACGACTGGCTCGCGTGGGCTATGGCGCACGAACAGCGCCTTGAGACGATCACCTATTGGTGGTCGCACTCCCACTGCGGACATCTTCCGGAGGCCGCGGTGGACGCAATCGCCAAATCCTTTCTATCTTGTGACCCTACTCCACTCCCGAGGCCTTGCGAACCCCCTCGTCATCGATCCCTTCGCCACTATGCCAAAGGATCCGAGCGAGACCTCATGCTGCACGTGTACAATCTACATGTTGTACGCACACAGTACACTGCACCTACCTCAGTGTACGCACGACCAGGCAGCCTCGAGCTACTACGTCTTGCCCAGCTCAACGATCAGCAGCGATCCATGGTGCTGGCCATCAGAGACGACCGTGCTCGACTTTTGGGCAGTCGCGTCTTTCGGGACACTGGTCCGCACTCTCTTCGTGCGATTCTCGATCAACGCGGGTGCCCGTGTGGCAAAGGCCGCCAAACGGTCGAGCACGTTATGTGGGAGTGTGCGCTCGCCAGCGTCGCTTCCAGACGCACTGCGCGACTCATCCCCGCGTGCGCTGCACTTGGCGCGGCACTTGACACCTGCGAGCCTGTATCTCGTGATCATGCCATATCTACGATTGCACTTCGCGCTCTTGAACGCGGTCAACGACCAGACGCGTACAATACCATTACGGGCGCAGGCACGCCTACGCGCATCACACAAGAGGAGGCACGCTCCGCTGCCCTTGCTCATGTCCTTGGCGTCATTCGAGAGCCCCTAAACTGGTTTCGTCCCACGGCGCAGCTCGCTCGCCCGCTCCTACGCGCCTCTCTTGCCCTCATCGCCGCCGCGATCCACGCATCTGCACCTACGTTACGCGCTGCCGCCATCGCCAGCCGTCGCCGCACCGTACTCCATCGCGCGCTACAACACATCCGGTACTACACGTGGACACACCTCAAACCCGCAGGCACGCCATGTCGGTGCTGTGCTATTCCTGGCTCGCTCGCACCGGGCGTTCACGTGCGCCACTCGAGGCGACCGATTGACGGGGCACTTGCACAGCGCGCTATTGCACAGCGTGAAGGGGTGTGCGCGACTGGCCCACCACAACTTGCGAGCCTTCGCACCTTTGCGCTACGCATCGAACGGGAGGCGAAACAGGAGAGCAGCGCCGCGTACGCCGCCTCCTTCCAACTCCTTCAAGACACCGTCCCGCTCGATGCAGCAGCCACCGCTACCCTTGCACAAGCCGATGTTGCTAGTGCCTATGCCGACGCGCTCGAGTCTTCCGAACTCCCATCGGCGCAGGCACGTGCGGATGCGGACCGTGCGCTTGCCGCTCACCGCACTGCTCTGATTGACGCCGCTAACGCGTGGCGTCGATCGAATGCTGCAGAGGCACACTATCGAGATCGCAACACGCGTGCCTATCTCATTTCCGTCTTTGCGGGCTGGGCGTCGCAGACTGTGTCAGGTCTCATTCGGGAGGGGCAGCGCGCCGCGGCTAGGGCCCGCAGGGCTTTAAACGCAGCTGCAGCTACTCTACGCTATGCGCCGACGACTCCACTTACTCCTGATGAGCGGCGGGCCCTCACGGTAAAGCGCAAACGACGGCTCCATGATGATGCCGCAGCGGTTACCGCCATACGGTGTGCCCAACGGGAACGCGCTCACCTGCTGGCGACGCGTCGCCTTGCCGCTTGCCCTGGGGCAGCCGACATGGTGGAGCGCGCCCGACTTGCTGCTCGAGCGCGTCGCGCTACTGTTGTGGGACTCGACGATCAGATACGGGATTTGCGCCGCGCTGCTGGCATGACCAACCACGACACCCTGAGGGTAGCACACGAGGAGGCTCAACGAGAGGTACAGGAGTTTACCGAGCGCTCAAGGGCCGCTGCGCGCGCGTGGCGTGCGTCTGCGCTAGCACGGCGCAGGGGCACACGGGAGGAGTATGAGAGACGGGTGCAGCTGCTGCTCACGGGCGTTACGCCCCCGCGGCGCTCGCGAGTACGAGCCGCTGCAGCCGAGGCCGCTGCCAATAGCGGCCCCATTGGTACTACTGGTATACATTCGGGGGAAGAGGGGCACCAGTCTGGCGCAGATGCTCGACCGGCGCTCTCCCTTCCCCCAAGCTTCGCCGATTAACGGCCTGTGTTAATACGGGTGTTGTGTTAGCACGGGCTGTGTCGGCCACACCTCCGTCCATAGCGACCGTGGCCCTCGTGCTTGGGGGTCCGGAGTGTGTGCGCGCGTTGTGTTGAACAGCAGCAGCAGCACGGCCACACCTCCGTCCATAGCGATAGAGGCCCTCGTGCTTGGGGGTCCGGAGGTTTTGCGCGTTGTGTTGAACAGCAGCAGCAGCACACTGGGTTAGCGTTTTCGTTTGTGCATATGGCGAGGCGTCAGTGCGAGAGTGCGAACGTATTGAAACGCAGGAACCGTCGCGGAAGCTGCGGCTCATCTGCCTGATCAGTAATCTGCTCGTGCGCGAGCTGCTCGAAGACGAGTTGCAGAACCCGCTGGATCCGTCAGCAGAGGAGGCGGCGCATGATGAAGAGCTGTTCGACTTCGCGTTCGGTCACAACCACATGCTGCTCATGGCGTACTTAGTGTTGCTCCTATCGGCGGCGAAGCCGTACTTCAAGCAGGGCCGCACCTACTCCTTTGGTCCCGAGGTCTACTTGTTCGCACGCATAGAGCGCGCTTGCAGCAAGTGGCCTCAAAGCGCCTGCAAGACGCGTGGTGCAAGGCGGCCGATCGAGTCCAGAAGAAGAGCAAGGCGGTGGCAGAGGCGCGGCGACAACGAGCGCGCCTAGTGTGCAGCGAAGGCCAAGGAGCGCAGTGGCACAAGGCGGCGTCAAGCGCACACAACCGCTGCTGATGGCGGCAGGCAGCAATAAGGTGGCGGGCAAGCTGCCGGTCGCCACGATACCGTCGTTACTCGACACCGTCGTCGTCACGCGACGGCGGCGTCGAGTGACTTCTTTTGCGTTTCCTTCGGGAGGCGCGCCAACGGGCGCGTCTGCCGACAGTACGTTATTTAAGGCCGCCACCACCGCCGCCTTCGCCGCCGCCATGCCCACCGTCACCATTACCTCCGCCACCATCCATCACCACCCTCGCCACCGCCACCCTCGCCGCCGACCTCGCCGCCACCCAGGCCGCGCCCGCCGTCGTCACCGTATCGTCACCGTATCTCAAGCCCTCGAACCTCTTCTTCGTCGCCGGTCAGAAGCGATCGCTTTCGCCGCCACACTCGCCACCGCCTCCCTCGCCACCGCCTCCCTCGCCGCCGCCCCCTGCGCCTTTACCTTCTCGCCGACTCCTCCCTCATCTCCGCCACAGCCAGGGTCACCACCACCGCGCCCACGCCGCCGCCACCACCATCGCCGCCGCCGCCCTCGCTGCCACCGCCACAGAGAGTATCTGCTATGTAATGTATCATGCCTGCGTGAGGTCGTGGTCGGGCGTGCGGTGGTGTCTTGGACAAATAAGTTTTATAATGGCCTACGAGAGGGAGGCCAATTGAGGGAGACCGACCAGTAAAGATCCCCCGCGGACGAGCCGAAGCCGCGACCTCGCAGGGCACCGTCGTGGTTGAAAGCCCCAGGGGGTGGGGGAGTCCGGAACCGGGACGGCCTCGGCCAGCACTGGTGCTTAGACCAAACAGGATCACTCGCACACTCAACTCACCCGTCTACATGCCGTCTACACACTAGCCTCTTCCTTTTTTGTTCCTCTGATAGCTCAAGGCCGCCTCCTCCGCCGTCGCGAAGCTGCCGAGGTAGTGCATGGTGCCCTCCTCTCTTGATCCCCTCGAATGGTACCTGCCATGTTGCCTGCGCACACCCATGTAGCCCGTCTCATTCGAAGAGGGCACCAACTCAAGTCCCTCGGCTACCGCGACAGCCCTGGCCTCGTCAGCTGTGAGCGCTGCCGCAGTCTTCTTACGCTTGCGATTGGGAAGATTGCGCGTCTGACGTTCCGATCCCGCCGCCGCCGCCGCCACTGCTGCTGTCGCTGCTGTAGAGGGCGTCACCTCCATGCCCTCCTCCTCGCTGCCCACGGCTCTCGCCACCTCCTCATCCGTGCGCTGCCTCGCTGCGCCCGCGCCCTCCTCGGGCTCGGCTGCCTCCATCTCCGCCGCCTCCACGACGGGAGCTGTAGGCAGGGGAGGCGAGCGCCGCAGCTGCACGCGGGGCGGCAGGACGACGCCGGCGTCGAGCGCCAGCTCGCGCGGCGCGCTGAGCCAGGCGGGCAGGGGAACAAAGGCGGGCCGCGGCCCTGCTCGCGGCTTGGCCGGCCAGAGGGCGATGGTGCTCGCGTCGAGCTGCACCGCCTCAAACGGCCGGCCGCCCCACGCCCCCTGCAGGGCATCGCCCACCACGGCGGCGGACGTGAGGACGCGGCTGCGAGCCACGAGCGCCGCTGGGCTCAGGTAGTCGGGGTGCAGGGGCTCAGCGGGCAGCTGGGCAGCGAGCTGGGCCGGGTACGCCCAGACTACGAAGCTCAGCTCGCTCCGCACGCTGAACCGGACCCTCAGTCCGTCCGGCAAGCGCCAGGTGATGCTGCGGCGGCGGCGGCGCGAGCACAGCCGCGGGAGGCGCCCCAGCGGCTCGCCGCCCGGTGGTGGCGGGCGCATGTGCAACAGCATGCGCCCATCGGGCGTGGGGAGCTGGCACGCGGTGTCGAGAACCCATCCGCTGCGGCCGCCTGATGCCGGCGGCGGCCCGACGTGCTCCTCGTGCTGCCCGCCCGGTGGAGCTCCGAGCCCGCCCAGCCCCAGTCCACGCGCGCGCCCAAAGATGATTGGCCCGGTCGCCGGCGGCGCGAACGTAAGCGATAACGGTCGCAAGGAATGGGATAACGAGGGTAGAGGTCACCATTGGACACTCGAAACACCGAACCTAAAAAGGGTCACAAAAAGACACAACCCAAAAGTGGGTATCTGAAAGGGAAATGCATGCATCGCGCGCGTGCGGTGCCGAGCACCCGACGGGCGTGCCCGGAAACAGCCCCTCCTAGCCGAACACTGGAGGCTAGACCTAAGTA
>ENA-UOXK01001349-UOXK01001349.1-mixed-culture-metagenome-genome-assembly--contig:-NODE-1349-length-17343-cov-35.416358_pt1 | contig 17343 bp, 14 predicted proteins | sample MGYA00238160_ERZ761638 | MGnify/ENA primary metagenome ERZ761638 (study PRJEB28912, sample SAMN08777098) | mixed culture metagenome | isolation source: Freshwater growth medium | place: USA...
CCTCTGATGACCTCTGATGACCTCTGATGACCTCTGATGACCTCTGATGGCCTCCGATGGCATCTGAGTGCCTCTCTCATCAGGCAAACTTGCTCGCGTGTCGACGTCAGGTACGGGCGCCCTCTTCCCTGGCCGTTACTGCATCCCCTTCTCTTTCGACGACGAGCAGCGCGAGCGCCAGCGATACGATCAGCTCGCAGTCATCGCGCGCATCCTGGGAGATCCGACCTCCGCGGAGCTCGCAGGATACTCCGCAGAGGCGGTGGAGGAGGTGCGGAATGTGTGCGCCAAGGAGGCGCTCTCGAGCCTCGGCGACGAGGAGCGCAGCCTGGAGGTCGATGCCAAGCTGCGCGACGCATGCCCCAGCGCCTCGCCGGACGAGATCGCTCTCCTCAAGGCGTTACTCGAGATTGATCCCGCCAAACGGCCGAGCGCCGCGGCGGCGCTCGGCTTTGCCTACTTTGGCGCGCTGCCGGCGGTCGAGGCGCCGTGCGTGACGGCGATGGCCTCCGAGGAGGAGGCCGCGCGCGTCAAGAGCGCCTTCGCGTTTGAGGACGAAGACCTGGGCAAGAACGAGCTTCGGATCTTGCTTGCGAATGACCTCTTCCGCTTTCGCGAGGAGCACGGCGAGCATGACGTCCCGGACTTCGGAGTCCCGGGTGCGCTCGACATCTCGTGATGGTGAACAGCATCCGCCCAGTCGTGATCTGGGGAGATGGCATCTCGTCTGCATCTCGCCAGCCTCTCGTGATCGTGGGGAGATGGCATCTCGCCAGCATCTTGTGATCGTGAGGATTCCGGCGGCGTACGGGGAGCGAGGGCGACCTGCACACAGCGCCTGAGCGCGCTCTGAAACGCGTTCCCGTTCTGCGAAGCACTCTTGGCTCTGGACGGCCAAGCAGAGATGCATGCTTTTGACCGGACGTACGACCTGTTACGTGAGAGCCAGCTTCCATGTCTCGGGCCGTGGCCGGTGTCAAGCCCTTGTGTGGTCTGGCGCGTGTCGTGTCAGAGAACAGTCTGCGTGCGACTAAGGGTCCTCTTCGTTGGACCGGTGGCGCGTCGGCCGTCGGCGACATCGCACATCGCGAGGTCGTGATTTATGTATATACTAGCCTATGGTCTCGTCTCGTCTGGGACGTGAGTACAAACGCCATTACGGCGCGGGTACAGGGAATTAACTACCTGCAAAACCACCGGAGCGAGCGGCCTATCTCGTGTATAGACGTATCCCATCTGCAGCGCCCCAGTGCCCGCGCGCACGCTCAGTTGAATTATTCATTTTTGAACAGTCGCCACGCCTATATCAGTCCTTCTTGTCCGCGCCCTTCTTGTCCGGGGCGCGCGCGGGCGCCGCGGGCATGAGCGGCACGAAGAAGGTTTGGCCCGGATGAATGCCTGGCGGTGCTTCCACCCGCATGCGCTTCGTTCGGCCGCGCGGCCACAGCCTCGTGCGCCCGCTGACAAACTCGACGACGAAGCTCTGCCCGGGCAGCACGCCTTCGGGGCACGCTACGGTGACAAAGGGCGCATCGAGCGGCGTCGTCGCTCGCGCGAGCATCATCCCTACGCAGATGAGCGCAGAGGCGAGTAGCGCGGCGGCAAGCGGGCTCGTCTGCACCGCATAGCCGCAAATCTCGCGGAGGGCATCGGGAACGCGCAGCAGCGGGTCCCAGGACGATGGCGCCCACGTGAGCCGTCGCGAGCCCTTTGCGACGGCAGCGAGATCGTCGCTCTCGACAAAGGCGAGCATCTCGTCGGCCGAGCGGCCGCCGTGGTACTCATACAACCAGCCCGCCTCGATGGCCATCAGCGTCGGGAATCCGTGGATGTCCACGCGGTCTGCGACGACCTTTTCGGATTCGGCGTCTATTGCGCCCAGTCGCACCGCCCTCACGCTTGCGCCGAGTCGCTCCTCCAGCTCCTGCCATGCTGGGAGCATAGCCGCGCAGTGGCCACAATTCCGAGAGAAGAAGAGGAGAAACCATCGGCCCGCGTCGCCCGCATGCAGCGTGGTGTAAAAGCTCGACGCGTTCAGGTGCAGGCCGGCAATGTGGTCAAAGGCCGGATTGGCGCTCAGAGCCACCGGAAGCACGGCGGCAGCGAACAGGAAGGCGGCGCGCATTGACGACGCGCTCAGAACGGCGGTTAGTCTTGTGGGGTTTTGTTCGGAATTGAATTTCCGAGATACGCGGCTCGCTCCGAAGGAGCACGACGTGCGACGACCTGGCTTTTCGTGAGAAAAACAGGGTTCACACCAGTCAAGTCTGTGTGGGGAGTCGGTGGAGAGTCGTCGACTCGCGTCGAGGGAACCCGGAACTTGCGCGGACGGGGCGAGAGAATCAGGGACAGAGAAAGAGCTCGAAAGACTACTGAAGATCGCGAGAACCGTCGTGAGGCAGTAACGCACTCATACAGTTGTTCCGCCTTTCTGCTCACCTAAAGCAGCACACGACTCACAACTCGCGATCTTCGCGTGCATACTCATAGTAACGATCACGGAGCGCGGCCGGCACAGCCTGCTCCCAACACTTAGGCTGTGAGCGCAACCAGAGCTCGATGGCTTGCATGGCGCCGCGAGCTTCGTGCGCGGGCGTCCCGGGTGGCACCAGCTCGAGGAGCGCGGCGACAGCGCAGGCCTCCTCAGCCGGCGAGAAGCGCGGCGCCGTCGTGGGCGCATCGACGCCGAGCACAGCATGCAGCTGTTGTCGCAACCACGAGACGCCCGGGTCTTCCATATTAGGAGCGAGCTGCCCCAACCGCCCCAGCAGCCGCAGCAGCGCCGACACGTGTGCACCCTGCTCGGGTGCGAGCAGCGGCAGCAGCTTGCCTCGAATCAATGTGTTCACAGTCCAGCTCCATTCACACCCGGCGGCCAGCAATTCGAGCGCCACACAGCCCTCCACGGCGCTGGCCATCGGGAGTGTGGTTGGCTGACGAGACTGCGGCGTCGTTCCGGGCGCGCTCGTCACGGCGCTCGTCCGGCCATTCGCTGCCGATGGCCGTTGGACTTCGGGTGAACGCGCGCCCGTCACGGCGCCCGACAAGGCGCCCGAACGGAGCAGAGAGTGGATGAGGAATTCAATCAGTTGAGACTCGATCGCGTCCGTTGGGCGTCGTCTACTCACGTCCCCGTCGCCATCCCACGCGCCATCCCACGCGCGCCCGCCGTATCGTACGAGCGCCGTGCGCGCACGCTCGAGGAGGGCGCGCCGCTCGCCCCGCGTGGCTTCCAGCTGTCGGCGTAGGCGGAGCGCCAGCACGGCGATCATCGGTGCTCCCGGTTGCAGCTGCCACGCCATCGTTGCCGGCTCGTCCATATTAGGCAACTCCATATGTACGTCGCAGCCCTTCGAGTGCAGAGCCTGTGGCCACGCACTGCAGAGCGCGGCCAACAGGGCCGCCTCGTCGCATCGGCGGTAGCGGGCGAGGTCGAAACACAAGACGCGCACCCGCTTCATGTCGCCTCGCTCGCGGCAGCACGACGCAAAGAGATGGCACGCCAGCACGGCGCGCTGCAAGCTGGGCGGCGCGAGCGGCAGGCACCGGTCAGTGCCCACGATAGCGCGCGCGAGCCCGCTCAGCCACTCGCGCATCCAATCGTCGCCGCGTTCGCTCAGCAGCTTCTGCAGCACCTCGATCGAGGCGGCACCGACGCCGGAGGGCTGTATGACCACACTGGTCAGAGGAGTGGCTGCATCAGCTGTGCGCAGTGCGCAGGCGGAGAAGAGCCATCTCATCAGCTCGCCCTCGAGCATGCGGAGCACGAGCGTGACGCTACCGCGCCGAGCGGTCGTGATGACTGAGTCGGGTAACAATCCCGCCGCGCTCAAGTTGCTGCTGCTGCTGCTGGCGGTGCTGGTGCGTCCAGCATCTGGAACAGCGGTCACAGCCGTGCCCGACTCCTCGAGGTTTGGCGCGGAGCTCGAGCTCAGCCGAGCGCGCTTCGGAGGCAGCTCGTCGGAGTGCTCTTGGCTGCGGTCGGCTTTTCGACGCGGTTCGGGCGTTGCGCCGTCAGCCTGGCGTTTCGAGCGTTCCGCCGCGAGCTCACGTTGCGCCGCCAGCCTAGTGTCCTTCTCGGCATTAAGGGCCTCCTTCATCTCGGCCTCGAGACTGGACAGCCGCTGCCGCAGCGCTGTTGCTTCGGCCTCGCGCTCCCGGATGGTTTTACGAAGCGCAGTCGCAACCGCCTCACGGTCACGCACGGTTTGCCGCAGCGCCGTTGCTTCCGCCTCACGCTCGCAGACGGTCTGCCGCAGCACCGCCATGTCCTCCTCGCGTTCACGGACGGTCCTAAGTGCCGTCCGACAACGTGATTCGCTCTCCGCGATCGCCGCTTCAGCGGCCATTTTTGCACGGCGTTCCTGCAACACCGACTGTTCCAGGAAGTCCTCACGGCTGCGCGCGGTACTGTACAGACCGATGAGCTCGTCGGTGTCGATCAGGCGCTGCTTGAGCTTGCGCAGGTTCACCTTGAGCACCGGCTGCCCTGCCTCGAGCGTCATCTCCGGCCGCGCGCGCGACCGCGTTTTGTTCCGCGCCCAGCGCCCACCTCACTTGCAAAGACGACTCAAAAACAACCGTTACATTTGTTGTGGGAAGCTGAACCCTCCCCAGTGCGTCGGTCTTGTACGACCTGTGATCCTGTCTGTGTGTGTGCACTCATGCTCGCCGGCGGAGGTATCCCGAGATATTCCTGGGTGTTGCTTGCTTGCTTAATTGCTTGCTTGCTTGGGTGCGTGGGTTTGGGTCTGCGCCGGGATCGCAAGTCGTTCATGCGCTTCTTCACAGGGATGCGAACGGACACCGGCTCGCTCGACGAGGTTGGGAGAGCACCAATCTCGGATGAGGGCAAGGCGGCCCATGTGGCCGTGGCTGCTTACCTCGTGCTGGTGGAGGCCACTTGTGGCTTGGGTGTGCGACAGGTTTGCGACAGGCCCGGATCGATCCTCGCGCTTCGACAGGTCGTACGGCGTGGACGGCAGGCAGACTGCCCGCCCGCCGCCCGAGGCCGAGGCGAACCAGATCCTGACGGCGCACGCTCACTACGAGCACGCGCTGCGCGAGGGTCTCAAGCCGGATGACGACGAGGTCGTGCTCGTGCCGAGCGGTCTTTGGACGGCGGTGAACGGCGCTCTCCGTCCCGGAGTCGAGGCGCTCGCCGCCCACCTCGTCGGCGCGGGCTCGCGGCGAGGTCCGCCGAGCGGTCTTTGGACGGCGGTGAACGGCGCTCTCCGTCCCGGAGTCGAGGCGCTCGCCGCCCACCTCGTCGGCGCGGGCTCGCGGCGAGGTCCGCCTCCGCGATTCTACAGCTGGCCACTTCCGCCCCGATACGGAGGCACTCAAGCAGCAACGGCTACGTGCACGCGTCCTTGACTGGAAGGAGGAGCGCCCTCGGGGACGTGGCGGGCAAGAGACGCGGACCGTCCCAAAGAGCAGACACTCAATGAACAAGCCGAAAAAACCCCCGGCTACGTGCACGCGTCCTTGACTGGAAGGAGGAGCGCCCTCTGTCCAAGCAGCAGGCCGCAGCCAACCACATGGTTGCGGATCTGGTCGTCCCCCTGCGTCTGCTACTCGATGAGGACGCCGGCGACCGCTACTATGTAGGCGGCGCCGTCGGCGCTCTCCGTCCCGGAGTCGAGGCGCTCGCCGCCCACCTCGTCGGCGCGGGCGCCCTCGTCACGATCGCCCCCACCCTGTGCGCTGCCCTGCTTGCCACCTGAGTGCCTCCCTTGATCGCGCACGCACTCACTGCATCACCTGTGATCTCGACATGCACAGGACCTACCCGTCGCAGCTCGACGGCGGGCAGGCCTATACGCTCGGGCTCCAGCTCTTGATGGCCAAGAACCTCAGCGTGGCCGTGGACGACGCCGCGCTCGCCGACACCGACAGCGCGTGGAGGAAGCCGCGCGCGAGCATGCGGGCACAACATGGACGTGCACTACAACCGCGTGATGAAGGCGCTGCAGACGCCGGGGCGAAAACCCCGTGCAACTGCCAGGGCCCTTGATAAAGCACGCGCATGCACGATGCAGTTCGCAGCGCAGCGAATGTCTTGTCGCATCAGGGACACGCCGCGCCTCGCCCTCCGCCTGAAGTGGCGCCTGATGAAACCACGGCTGTGAGCGGTAGATGCATACGAGACGCGTTCGAGAGATCTACATGCGAACGCAACGGGACCGCGGGCTGAGACTTCCCCTTTCTTCATGGAGATGGACCGTGTGCGACCATACACGTCCACGACCGCAATAAGGCTGCAATGAAGGACTTCAAGACCGAGGAACGCAGGGAAGGGCCGCGGCCGGGAAGCGTGTGCATCAGAATGACTTCAACACGCTCCTGGGCAGCCCGGCTACCAATCCCGCACCCCCCCTTCCCCCCTCCCCCCTTGCATGCGGCTTCGTTCGAGCAGGCGTCGTCTCGGCGTTGCATTTTGCGAAGCGCTCGCTCTGGCAGGAATAGGGTCGGAACCGTGTGTGCGCGCTTCAGCCGCCCTCATGACGCGCATCGACCCGTTGGACGAGTACACGCCGCAGAACATCAGCTACGAGCCCCGGCCCTCCGCCGCGCGCGCACCGCCGCGCCCAAGCGCAGACAATTATGAGCCGGTCAACTCGGACGATGAGCTCGACCAGCAGCCCATCTCCGCGGCGGAGTACGTGGAGCTGGAGCGGCGCTTCGAGGAGCGTCTGCGCGCGCGCGGCCTGCACATCCGCCGGATGCTCGATGATGGCAACTGCCTCTTCCGCTCCGTCTCGGACCGCGTGTACGGCGACGCCGAGATGCACGACGTCGTGCGCCGGCTGTGCCTCGATCACATGGAGAAGGAGCGTGACCACTTTTCGCAGTACGTGACCGAGGACTTTGACGCGTACCTGCGGCGCAAGCGGCGCGACCGCGTGTTCGGCAACCACCTCGAGATCCAGGCGATCTCGGAGATTTACAACCGGCCCGTGCACGTCTTTGACGTGCGCGGCGACACGGAGGCGCCCATGAATACGTTCACAGCGCCGTCCGAGGGCGAGGCGGGCGCGCCGCTGCGGCTGAGCTACCACGGCCGGTCGCACTACAACGTGATCGTCGACCCGACCGTAGCCGACGTGGGCGACGGCCTCGGCCTCCCGGGCTTCCACCCGGGGCTCGCGGATCGCATGCAGGTGGAGCAAGCTCAGCAAGCGTCCGAAACGTCCGCGATCGAGTCACAGCTTCTGCTCTCCGCGCGGGACGCGTCGGACGTGGACGCGACGCAGGACGCGCTGCTCCAGGCCGCCCTCGCCGCGAGCGCCGCCGAGGCTGGCGTCGGGTGGGCTGGTGGAGCAGTTGCAGCCAGCTGGCCAGGCGCAGGTATCGTCGCATGGGCCGGAGTGGCCAGAAGCTGTTGGGCCTGCATGCAAGTGCTCACGACGGCGCCTGTTCCCCTCTCTCCCCACAGGTATCGGCTCATGGGCCGGAGAGGCCGCATGGGGCGGAGACGCGAGCGGGGACGCGAGCGGTGTCTCCTTCGGCGGCGCCAGCGAGCCCTCCGCCTCGTGCGGGCATACGGGGTCGGACGCTGATGCCGTGAGCACTGTAGCGAGCGCGCCCAGCCCCTTCGACGTGCATGACTTCGCCAAGCCGCCCGCACTACCAGTCTACAGCCCCTGGGCGCCCGCCATGGCGCCCACCCGGAGCGCGCCCGCGACGGCGGCCGCCGCGGCCGCCGGCGCACCGTTTGTACAGGTGGGCGGCGGCGACGGCGGCAGCGGTGGCGGCGGCGGCGGCGGGGTTGGGGGCGGCGGCGGCGGCGGCGGTTGTGGCGGCGCGGGGAGTACGGGAAGCGCCGACGAGCTCTCGTTGAGCCAAGAGGTGCAGACCCTCCTCGCGATGGGCTTCAGCCTACCACGCGCCGTCCAAGCCCACGCCCAGTTTGGCGACGACCTCGACTCCATGCTCGAGTTCCTGACGAGCGACTGAGTGAAACGAGAAGTAGCAGGGGGTATCTCTCTGAGGGCAGCCTTCGTGTGGAGTCTGTACCCCGTACAAAGTCCCCAGTACCCGTTTAAACAAAGCCACCGGGGGGAGAGCCGGGAGCCTGGGACACGCAGTCAAGCACTGTACTCTGCGTTCCGAGTTCGGCGTACTTGCGTTGTCGCTCGGGGCCCGTCGGTGGGCGAAGGGACCGACACTCCGAGCCGGCACAGCCGTCCGTCGAGCGCGAGGCGGTGCATTTTAGAGCAAGAGACCTAGAGACGGTGGAGTCGGTGAGCGCGGGGGGATTGCGACTTGACTGACTGACTGACTGACACGTGACACGACCGCACCATGCGACAGCACTCCCGCACACGAGTCCACTGCGGATGCCTCTGATGCGCGGGCCGGGGCGGTGCGAGCTCCGCCCCAGCAAGAGCTTCTGGCAACGACAACACAGCGGCGGCGTACCGTGAAGACAACACAGCGCCACTGCGCGCGCGCACTGCGCCCAGCACCCAACCAAGCCACGAACAAGTCGTGTGTGTGTTCATATGTGCAGTTCATATGAACGAAAGAGGGACTCGCATGAATGGTACTCTGCCTGGGAAGACCTCGTGAGGAGCAGGGGTGCGGGCGCGTCGTCCATGGCCGCGCGGCACGGCACTGACGTCGAGCTGGCGGTCTGTGCAATGGTCGACGTGAACGAATCGCCCGCGGCGCGCAAATCCGCGCGCTTGCTGTGGGACCTGCTGCGATACGCGATCATCCTCCACGTCGCATGGGTGGCAGCTTGGGTGCTGCTCGTGGCACTCAACGGGTTCAACACGGCCCCAAAGTGCGGCGGTGCTTGCACGTTGGAAGACCGCGCCAACGAGTTTCTGCCCTGGCACACGCCCGACGCCCTCTTCTTCTACCTCTCCCTGTACGTTCTCGTGCTGCTGCTCACGTACTACCTGGCGGCGACGCGCTGGCTCGGCGGCAAGCAGCCCATGGCGATGCGGGCGCTCAGGCTGGTGGCCATCGTGCTGCTTGTGCCCGCGTATCTGCGCCACGCCTTCTGGGACCACGTCATTCACTGGTATGCGAACGTGTCATACATCGACTTTGACCCCACGCACGCGCTGCTCGACCGGGCGCCGTTGCATCGGCCGGCCGCGCTCAAGCTGCCCAACGGCACGCTGGTCCTGCTGAAGCCGAATGACGTGGTGCTTGTGGGTAACGGCCCGCTGAGCGCCGAGCAGCGCGCGTTCCTGCGCCGGTCGGCGCCCGATCAGGTGTACCGCTTCAACGGCATGACGAACCTGCTGCCCGACGAGCCGGTGGGCCACCTCTTCGTGAGAAAGATCGACGATACCTACACGCGGAGCAGGGGCAGCGCCATAGCCCCCGCGGGGGAGTACTGGGGACTCACACCGCCGCTCAGCCGACAAGCCTTGATCGAGTGGCTCTATGTGCCTGGCGTCACCGTCGTGCGCGAGCGCACGATGTGCAGCCGCGCCGTCGAGGCTGTGTCCGTCATCCTGCTCAACGGCACGCGCCGGGACGCTCGGTTCTACGCCGACAAGTATGGAGTGCCGATGCGGCTCCTCCAATGCGAGGGGCTTTGCAAGGCGCCACCGCCCTCGGCGGGGGGATCCAGAGCGCCCGGTGGCTGGACCTCGGGATTCCTCGGGCTGCTAGAGGTCTCGTACCTGAAGCCGCACGCACGCATGCACCTGCTCGGTATGAACTTTGGAGCGGCGCCCAACCAGCAGCATGCAACGCACGTGGAGCGCCGTTTCGTGCAGATGCTGATCGCTCAGGAGCGCGTGGTGCTGCACCTCTCGCCTTCACAAACTTACCACTCCGAGCTCGCGGGCAACTCCGAGGCGACGCACCACCTCAGTTTCCCGTTCAACTTCTATCTCAAGGACACGCGGATCCAGGGCATGCGCTGTGGCGAGTGGAACGTCTGGTGGGCGCCCGAATGGCAATGGTCGCCGCAGAACTATTGGATGGGCGTGATCCCCCTGCCGCCATTCTTCCACCCGGGCACCTCGCTGCACGTCGCCGATGCTGAGGGCCACACCCTCCCCGACAACTACAACCCGCTCAACTGCACCCAACACGCGGAGATTTTGATGGCGCACGGCGGCCAGATGGGGAGGACGACGGCCAAGTCGACGGCGAAGCGGCATGCAGCTCCGGCGGGTCGGCAGCTGCGCGAGGTGCTGAAGACCTTTGATGAAGGGCTCCGGCGCATGATCCGCGTCCCGCTGCTCTACGGTCCGCACCTCACGAGCAACGTGAGCGTGCAGCTCGAGTCTCTCGAAGACTGCAAGCAGCGCGTGACGCTCATCCGCCGGTACGACCAGGCGAACATCTTCGCACTCAATCGTCGTCAAGGCGAGGAGTCGAACCGTACAAAGTCTAGGATTACGAACGGAACGATGCGGCGACGATTGATGATTTCAACAGACCGCAGATAAAAGCAACAATTAATATAAATATTTGTGTTTTCCCTGGGGGCGGGCAACACCAAATATCTGGTCAGATCGCTGTCACAAACGCTGTCATCTCAATTCTCTGTTCGTACATCTTCACCGCTTAGCGCTTTCAGTTCACCCAAGAACCAACATTCTGACGCCAAACACGTAGTCCACAGAGCACATTTCTCAGTTGTAAGCTTAGCATCCAGTTCGCAGCGGTTTGTAATTCCGCTTTCCGGTCGAAGCGCAAGCGGTATTCTTCACACTTCAGACAGTTTGAGACTGTGCAGACTCGCTCAGTAATCAGTCGCAGTCCACCACTCACATTCACTCACTATCTCACTCACTCATGCTCTCAATCCTTCACTCACTCACGTAGTTTTCTCGAAAGGTGTTCCGCCAACTTTTCAAAAAAGAAAAGAACCTAACTCGGAAACCAATTCGGCCACGTCATTTTGGGAGATTTTGTGATATGAGATTCGGCCCTCAACCCCGCAGATCTCCGAAAAAATGCTCGCTCTCGCTTCTGGTGCCGCTATCTTCTCGTCGGGCTTCACCGCCGGCGTCGCCGCGCCCGCCTTGCAGGTACGGGCCCGCCCGCTCGCACCAACGAGTGGCACTTCGTGCCGTCCAGATTGCAAGCGTCGCCTCGCGCTCACAGTGCCGCCGCACCGTGCGCGCGCGCTTCCGATCTCAACGTGTTGTTTGCGCAAACCTGAACCGGATGCTCCCCTGCTCCCCTCCATCTGTGTGCAGGTCCGCATGACTGGCCCGCAGCCGCAGATGATGGCCGACATCTCGAAGTTCAATAACATCTGGGGCTTCGACTCGCAGAAGGACATCTTCGACAAGTGGAACCCAGAGAAGCCCCGCGACTACAACAACTTCAACCCGTTCGAGCGCAATGGCGACGGCGCCAAGGCCGACGCCAACGGCTGCTTCCCGGGCGAGTCGCGCGGCTACAAGTCGCCGAACCGCCCCGACGTGAACTGGGATCAGATGCAGAAGGAGAAGGTCAAGATGGACGACCTTCAGAAGTCGCCCAAGTGGGGCCTCAAGGGCAAGCCCGGCTGCTACTCGATGAAGTGGCAGGAGGGCCTCGGCGCCCCGCCGTAAGACGCGGGACGCACCACGCGCCCTGTTCCCCTTGCTACATACGCCATGTGCATGCTCGTGCCTGTGCGACGCGCGGGGCGCGGGCAAGATTCACGAGGAGTATTTCATGCCACATTTGTCATTTCCAGCACTGAGATGTCGCGCGCATTGTCGTCCGGTTCGGAGTCATCGATGATGTCCTACAAGTGTTTTCATGAATACGTAATGAATACGCCTGTGTCAGCACGGTCGCCTAAACATCCGCGGTCAAAAGCGCTCCGTTACTTTCTTCCGTTTCTTCCGTACAGACGTCTACACGACCGAGGGACGCGTCTCGCGGGCGTTAACTGTCCACACACGGCACCGCGATACACAGCCGGCAAACTAAGGCACACAAGTCCGAAGTGGTCATCATGGTTCATCCTAGACATCGACAGTGCACCTCCGTCGCGCATCACGACATGTAGACGCCGATATGCGCTCCCCGGCCTCGGCAGAAGATGGAAGGGCGGCTCGTCGGATCTTCATTGATGAGGAGCCGAGGTGCTTGGGGGAGTGCACGTTGCTGGGGCAAGCGCGAGCCTCGCACGTCGACGCCCATCACGGGCGCAGCCACCACGGGCGCAGTCACTACGGGCGCAGTCACTACGGGGACGCCCACAACGGCGCTCGTCGGCGCGGCGGCGGCTCGGCCATTTCCGATGACAGAGCGTGGCGAGAAGGGCCGAAGCTGGCGGAAGGAGCGTTGCAGGGCGATCGCCGCTGCCTCCCACGCTGCGTCGGCCGCATGCTGCACCTCTGCCTCCCACTGCCGATGGGCTGCATCGGAAGCGTTCCTGGCGACCTCAGCAGCGTGTCTCGAGGCGACAACAGCCGCCACGGCCGAGACTGCACTCAAGGGCTGTCCGATGCCATTCAAGCCGTTGGAGAGTCGTCCATCATGTCGTCCATGGGCGCTGGGTGGCTGGTCGCGCGCCATGGTGGGCAAGGGTCCATGTGCCGTTGGCATGGGTGCCCGCAACGGCGGCGTTACCATGGATTCCCGCGACGGCGGCGTCGCCGCGCGCGCCACAGCGGCCGCATGAGCGGCGGCCGCCGCACGTGCTGCCGAGGCGATTGACGGACGCGGCGCATGGCTGGCGCTCGGCGGCGGCGGTGCCGCTGCCAACCGGTGCGAGGGCGGACGGGCCATCGCTGGTCGTGGCGCCGACGGCGGCCGCTGCGGCTGCTGCTGCTGCACCCCTGCCGCTGGCCGTGGCTGACTCAACGGCGCCGACTGCGGCTGCGGCTGCGGCTGCGGCTGCGGCTGCGGCTGCTGCGGCGGCGGCGGCGGCGGCGGCGGCGGCGCTGTGGCTGGCAGTGGCACGTGTGGCTCGCGTGTGAGCTCGCGTGGGAGCTGCGAGAAGCCGGTGAGGTTGGCCTGCACGAACGGCAAGCCCATCACGTCCTTGAACGAGGGCCGCTCCGCCGCGCGCTTGCTCAGCAGCTGCTCCAGAAGTGAGATCAACTCCGCCGAGTAAGTGCCCCGCGCCGGGGTCAGGTCGAGCTCCGAGTGACACACGAGGCGCATGAGCGCCATCATGCCGCCCTTTTCGCTCACGCGATCGATCCAGGGCGCGGCGAGTGTGAGGACGTTGTACAGCACGCACCCGAATGCCCATACGTCCGCACTGCGATCGTATGGCATCCCGGACATGAGCTCAGGCGACATGAAGAGAGGCGTGCCGCACTTGGTCTTCGCCATCGCGTTGGTCGCAAGAAGGGTCTTCGCGACGCCAAAGTCGCCGACCTTGACGTCACCCGCGGCGGTGAGGAAGATATTGTCGGGTTTCAGATCGCGGTGAAGCAGGTGGAGGGTGTGGTGGCAGTAGGCGAGCGCGTCGACAGCCTGCGCCACGATCTTGCACACCCGCTCCTCGGCGAGCGGCTCACCACGCGCCTCCTGCTGTCTGATGAGGTTTCCGAGATCGCCGCCATCGGCAAAATCCATGACGATCAGAAGCAGCGAACCCTGGACGGACGAGTCACGGTAGCCGATGATGTGATGGTGCTTCATGCGTTGCAGGACCGTGACCTCATCGTGCGCCGCCTTGAGGTCCTTGGAGGCAAGGCCTTTGAGCTCGACCTCCTTGAGCACGGCACGCGCGCCAGTCGCCACCTCCTTGACCAAGTAGACGTCGCCAAAGGAGCCGGCGCCGAGCGCTTTGATCTTCGAGTAAGCTCCCAGCCGAGGCATTGGTCGGAGTGCGCGAGGAATACTCGTTCGGCTCGGCGTTGGTCGGAGTGCGCGAGGAATACTCGTTCGGCTGACGGTTATTTTTTTCGGAACAAGTGACGAAATTTGGCTGAGTCGCCCCCTTCTGCTAATCTGGAAATGACTTGACTTGACTGTTTTCATTTCAAAGTTGCGCTCCAATCGCGCAACTTGTGATGAGTCTTTTCTCTCTCGAGGCATGAATGACACCATCTTGGCTTCAGCATCATGGACGACACCAGATGGAGTCGTGATACCATCGTGGACGGCAGGCCGAGAAGTCACAAGCACCGCCCCGCCGTCGCCAAGCGTGGCGACATTTCAATTGCCGCCGCCGCCACTCTCGCCACGAGGAGCTGTTGAGGGTTTCCGCAAGCTACGATTACTCCGCAGATTCTGCAGTACCGGCGGGCTGGATCCATCGTCCGCGATGCCGACCAACGTGTTGCCTGCTCCACCATGTCGAACCACCTGGGCAGCGTCAGCTCAACGCTTGGTCAGCTCGCCGAAGGATCTTCCAACTGAGTCAGATGTGTTGACGAGCCAGTCCGCCAAGCCAGTCGCTTCTCTAGCCGCCGCCAAGCCGGCTGCCGCTCCCGCCCCCGCCGCTCCCGCCGCCGCTCCCGCCGCCGCTCCAGCGACCGACGCGCCGATCGCGGCTCAATCTGCACATGACGAGATCCACGAGGAGCCTTCGACGAGTTCACTTGTATCGTCAAGTCAAGTCAAGTCAAGTCAAGTCGATACTCGTAAGGAATTCCAGACACTCGTATCGACGACGGCTACTCACGGCATCTCGTCGGCCGTGCACACTCCAGCGCAGGTCCCGCCCGGCGCGAGTGAGCCTATTGGTTCGCCGCCGAACATGTCAGCGACGCCATCAAGCTCGCCGCGTGCACTGCTGGAGCAAGTGGTCGACGCGTTCCCGATGCATTCGCCCCAACGGTCGCCCCAACGGTCCGGTAGCCGAGCGCGCGCGGCGCCCTCGGCGGCGGACAAGGTTGATGCAGAGGAGCTCGCCATACGCCGTCAAGCGCGCGAGACGCAGCTCAAATGGTTGGCCGCTCAAGAAGAGGAGGCGGCGAATTACGATCCGCACTCACTCCGGCATGGGTTCTACCGGAACAAGGACGAGGACTCAACGGCTGCCGTGACGGCGCGCGCGACGGCTGGCGAGAGCGGGCTCCTACAGAAGACGAGTCCTCTTTGGATGGCACTCTGTTGCAATTTGGGCACGGCCTGCTTGGCGGTGCTTGTGCTTCTCTCGTTCCTTCAATGGATGGCGCCGCCGCCACCACCGTCGCCACCACCGTCGCAACATGTGCCGTCGCCCCCGCTGCCGCCGCCTTCGGGCCCCCCTGGCGCCCCGCCGCTAGTCGAGGGCCTTCTTGATCTTGTCCTGGACCTGCGCACACCACCGCCGCCATGGCAATTACCGTCGACGCCTACGCTGCCGCCACTGCCGCATGCTCCGCCGTCGATGCCTCCGCCACTGCCGTTGCCAAGCCAGCCTCCGCTCTCTCTCTGCGTACGGGCACAGTGCTGGCATCCGGGCTCGATCTTCTCCCACGTTCACGCTTGGAATCACGGCAGCGGCAGCGGCATGGTAGCGTTGGGTCTCCCTGTGCTGGTGGTCGTGTACGTCGCGCTCAAGATCGCCCTCCTATGCCTCTGCGGCCGCGCCGCCGCCACCGCTGCCGCCGGTGGCAGTGCCAGCACGAGCGGGGACGCCGATGCTCACGGCGGCGCTTCCTCAAGCTCTGCCCAACCGAATGGGATGCATGCAAGCGTTGTGGACGGCGGGGTCGACCACCATGGCGCACCGATTGTCAAGCGCAGCCTAAAACTCACGCAACCGATCGACGCATGGGCGGCAGCACGCTGGGAGATGGACCGCCCGAGCCCTGACGAGCTTGCGCGCCGGCGCCGCAACATCCTCGATCGCTTCCCTGCAGGCAGCTTGTCAGCTGATGACGTTGATTGGCTACTCGAAAGGTGCCATGGCCATGCGGGCAATGTGGTTTCAACCCTGCAACGCCAGGGACACACGAAGGTGTTCTTCGGACCCGCCGCGTCAAGTACCACCGAGCTTCTGTGAGTTCAGTGCACAGTAGCCATGGGGCTCATGACAGCCGATAGCGACGCACGCGGGCGGAGTTACTGTACAGCCGTTCGGCTCAGTCTCGGTCTCGGTGTGTGCGGGGCGCGGCCGGGACGCGGTGCGCGATCGTCTCAGGACGGCATAGGCCGACCATCGGCATCGCTGCGCGTGTGAAGCGCGTGTGTTCTATTAGGCAAGATATGCTTACTACGGTTGCGGCTGGCTCTACAATACGCTCTTGCGATAGACTCACATGCCCCGGGACCCGGACAGAACAAGAATGTGGGAAGAGACTCTTGAAGAGAGGTCCTCGCTCACGCTCGACATTGATGCTCTGCCACACGTACATGCTTCTCCTATGACCAATGCCACATGGGGCGGCGCACGCGCCCCACCGTACGGCAGTGAACGACGAACTCACAGCGATTTAATGCACTCCGCCAGGATCGTCGACACCTTCTTGAGGGCCTCCTTGACGGCCTCATTGGCGGGAGGAGCCGCCTTCTTTGGCGGCGACTTCCGGGGCTGCGGCACCTTCTCAGCGTCAGGATGCTCAAACGGGGCCGCCGCCTTGATTGCGCGACCCTTGGACTTGGCGCGCTCCGCGAGCGCGCTCGTCGGGATCTTCACAAGCTTCAGCGGCTTCTTGGCAATCGTCTTGGCCGGCGGCGCCGCCTTGCCCTTGCCCTTGGCAGCCGGCTTGGCCACCGGCGCGGGCGGAGGCGGAGGAGCAGCCTTCGGCGGCGACTTCTTCGGCGGCGACTTCTTCGGCGGCGGCGCCGCCTTCTTTGTATGTGAAGCAGTTTGTGAAGCCTTCTTGGCAGGCATCCGGATCGATTGCGAGTGACTGTGCAGGTTGCGGCGGGTGGGAAACGCGATTGCCGTTTCGAAACGTTCAAGATATGACGAAACCAAGTTACAGCAAGTATCGTGCTACTGCAAATCCCCAGTCGAACTGATGTTGGCCTCCGCACCACGGGCCTTTGTTCGTACGAAAGCAAGGATTGTACCTCGTGCCCATCGCGAAGGGGCCGTACCGCTCTTGCACGCTCAGCAAACCATCCGCCTGCGCCCTGCGCAGCGCGGCGCCTGGCCGGACGATCCGGCCAGTCTCGCGCCCTTTGGTATCCCGACGCACCCGCGCGCAGTACTCCGTCGCGTCGGCTTCGTCAATACCGCCGAGCATCTCGCCACATTGAGGCACCACGTCGTCGACGACCACAGCCGTGGTGGAGGAGGAGGCTCGCTGGAGCATGCGGAGGTCCCTGTAGGTGCCAACGAAGCCGTGGTCACCATCCACTAACACCACGTCGCATGACCGCTCGGCGGCGCGCATGACTTTCACAAAATGCGGAACAGTCTGCACGCTATACCCTTTAGTCAAGTTGAATCGTTTGCCAAACGAGGCGCGCAGCCACACCACACACAGTGCACAATGCACTGTCTGAGAGACAGAAAAGCGTAGAGAT